>Ga0272448_1005226_pt1 | contig 14432 bp, 8 predicted proteins | sample YNPCB0191_FD_202220 | JGI IMG/M metagenome (GOLD analysis project Ga0272448, IMG submission 202220) | Hot spring sediment microbial communities from Yellowstone National Park, WY, United States - YNP-CB-019-1 | ecosystem: Environmental > Aquatic > Thermal springs > Hot (42-90C) > Sediment...
TCGCCCAGAAAGCCCCTCCAGAACGGGGATTCAGGGATCTCATTGCGCAGCGTGAGGGATTGGCCGATGCTTGGTCTCATCAAAAGCTGAGCAACATCTGCCAAATGTACATCGCACCGTAAGAATCGACTTCTTCCCAAACGCGCCGCACGAGGTCGGGATTGCCTGTAACGGGCGGGAGTTCCTTGATTTTTTCCTCCCACGGATAACAGACACCCGGGCGTTTTCTTGGCTGCGGACGTCCGGCCATGCCAACAACCTGTTTGCGCGAAGAAACCGACTCCGGCAAATCGGCTGGCGGTATGGGAGTGGGCTTTGGGGCGTTCGGGTACACGCCGTGTTCACGGAACGTGTCGGTCATCATGCGCAGGTTCTCGAGGCGCGTGTCATTTTGCATTATGGCACTGGCATCGGCAATGTACCCGCCATCGGCTGCCACCTCACGAATTACCCTGAGGCAGAATTCGCGAACCTCTTCCGGTTTGCCGATGCTGAGCAGCGTGTTTGGTATTCCACCGCTGATGGCGAACTTGTCATGGAGCCTGCGATGGACCTCGAAAATGTCGTCGTTATCGCAGTGAAAGACGATGCTGCGATCTGGAAGTTCGCGGAATGTGTCGAAGTGATGCTTCCATTTTCCTTCGGCGTAGAAGAGTGTTTGATGACCGTTTTTCCAAAACTCCTCGATGATCGGTTTGAGAGTTGGCCAGAAGTGCGACTTGAAATGTTCCGGGTTGATGAACGGCACGCACCCGCGGTGCATCCAGAAGCCGATCGGGACCAATTTGTTGGGATCGGCTGTCGTGAGGCCCACATGGCACAGATGCGGCATCAACGCTTCGCAAGCCTGGAGAACCTTCTTTGGCTGGGTGTGAAGGTCCATGACAAGCCCAACGTAACCGCGGAGCTTGTCGGCAATAATGTCCAGCGGCGCCTTGAAGATGCCTGAAATCGCCGACACAGTTCCGCATTCGGCGCGAAGCCGCTGAATTTGCGGGCCGAACGCATAGAAGTACTCGAGCATTGCCATGGCACTTCTGACGAGGGCGAGACTGTGACGATACGTTGCGGGTTTCCCGGGCGCGCTGATCTCTGTTGACACGCGCGGCAGCCACACGTTGTAGAGAAACTCATTCGGGTCGCGGATCAACTCATCGTATTCGTCTGCCTTCATGAACGCGTTCTCTTCCGAGGGTTCGATGTAGTTGAACCCGACGTCAGGTGGGATTTGAATGCCGGGTATGGCGTAATAACGGAGACCTGCAGCGAGCGCCAGGCCCATGTTCACATAAACCATGTTCGGAACGACTGCATCCCAGCCAAACTCTCTGGCGCATCTGACGGCTGCATCGAACGCGCGCCTGTAATCAACGGACACATCCTGGCACGTGTAACCAGCAAGGGTACAGGTGGCTTCGGCAACAAAGGGACGGATCGGGATGCGATCGGGTTTCTCATTCCGCATTGCGGTAACGTAGCGGTTCAGGCGCTCCTGATATTGTTGCTCGGCGTTCATGTGTCAATTTTCCTTAAGTATTGATTTCTTGTGGGATTGGTCAGTGCTTGTCAACGCTCAGCCCGGCTGTTCAAGAACTCGCGTGTCTTGTGGGCGGAATAGACCGCCACAAGATAATCAATGTTGAATTCTTCGTCTGTCTTGTATTCGAGCGGGATGTTCTGAAGGTCCTGGGTCGCCGACACATACGCGAATCCGTCGAGCATTGTGAAAAACTTCGGCGTGCCGGCATTTTGCCGGCGGGCGAACACGGCGACCATGATTTCCTTTCCGTCCAGAGTATTCGAAGTTGCGGTCCACAATGCTGGCGTGACGTCACCCTTTTGTTCTGCTGAATACGGAATGCCGCCCGAATTCTGGTGGCGCGCTACGCGGTCCCATGTCCTCGGGAACCGCAATCCAAGCCCATGGTACGCTGCGCCCGAGAGCACCACTTTCTCCACGGACGGGCCGACCCGGAAACTGCCCTGCCAGCGGACCGCGACTTCCTGATCCAGCTCATTTACTGTGAGAGTCAACGTACGTCTTTCGATCAGGAGCGCGGCTTTGGCCGTGTTGGTGGCCCACCGGTCCTTGTTGTGCACCCAATGGAGTGTCTGGGCGAACCAGACAGAAGGCGCAGGCGCGTCAGTTGTTCCGCAAGTCGGTGTGCCGAACGGTTTTTCAACGCCCGGGTCCTTGGCTTCCTCCCAGAAATTGATTCCATTAACCGTGATTGCATACATCAGCCCATGGTGATGCAGATGATCAGGTGGCGCGTCCAACAGAACGTTTTCGCCCGAAAGGCTGTAAAGCTCCTTGACATACGGCTTGAACTGGTTGGTGGCAAAAACGTAAAGCATTACTCGGCGACCCTTGTAAGTGACTTCAAACTGTCCAGAGTCCGCGTCGAGCGAGTAGTGAAGATCAGCCGCAGCCGCACCGGGCAAAATGCTGCCGAACAACAACGTCAGCCCAGGAACAAGACCGGTGAGCAATAAACGAAATAGCAGTGCTATTCCTCGACGATTTGAAACTGATCTGCTGCTGTTGCTTCTCATGTTGATCCTGATGGTCTTGGTGTTCTGACAAGCAGATTCCGCCTCGTGGGACCTGCTACTGCCACCACACGCGGTGGCTCAATCGCGGCAACTATTCGACCATTGGCGCGCAGCCGGGTCAACATCATATCGCAGCGGGGCACAGCCGCAACCGAATGATCCCGATGGGATAAAGGCCTTCGATGCAGGCATGGCGCGCCGCCGCGCTGCGCTGACCGGGGCGACTTAATCGCTTTGCCCGGACATCGCTCAGCGCGGCGCAGCCGCAGCCGAAGGATCGCGGCGAGATAAATGCGTTCGTTCCAAGCTGGGCGCTGTGTCGTGCCGCGCTGAAAGGGGCGACTTCGTCGCTCAATGGGGGGAGACGGGATCGGGATCAATAGCCGGTTTGGAGCCAAACCGTTGTTTGGTGGCGATGATTGGAGCGCACAAGGAGCAGGATCTATTCCGTCACTTCATAAACGACCGGCCCGAGGACGAATTGAACCTTTTGGCCCAGTGCAAACCACAGCGCAACCTTGGGATTGCGTGTTAACAGGTCAAAGTACTCTTTCGACCCAAACTGAATCCGGACTTTCTTGTTTGGATCAGTTTTCTGGACCTGAGAGTCGATCCATTGGTCGCCACTGAAGAAAAACGTACGTCCACCGACAAATTTTGTCTGTTGTGTGGAAGCCACGAGTTGTTCGGCAACGTCCGTGCTGCCGGCACTTTGGACCCGGCCTCTGGCATTAGCCGGTACTGCTGCCCGCCGGTACATGAGAGCACGGCTTGTCTCGGCGGCTCCGGCTTGCAAGGCATGGTCAACCTGGCTTGCAACTTTCTGGCTGGAGACATAACTCGCCGCCGCCAAAGCGGAACCACCGGTCGCCTCCGAGAGATAGCTCTGGTACACCTCCTGCGCGACGGCGCGAACCTCTTGATTGGTTTCGAGCTGCGGGAATGAGCGCATTGCCATGGGCACGTTTCTGCGCTGCTCATCCTCATGAATCAGATACGCGGTGTACGGAGTTACGACGCCGTGCTTTCTGGCCAGTTCGATGACTTCGTCGCGCAGTTCGGGGTTCTCACCACGCAATCGGATTTCATCTAGAAGGTATCCAATTCTCCGCGTGGCCCAAAGCCGCGGAATGAAGTCCATGTCAGCCGCCGATTCCGGGAATCGCACCTCGTAGTGGAAAGACTTTGGGTTGCCATTGACAATCCCTTCCAGCGTGACGTTGCCGGTTCCATTTCCGGAATAACGCCCGACAAGGACGAGTTGTTCGCCTTTGAAGAGGTCCGGCATTGTTGGCGGGTGCAACATGGTGACACGCACAGTGTCCGGGAAATGAAGCTTGACGTTGGTGAGAACGGGTTCGTTGATTTTGCCGAAAAAAGCGGAAACCTTTACTTCGATATCTTCATCCGGGAACACGTATGCGCTGGCGGCTCGGGTTGTTTCTGTGATGCGGTCGAGCAGATGCGTGTTAACGTCAGTGCCAATGCCGAAGCAGAACACTCGAGTTGTGTTGGCGGTGCCTCCGCTGCTGCGAACCATTGCGATGATTCGGTCGTTGTCGGTTTCCCCGACCGTGGGCAGGCCATCGGTCAGGAAAATCACATAGCAGGGGCGCTCGCTGTTCCCGGGGCGTAGTGCAAGGGCTTGTTTGAGCGCGTCATGTATCGCAGTGCCACCCGAAGCCCTCAATTCACGCACGAACTGTTCGGCGCGGTCGCGATTGGTGCGTGCGGCGTCAACAAGCCGGCCAAACAAAGGTTCGGCCTCGGTTGAAAAACGTATTATCTCGAATCGATCGTGTTCGTTGAGGCTCTCGACACAGTACGTGAGCGCCTTTTTGGCCTGATCGAGTTTCTTTCCGGCCATTGATCCGGAGGTGTCGAGTACGAATATGATGTCTTTTGTAACGACGTTTTTTGTGTCAGTTGAGAAGGACGGCGTGGCCAGAAGGAGAAAATAGCCGTCGTCGGTCCCGGTTCTCTGGGTCAACAGAGTGAGGCCGATGTCACCCTCGGATTTCGAAAACAGAAGGACAAAGTCTGTGTCGGGTTTGACATCCTTGGCCTCGAATCCAACTGTGGCTCGGTCATCGCCGTGTCGGCGCACTTCGACGTTGTGGCTGGGCGAGTACACGGCTTTTAACGGTCGGCTTGATTCAAGCTCGAGCTTGATGCTGATGTTGGGAATGGGCTTTGCGGAGTACTTCTCGGTGTTTAGCGGGTAAAGATACCGGGTAACTCGGGAATCTGTTTTGAGAAGCTCTGTGTATGAGAGTCTGACCCGTTTGCCGCGCCGGGGCTCGATTGGGAAAATGCGGACTTTGAACAGATCGCGTCCTGCGTATTCGAGAAGGGCCGGGTCGCGGTGGCGGCGGACAATATCCTCATAGATTTGGCGGGCTTTGTCGGCAGGGAGCAATTCGGCTTCGAGCTGACGACCGTCAACCTCGAGGCTGAACTTGTCGATACGCGCGCCCTGCGGTACCGGGAAAACATAAGTGCCTTCGAGTTGTCTGTCGTTTGGATTGTAAAACTCCTGGTCCACGGTTGTCGCAGCCACATAATCACGAATTTTCACATCGACGTGGTGATACTTCACCTCGAGCGGGGCGAATGTGTACGGACGCGGCGGTGGAACAAACGGGGGACGGGGCGGACGTGGCTCCGGCCACGGCGGAGGAAACACCGGCGGCCTTGGACCTGGGTCATGCACGATGATCAACCCATCCGCGTAACAAACGGGTCCGATCCCGATCAGCAGATACAGGAGAGCAAGCAGGATTCTTTTCATGGCGATTCTCATTTCGCATTGAGAAGCATTGGCACCAATCTGTTTGACGACAATTGCGCCAAAATGCTCTCCCCGATTTTCGAGCTGTCATTTGGATGTTTCCAGCGTAGGTTTGGCCCGTGAACTGCAAATTGATTCCAGCAGTTTTGCGCGTCGGCCTGGTCAGCGCAGTCATGGTTACAGACCTTTCAGATTCACTCAACTCCGCTGAGCGAACCCAGGGCAGGTCCATGGTCGTCAGCAAGCAGGGAATAGTTGCCGCAGAGCATCCGCTGGCAGCACAAGCCGGAGCTGAGGTTCTTGCACAGGGCGGCTCAGCCGTGGACGCTGCGGTTGCCGCAAACGCAGTGATGGGCGTTGTCGCGCCAATGATGTGCGGTGTTGGCGGTGATTTGTTTGCGATCGTCTATGACGCCCGCAGCGGCACACTGCACGGGCTCAATGCCAGCGGCTGGGCACCGTCCGGATTGACAATCGAGTTTCTGCGGCAGCGCGGCCATACAAACATGCCATTGAGCGGGATCCATTCGGTGACAGTGCCCGGTGCTGTTGACGGTTGGGGGAAACTCGTCGGCCGGTTCGGTCGGAAACCCCTGCGCCAATCGCTCACTCCTGCAATCCGGTACGCTGAAGACGGTTTTCCGGTCAGTGAACTCGTTGCCGAGTACTGGTCTTCAGGCGAACGTTTGCTGCGCGGTGACGCCAATGCAACGCGCACTTTTCTGCCTGGCGGGCGCGCTCCTCAATTTGGAGAGGTTTTTAGAAACCCGGACCTTGCGGCGGCCTACCGCATGATCGCAACACGCGGTCCCAGAGTGATGTACGAGGGCGAATTGGCACGTCGCGTTGTTGCATGGTCGCAGCGATTGGGAGGAACCCTGACCAAAGACGATCTGCGTGCGTTTGAGGCCGAATGGGTCAAACCGATTTCGGTCACATACCGCGGTTGGACAGTGCACGAAATCCCGCCAAACGGCCAGGGAATTGCAGCTTTGATGATGTTGAATTTGATGGAATGCCAGTCCCTCGCCGATTACGGCCATCTCTCAGCACGTGCGTTGCATTCCATGATCGAATCAAAGAAACTCGCTTACGCTGATCTCCTCAAGTACATCGCCGACCCGCGCGTGAACCGCGTGCCCGTGGCCGGTCTTCTCGACAAACAATACGCTCGGATGCGTGCCGCTCTCATAGACCCGAGCCGGGCAAACTGTAACGTTGCCCCAGGCGTTCCCCCTGAAGCTGGCAACGACACAACCTATTTGTGTGCTGTCGATTCCGACGGGAATATGATTTCTCTGATTCAGAGCAACTACTACAGCTTCGGGTCCGGACTGGTTCCCGACGGGTGTGGTTTCGTCCTGCAAAACCGCGGTGGCCTGTTCAGTTTCGACCCCGGGCATCCCAATGCGCTTGCAGGGCGCAAACGCCCGTTGCACACGATCATTCCCGGCTTCATGGAAAGGGACAGCCTCAGGATCGCATTTGGCATAATGGGCGGCTGGAACCAGGCGCAAGCGCACGCGCAGTTTGTTGCGAACGTGGTTGATTACGGCCTCAATATTCAGGCCGCGCTCGAGGCGCCCAGATTCACAAAAATGACCTTCACCGGATGCGATGTGCAAATCGAGTCGCGCGTCCCAGGAGAAACCGTTGACCAACTCCGTGCTTTGGGCCACGAGGTCAAGACTATCGGCGCGTTCGCACAGGCGGTCGGAGGCGGCCAGGCAGTTCTGCGCGACTTCGCAAGAGGTGTCAATTACGGTGCATCGGACCCCCGCAAAGACGGCGCAGCAATACCGCAGCCCGTTTCAATCAAAGGAGCAGATTAGCCGATCGTTTGAGTCCCCGCAGACAGACTTTGTAGATACCCGTTTGGATTTCTGGCAGAAAACACCGAAACGGGCCTGGTGGGACGAGAATTCGTATGGGCCCTGGGACCAGTTCGTTGGGTCGTTTGCAAACGTGGCACCTGAAGACCCCCGCCACATTGATAACTGCCACGGCAACCAGGCAATCTGGTCGTTGTTTCTGAGTTGACGCCACTGACTGCATCTGTAGGTTCCAGCCTCAGTCATTTGGTTCGGACTTGAGCGTGCAGAAGGTTCGGCGGGACGTTATCGTCACCTGACCGGTTGGCCGCAAGTCCAGCGTTCTAACCTACGTCAAAGTGTGCCATAACAAACGTCAAACTGCCGATAGAACCTCGAAGACAACCCCTACTATACGACGATAAATGAAAGCAACCCCGATCGAACGCAATCAACAGATCCAATCGGCGCACCAACCTTACTGCAGTTCCCTGCAAGAAGCTGTGCGGCATGGTGTGTCGCGACGCAGTTTTTTGGGAGCAACGGCCCTGGCTTTGCCGGGCTTTTGTCTCCAAAGTGCGGGTGCCGCAGATTCGCAATCCGGCAGGGCCGAAATAAAGGTTGGCTGCTTGAGCTGGTGTTTCCATGATTTTTCGCCCGGGGTTGATCCGGAGCCGGCAATTGAAACAATCGGCGAATTGGGCTTCGATGGCATCGAACTCATTGTTACCGCGCCGGAAGACTTGCGCACTTTCTGGACCGATGCCCGAATTGACCGGCTGAAACAGAAGCTTGATCGAGCCCGCTTGAGCGTTTCACAGTTCGTGCTTTTTCAACCCGTTGTCGAAGAGCTTTCGAGCACAAATCCCGATGCCCGGGCACGCGCCTTGGACAACTTCGAGACCGGTTGCCGCCTTGGTGCCAAACTGGGCGCGCCAATTGTCAACATCGTTGCGCCATGGGCACGCGAACTCAAAGGGCCGACTGGTTATCTGCCGCGCTATTACGAAATCCCAAACCCAAAACCGGGAGAGAAGTTCCACATTGATATTGCCCCTGATTTCAATTGGGAACGCGTATGGGCGCAGTTTGTGGAAACAACAAAGGCCTGCCTTGCACGCGCCAAAGCGCACGGACTCAAGTTCACCATCGAGCACCATACCCACTGTCTGGTCCCCGACGCGACAGCGTTCCTGCGCCTGTGGGACCATGTGCGCGACCCTGCGCTCGGCTTCAACCTCGATACTGGCTGGACGCTCTTGCAACGCGAATACCCGCCAGTGGCTGTTCACAAGGTCGGCAAACAGCTCATGAACCTTCACATGCGCGACATCGATGGCCAAATGCGCAGATTCGTCCATATCGGCGAGGGCGTGATGGATTTTCAGGCAATTGTCTCTGCGCTAAAGCAGATCGGGTTCAAAGGGTTCGTCTCGATTGAGCAGGACAAGCACCCCGGCGATATGCGCGAGACCTGCCGAAGATTCCTGCAGCTCATGCGCGGGTGCATTGGTTCGTAATCGCAATTTCGAACCTTTTAACCCTTGTTTTGACCGCTTCGCGGACTGAGCGCGTCACGCAGTCCGTCGCCCACAAAATTGAGCGCCAACAGCGTCCCGGCAAGGGTGCACGCCGGAAAAACAATCAGCCACCAGTACGTCCTAATGGGATTGATTTGGCTTGCGCCTTCGGCAATGAGCGATCCGAGACTCGCTTGGGGCGGTTGAATCCCGAGCCCCAGATAGCTCAAGAACGATTCGTAAAGCACAACCGACGGAACCGTCAGAGCAAGATACACAATAATGACCCCGGCCACGTTGGGTAAAATGTGCCGGCGCAAAATGTGCAGGTGACCGGCCCCGAGCGCGCGGCTGGCCTCGACAAACGGCTGGTTGCGAAGCGACAACACCTGGCCCCGCACAATACGTGCCATGGTCAGCCATGAAACCAATCCCAGCCCGCCGAACAACCCGATAAGTTGAATTGTCTTTGCGGATTCGGCGCTCAAGCCCATTGCCTGCCAGCGCTCGACCAAACCGTTTAGCGCCGTGATCAGGACGATCACGAAGATTATCGACGGCAACGAATAAAGAATGTCCACTATCCGCATCATGATACCGTCAGTGCGCCCGCCCACGTACCCGGCAACCGCACCCCACAACGCGCCTATTACAAGGCTCACTCCTGCTCCCACAGCGCCCACCATGAGACTGATGCGCGTCCCATAGAGGACTCGCGCCAGCATATCGCGCCCGTGCACGTCAGTCCCAAGCCAATGCGACAGGCTCGGAGCCGAAAATTGCAGATCACTTATGGCATTTGGTTCGTAGGGCCATGCAAACGGTCCCAGAAAAGTCAACAACGTCAGCAACGCCATGAACCATGCACTGACAACCGCAGCGCGATTGGCGCGAAATCGATCCCAAGCCCGCTTGTCACTGCCGAGAGAAACCATGCGCATAAGCCAGCCATTCAATCGTATCGGATTCTCGGGTCCAGCAGACTGTAGGCAATGTCCACCAGCAGGTTCAGCCCCAGCAGCAATATGGCGTAAAGCAGCACAAGACCAACCACCATGGGATAGTCACGGCTCAGCGAGCTGTTCACAAGGAACACTCCTATGCCGGGAATCTGGAAAAGGTTTTCGATCACGAATGAACCGGTCAAAAGGTCCGCAAGCATCGGTCCTGAGTACGAAACAACAGGCAGTATTCCAAGACGCAACCCATGACGCAGCAAGACAGCCGTCTCCGACAACCCTTTGGCGCGTGCGGCACGTATGAAATCGCACTCGAGTGTTTGCGCCATGCCTTCTCTGCAGAGTCGCGCAACTTTGCCCGCGAAATACAAACCAAGGCTGACCGTCGGCAACACAACATGGTGCGGGCTCTCCCAGAGCGCCGGCGGGAAAACCTCCCATTTCACGGCGAACAGCATTACCAGTATTGGACCAACCACAAACCCCGGCACGCACACCGCCAGCAAAGTGACAACACTCACGCCGTGGTCGCGCCAACTTCCACGCCGCAAAGCGCCATAGAACCCGGCAGGAACACCCAGGCCAATCGCCAATCCGAATGCCAGTCCTCCCAATGTCAGTGAAACGGGCAGCCCCTGCACGATTATGTCCGAGACGGTATGGTTTCTGTACTTGAGCGACGCGCCGAAATCGCCCTTCAAAAGACCGCGCAAGAATCTCGCGTATTGTTTCCACAACGGTTCGTCGAGGTGATACCTCACAAGCAATGCGCGCTCGATCTCCGGCGATGCAGGCCTGCGCTCGCGATCGAACGGCCCACCCGGCGCCAGGCGAACCAACAAAAACGCCAGGGCGCTGATGATCAGTATCAGCAGAGGCAAATAAACAAGTCGCTTCAGGAAATACATACAGTCATCTTACCCTCGATCGCCATTGAAGCACCGCGCGACACAATCAGATGCAATGCACGGTAAGATGCAATTAATTTTTCCAACCCAAAAGCGCGCGCCAGTGCCGCATGACGGTTCGCACCGCTGTCTGACATGCGTTTTCCGCGTTGTGGATTTGTCAGCCGCTCCGCTTAGAAACACCACGGCGCAGGAAGCAATACTCACTTTTTCAGCTCGGCCAATTTTGTTTCAAGCTCGTCAATGGCAAATCCCTCGGCCGCCACCTTGCCATCAACGTCAACGAGTATCAGCCACGGCAAAGATTTCACTCCAGTGGCCCAGCTTGCACTCGAAGTTTTCCCGCGAACACGACCGACCGGGAAATGTACTGGGGACGAGTTTCTCCATTCTTGGAACTGTTCATCTGACACAGGGGCGGTCTGAACAGCTACGACGGCGACCCCCTTGTTGCTGAGCGATTCGTACTGCTCATCAAGAAGCCGGGCAGACCGCCGCGAGGGTCGTTGTTCGAGGTCAAACAGACAAATGACCAGGGCCTTTCCTTTTGGCACGTCCTCGGCAGCAATGCCCACATCCGCCAAATCAGGACATGGTTTTCCTTTCATGGAAGCCGATTTTGCAGGGGCAGGCCGGGCTGTGCCATATGGCATGATCTGGATAACGACGTTGGTTTCGCCTGCTTCGGCAACTGTTTGCCCATAGCCACGTTGCGAACTGACATGCAACTGGGCGTTTCCTTCGCAGACCTTGAGTTGGAATCGCCCGTTCTTGTCGGTGGAAACGCTGGTCGTCGGCTGCCCCTCCCCACCATAAATGTGAACCTGTGCATTCCGGACCGGCTTGTCATTCTCATCCACCACTTGTCCGGCGATAAGCTTGTCGGCCACTTTCAAAACAAGCGGTGGAAGTTCGAAGAGGTTGGTTTGTGGTTCGCCGGTATCAACCCGCTGGTCGTCCACGCCATGACCGGGCGCGCTAGCGCGAAGCATGTACATTGGTCCTGCAGGGAGCCCGGTGATTTCAAAAGTGCCGTCCGGCCTTGCCGAAACCGGAGCATCATCGACAGAGCTCCATGTACGGCCCGCAATCAGCCACAGATTGATCTGCGCATTTGTGATCGGGGTCTCTGCAGTGTTCACAACCCGGCCGGTTAGTTTCAGCGCAGGTTTGAGTTGAACGTTCAAATTCGTGATGCCCTCCTCGATCTCTTCGGCTACCGCAAGTTTGCGGGCTCGATTCATTGCCACCAGACAAGCCGGCTCCCCGGAATCCAGAACCCATTGTTCAAAATAATAACTCAGGTTGTATCTGCCGTTTGTGTCGGTTTTCGCGCGCCCTCTGTCATTGGAAGGATAAATTCTGACTTCAGCATCGGCAACGGGTTTCCCTTCCGGGTCTGTTACGATGCCCGCGAGTTTGCGCGGTTCACCTCTGGTCTGCGACATGCCCTGACCCAGCCTGACAACCACGTTTGTGTCGCCGCCCTGGGCTGTGGCATTGCCGTACTCGGCCCCGTAAAGACCGCTCAAAGTAGCTGTGATCACAGCCCGGCCATCGCAAACCTGGTTGAAAGTAAAACGCCCTTTGCGGTCTGTCCGCGTGAATGCACTTGGTTGTGGCTCGCCATGCAACTGCACCATTGCGCCTGCGACGGGTTTGTCCTCTGCGTCCAAAACAACCCCTGAAAGCTTCAAATTGGCCGGTTTCAGTTCAATTGGATCGAGTTCGATTCGCTGTGGCTCGTCGCTTGGCAATTGGGAGTTCGAGTGTTGTCCGCAGCCGGGAGCCGACACTATCAGGCCGTACCTGCGCCCGACCGGCAGTGCGCGAATTTCGAAGCTGCCCGGCATGGCTGCATTCGTCGCGAGCCCGTCGATGTGCAAGCCGCTGTCTCCAATCCAGAACAGCAACTTCACGACGTGGTTTGTGACTGGTTTGCCCTCGCATCCCACACGCCCGGCAAATGAAAGCGCCGGACCGAGGGTAAGCTGCAGCGTGTCAGGTATATCCTCGAAATCCTTTGCGGCAACGAGATTGTTCTGCACATCACGCGCCAGAACACAGTAGTTCAGATTCATCCCATGTTGTGCACGCTGCGCCTCGATTTCGAAACGGCCAGCCGCATCTGTAACGCCCTTTTCGTCAACAAGGCCGTATGAAGACAGGATGCGAACCTCAAGATTGGCAGCGGGTTGTCCGTCGGCTCTGCGAACAACACCCGCAATTTTTACCGGAGCCGGAATTCCCACCTCGACATGGTTGGTCTCGCCCTCCTCGACCGTGACCTGAAGGCTCTGTGACCATACGCCGTACTGGTATGCCAAAAGACTGAATACGCCCGCCGGCAACCGCACCCTGCCAACGCCGTCGTCTCCCGCATTCGACCACACATGGAAGTTCGGCGATTGCACAAGCAGCCGGACTTCAGGCTCGGGCTTCCGCTCTTTTTCGCTTACGACCGACACCTCAAGGACACCGCCACGGGTGGCTTTTATCTGCACGCCCGTCGTCGTGCGGCCCGGTTCGATTGTAACCGGGACCAACTCTGCCACCCACTCCGGCAAAGTGTTTGTGCCAAAAACCGCGCGGAGTTTGTATGAACCTGCAGGCACGTTCGTGAACAGAAAACTGCCGTCCGCCTTCGACAAAACCTCGAGCCCAGTGGGCCACTGGGCTGAAGGCCCAACATCGAGCACGAGTCTGGCCGTTGGCAAGGTTTGAGAAGATTCTGGCATGACAATCTTGCCTTCGACACTGCCCGTATCTTGCAACATCATCTCGACATCTTCAGTACCTGCCGTGTATTCCGTCAGACCGGGGCTGATAATCTGGCTTTCCGCGCACGGAGTGGCCTTGCCAACTGCTGTAGCAGCAAGATTGACGGATGCATTCTTTGGGAATCCGTCGATCCTGAACCGCCCATCGGCGTCGGCCTTGGCTCTGTACAACTGGCGTGCAAGATTCACTGTAAGATAGTGAAAGGATCGTCTCCCGGGCATTGCAGATGCAGAGCTGTACACTGCAGTGGCATAGACATCCGCGCCCGAAACAGGTTTCCCTGCCTCGTCAATGACCTTGCCCGCAACGGATGCCGGTTGCGTGAGCGTGACACGAACCGGTTCGGTCGGACGACGATACACTTCAATCCAACCGTGAGCCAGACCTTGCTTGCGCACCACAATTACTCCGTATGGGGTGGATGTCGGCACTTCGAATCTGCCTTTCGCATCAGTTGTTGATTTCGCATCGGTTGTTGCTTTCCCCTCGAGCCGCAGGTCTAGATGCATATTACCCTCGACTGCCGCGTGAAACTGCACCTCGGCGCCTTCGACCGGCTGACCCGAGGTGTCTGTCACCGTGCCTTTGATCTGCGATGCAGCGATTGTCTGGCGGCAGAGCACAAAGAAAAGCCCCAAAACAAAAGTGGGGAAATATTTTGTGATTGTCTTCATTTTTCAGGAGTCATTGCCGAACAGAGTTTTGTTCAGTATCGGGATCAGATTAAAACGCTTTGACCGGCGAAGACGATGTTCAGCGATCCTTGATTGCTGCGAATCTGGATCGGTTTCTCGATCGACGTGCCCGGGAGTACTGATCGGGGCGATTGGCATTTTCCAGATGTGTTCAACATATCCGCTACAATGCATTGGTTCAAGCCGCAAACGCCGGACCTAAACCGTTGGCGACGCTCCGCCTCAGACCGATCACTCGTACTTGCTATAATGCCGGATAGAAGAGGATATGGGGACAGACACGGAATTTGGAGGACCGGACTCTTGACCCGGTGGACCTGTCCAAGCGCCGGTTGGGTGGTCCAAGCCGGCTGTGGCGCCCAGATATGGGGACAGACACGATGTCCGATATAGCGATCAGGAACGTTCAAC
>Ga0272448_1005227_pt1 | contig 14432 bp, 11 predicted proteins | sample YNPCB0191_FD_202220 | JGI IMG/M metagenome (GOLD analysis project Ga0272448, IMG submission 202220) | Hot spring sediment microbial communities from Yellowstone National Park, WY, United States - YNP-CB-019-1 | ecosystem: Environmental > Aquatic > Thermal springs > Hot (42-90C) > Sediment...
GATTGCACCCAGATCGAACAAAACGACTTTCAACTCGCCTTTTTCCCCGATATCGGTATGATGGCCGAATCGATCTGGCTGTCGAACATGCGTCTGGCCCCCATTCAAGCCACCGGCTACGGACACCCGGCCAGTACCGGCGTGTCGGAAATCGACTATTTCCTCGGCGGAGCAGAAAGTGAACTTTTGAGCCGGGCTGTGGACTATTACGCGGAGCGGCTTGTGCTTTTGCCCGGACTGGGTGCTGTACCAACCTATCCCAGCCTTTACCGACCCACCTTCCCCCAACGAAACGACGACGCCGTGGTGATCAATTTGCCCTGGGGGGCCACAAAAACCAACTATCCCATGCTCTGCCGTCTGAAGACCATCCAGCAGTACAGCAGTCGGCCGGTTCGACTCCATTTCTTTCCGGCTTGGGGACTGAACCGCTACTGTGCGCCGCCGCTTTTTGTGGAAGGCATCGGGGCACTATTTGGCAATACGGCCACCGTGTATGCCAATCGGCCCATCCCGGAATATCTGGCCCTGATGGAACAAGGCGACCTGTGCCTGGACAGTTATCCGTTCGGCGGGTTTAACACGATTATCGACGCCCTGTATCTAGCCAAACCCGTGGTGGTCCAGGAGGGAGAATTCTTCTGCAATCGGGTGGGGGCAGCTCTTCTGCGGCGAGCGGGCCTAGAAGAACTGATCGCTCACCACGAGGAAGAATATATCGGGAAAACTCTTCGTCTGGTGGAAGATGATTCTTACCGACAGACCCTCATCGACCGACTCCGCTCCATGAACCTCCGAGCGGCCATCTTCGAGCGGGACGATCCGGCCGCTTTCTGCCGGGCTATCGACTATCTGATAGAAAACCACGCCCGCCTCCGGCAAGAAAAAGGGCATGACCCTATTTTCATCTCCTGAAGGTGTGGCAGAAACCCCGGCCATTCCAGCAGGTCTTGTGCGTCAGCTATTCCCACTCTGTGGCCGGATCGGCGGCGGGAGGCATGGCTTCTAAGGGCGGCGGCAAGACCGAGGCAGTGAAAAAGTTGGGGGCGGGAACGACCGGATGCTCCTCTTGTCTTCGGAACAGCTCGAACCGGGGCGGTTCCATGGGACGGTATGGATGATCATCTTGAAAATAGTCCACCAATCGGCCCTGATACTCGATCAGAACGGTCTGGCAAGAGATGCCGTGTTGTTGCATTTCTAGAACAATGTCGGCCGCCCGCCATTGAGGAGCAATTAGGATCACATCCACCGGATGTTCCAGCAGATAGTCTCGGAATCGGATCAACTGGCCTGTGCCGGGCACATAAGTGCCTGCTTTTTCCTTGTCCGAATCGACCACCAGGGGGAATCGCTGGGCGTCCAGGCCGCACTGGTTGATCAAGGCGGCGGCTTTGCCGGTGCCGCCCCAAATGGCTACCCGAAGCCCGCTTTGCACTAAGGCTTCCAATTGGCGGGCCAAGGCCTGACGCCGAGTTTCCGCCTCCTGAGCAAACCCCAGCGCTTCCTTGGCCAGTTGAACCTGATGGGCCTGCACGGGAAGCTCCGCCAGGGCATAGACCACCTCCCCGCCGTAACCTTTTTCCAAACGTTCTATCGACGCCCCGGCCCGTTCCAACATCCGGCGCAGCGACTCCGTCGTAAAGTGGGAATTATGCTCATAGAAAAAGTCCGTCGTCCGGCCGGTTTCCAGCGCCAGATCAATGCAGGGGACCTCCACAAAAAGGCGAATCGGCCAACGGTAGTAACTTACGGCCAACGCCATCGCCTGCAAGAATTGGAGCGGATCGACCAGATGCTCCAGCACATGGCGGGCGATCACCAGATGGGGATGGCACTGGGGCAAGTGCCGCTCCGGTATAAAAAGTTCCACCCTAGCTTCGATCCGGCCATGGTCGGTTTGGATGGCCGCGTTGGGGTCAAAGCCAATGTATCGCCCTTCGGGCCGGGCGCGAGCCAGGCTGCTCAACAAATGCCCATCTCCACAGCCTACCTCCACCACCGTGGGCCGAGCCGGCAGAACCTCTAACAGCAACCTTTGCACCTGGTCCAAATGCTTCCGCCATAAAGGCCCCAAATTAAACATCCGATTGGGATGTTTGCTATAGGGGACCTGGTTGTAATCAAAGGCTGCATTATATACATGCCCACAATCGACACACCGCACAAACTGCAATCGGTATCTGGGGAGGTTCTGGGCCTGTTCGGCCGATTCGGGAAAAGCCAAAGTGGCCAGCGGCTGGTTACCGGCATCCCAAAAACTGACTGCCACCCCGTGTCCACAAGCCGGACATCGCCTTGACAGAATCACGCTTTCCAATGTCGGGCCTGGACGGTGCTCCATGGGGTGGCACTCTTTGCGGCGGTGGATGGATTGCAGGTCTGGATGAGTTCGGGTGGTCTTATTACCCCAACCGGAGGGAATAACCATCGACTTGCGGAACGATGGTCTTCTTTTTGGCATTAAGCAGTAACAGTCTAAGGGAGGAAGCTTAGGTTTTATCGGTTATGGAATTAAGGCGTAATAAGCAAAATATGCGGATGTTTGAGTAAACTATGCAGCGAAGGCATTCTTGCTATTTTGTGTATATTTCGTAAATAAACCATTTTGTCCTTCCTTTTCACATTTCTTATTCCACAACCTAAGGAAATTTCACCTAACTCCCCTTCTCTAGACGATTTAATTCTAGATTAGAGGAGGGAGAATCCGGACCTTGTCGGGAACTGCGCGATGGGTACCATTCAAACGACAGTCGGCCTGATTACCGGCCTGAACATCCAAGACCTGGTCGATAAGCTAATGGAAATATCAGCCCGGCCAAAAACCATGCTGGAAGAGCGGAACAAAACGCTCCAAGAGCAGCAGACTGCCCTGGGCACCCTGGCCGGCTTGCTCTATGCCATTAAAATGCCCGTCTCTACCCTGGCCAAAACCGAAACTTACCAACAGCGCCAGGTTACTTCCAGCAACTCGGATATATTGGCCGCCACCAAAACTGGCAACCCTGCCCTGGGCCTGTATGAACTGACGCCCATCCAACTGGCCCAAAGCCATAAACTCCTCAGTTCCGGGTTCCGCTCCACCCAAGAGGCCCTAGGGCTTTCCGGAACCATGACCATCCGTTTTGGCGACCATGTCCAGCGGGGGCTTTCGCTCAGTTTGGTAAACGGCGGCCAAGGCATCCAGCGCGGCAAAATCCGGATCGTCGATCGCAGCGGCGCCAGGGCCGACATCGATCTATCCACCGCGCAGACCATCGACGACGTGCTGGAGGCCATCAATAACAATACGACCGTCAACGTGCTGGCCAGCGTCCGCGATGGCCGAATCCGTCTGGAAGACCAAACCGGCCAGACGGTCTCCAATCTTAAAGTGTTGGAAGTCGGCGGCGGCACGACGGCCCAGTCTCTCGGATTGGCGGGGATTGATGTAGCCGCCAATTCCGCCGAAGGAGAAGACATCCTCCGCCTGTTCGACAATATCAATTTGAATATGCTCAACGACGGCGTCGGCATTTATATCAGTACATCGCTGCCGGAGATTTCTTATACCCTGCGAGATGGTTCCAAGGGGCAGATCAACTTCGCTTCCTCTGGGACCCGGGAAGTTACCCTAGGAGAAATCCTCCAAAAAATCCAGGAGCAATCGGGTGGCAAAATCCGGGCGGAAATCGGTTCCGATGGCCGACGGCTTGTGCTAACCGATCAGACTACGGGGCCAGGCAATTTTACCCTCACCGCCCTCTATGGAACCAAAACCCTAACTGATCTTGGACTGGACACCGAGGCGGTCGATGGCGTCATTACGGGTCGTCGTATTCTGAGCGGCCTCCGCACGGTTAGTTTGCGGAGTCTCAACGGCGGCAGCGGGCTGGGCCAATTGGGACTCCTCTCGCTGAGCGACCGCAGCGGCCATACCGATGTGGTCGATCTGAGCGGCGCCGAAACCCTGGAAGATGTTGTCGAGGCCATCAACGCCTCTTCCGTATCCATTTTGGCACGGATCAACTCGGCCAAAAATGGTATCGAATTGGTGGACACCTCCGGCGCCACCACGAGTAATCTCATTGTGGCCAATGGCGATGCGACCAATACGGCGGACAAACTTCAGATTGCGGTCAATGCTCCGGTAAACTCCGTGGATAGCGGCGATCTGCATTTACGGATTCTCAGCGAAAATACCCTCTTGAGCAGTTTGAACGGCGGGGCAGGTGTCGCTAAGGGACGATTCTATATCCAAGACAGTTCCGGCCGAAAAGCCCTCATCGACCTCCGCTCCGATAGCATCCAGACCGTCGGCGACGTGATCCAGGCGATCAATAGCACTGTTTTGCAAGTACGAGCGGAAATCAACGAAACCGGCGACGGCATCCTGCTCCGGGACAAGGCTGGCGGATCCGGAAAACTCACGGTTACGGAAGCCGGCAGCACCACGGCCAAAGACCTCGGATTGCTCCGAACCGCCGAAACGGTCGTCGAAGACGGGCAAACCTACCAAGTGATCGATGGCTCGATGACCTACCAAATCACCCTGACTAGCACAAATACTCTGCAAGACCTCCAGAATAAAATCAATGCGCTGGGCGGCGGTTTTAAGGCCTCGTTGCTCAACGATGGTTCGGTTTGGCCGTGGCGGTTGAGTCTGGTAAGCGAGCGTTCCGGCAAAGCGGGGGCGTTGGTGGTGGATACGGCGGGATTGGGCCTGGTCTTTCAGGAGACCAGCCGAGCGCAGGATGCCCGGTTGGTCTATGGCCCGGCTTCGTCGGCGGCGTCGGCCATGGTGATCAGCAGTTCCTCCAACACGTTTACCAACGTCATCGACGGTGTGTCGCTCCAGATCCAGCAGGCCCCCGGCACCACGGTTACCGTCCAGGTAAGCGACTCGGATGCGGTCTTGCTGGCCAGTGTGAAAACCTTCGTGGAAAACTACAATAAGTTCCGAGACCAATGGAAAGAGTACACTAAATATGATACCACCACTGGCCAAGGGTCGGCTTTGACGGGGGACTCCACGGCCCTGCGATTTGAGAGCGACTTGCTTTCCCTTTTGAGCGGGCAGTTTACCGGGAGTAGCCGATTCCAATCCCTGGCATCCCTGGGCCTGACGCTTACCGACGAGGGAAAACTCCAGTTGGACGAGGAGAAATTCAAGGCCGCCTACGCCGAAGATCCACAAGAGGTACAGAACTTTTTCGCCGCTTCGGGCACGGGGATGGCCAATCGGCTGGCCGAGTTGATCGAACAATTGGCAGGAGAGCAAAACTCCACCATTTCCCAACGCCTCGAAGCCCTGGAAGGAAAAACCCAGGCAAATCTCCAACGGATCGAACAAATGAATACCTTACTGGAAAAGGAGCGTACCCGGCTTCTCAACCAGTTTTACAAGATGGAACTGGCCGTCGCCAAAATCCAAGACAGCCTCACCGCCCTGGACTCCATCGCCTGGATCACCCAGCAGAATCGAAATAACCGCCGATAAAGCCTCTTCGGCTTGGGGGAGTAGGTATTTACACACCCCAGCACTGCCAAAGAGAAAGCCCTTTGGACCTGCTCTACCCAAGGGCCCAGGAAGTCCTCGCAGGCTGCTTGGGGGATAAGACCTTTGCCGGAAAATTGTAACATTTTACCCGAATGAAGCAGTGGGAATTTTGCTAGAACCTCCATCAAGTGTCATTCCCGCACAAGCGGGAACCCAGTGTTTTCTGGATTCTTGCTTCCGCATCCATATCAACGGACCAGGCACCAGGAGGCCCTGGATTCCTGCTTCCGCAGGAATGACACATTGCGGCCCTCCATTCGGCTAAAATGTTACGAAAAATTTCCTCACAGGAGGAGGTTGGAAACCCTGTGGTCCGGCGTCCTCCTTCGGAGGGTGTCCCACCCCAGGGCGCCATGTGCAGATCCCCACGGGGTTGAGGAGAAGTAGGAGCAAAATGGAGATGATCCGCCGGATAAGCACCTTTGGGACGGAAAGGATGGGACGGAAAGGAGATGGAGATGGAAACTTTAGTACATGATGAATATTTTACTATGCAGGTGCTCACTGCGCCGCCGCAGAAATTGCATTTGATGGTGATCGAGGCGGCCATCCGCGCCGCACAGCAGGCCCAGACGACCTGGGACAACGAAGACCGCGGCCTTTCGTGCGAAGCCTTAATCCGCGCCCAAGAGTGCGTCGCTCAACTTCTGGCCGGGCTGAACCGAGATTGTGGACTTGAACTAGTCCATAAGCTGGCTGGACTGTATGCATTTGTGCTCCGTCGGCTTCGAGACGCCAATATCCATCGGGATCGCCAGGCCCTTGACGAAGCCATGAAAATCCTCACAATGGAACGGCAGACTTGGCAGATGGTCTGCCAGCAGACGGCCGAGCCAAAGGCTCCTATCCCGGCTAGCGAGGCGGAAGCCCTCAACCCGCCGCATTTGTCCTTCCAAGCATAACCAACTGGCGATCGATGGACAGTTCGGATCGGAAGGTGATTCGCGTTGGTCATAGTCCAGACGCCGACGATGCGTTTATGTTTTATGCGTTGGCCCAAGGCCGCATTTCCACCGGCCCTTATCAGTTCCAACATCAATTGGCCGACATCGAAACCCTTAACCGCTGGGCCTTGGAAGGCCGATTGGAACTGACCGCCCTGAGCGTCCATGCCTATGCGTATGTGGCAGATAAGTATCTGGTTTGCCCTTGCGGGGCCAGCGTGGGCGATGGGTACGGCCCTATCTTGGTCAGTAAAGATCCGGTCGATCGCGGAACCCTTCGAACAGCCGCTATTGCAGTGCCCGGCACGATGACCACCGCCTATTTGGCCCTATGCTTGTGGCTAGGTCGGCAGTTTCATCCGGTCGTGGTTCCGTTCGATAAGATCATGCGCGCCGTTCTGGAAGGTGCCTATGGCGACCAGCCCGTTCAAGCAGGCCTGCTCATCCACGAAGGCCAACTCACCTACGTCCAGCAAAAGCTCCATCGGGTGGTGGATCTAGGGGTTTGGTGGCAGGCAGAGACCGGCTTGCCATTGCCTTTGGGCGTCAACGGCGTACTGAAGAGCTTGGATCGTTCCACAGCCAGCCAGATCACTCGTCTGCTGCAGGAAAGTATTCGATACGGCCTGGAACATCGGGAAGAGGCCTTGGATTATGCGTTGGGGTTTGCCCGTGGATTGGGCCGCTCCGTGGCTGACCGGTTTGTGGGTATGTATGTCAATCAATGGACGCTGGACTTGGGCCCTCAGGGCCGACACGCCGTGGTCCGGTTACTTACCGAAGGCGTCCGAGCAGGTGTAATTCCCAAGTCCATCCAGCCGGAGTGGGGCCCTATCTAGACACGTCCGAAAACTTCCTCCCCCGGCCTACAAGTTTTTTACCCCAGGAGAAAAAACTTCCCCACGCCCAGGGTTTTTCTGCTCCTCCTGGCGCCCAATATGCTAAGAGGCCATCTCTTGTTCCAGGCGAGCGGCGGCCTGGAGGATCGCATTCGGATCGTTGCCGGGAGTCAGAAGCTGGTGGACCCATTCCTGAAACCATCGGAGTTGAGCCTGCGGCCATTTCTTGAGGTCTTCGTCTCGGGCGCGAATGACCGATCCTTCGATCAAATGGACTAAACGAACCACAGGTTCCACGGGAACCACCATGGCAGCGGACTTCATCGTATGAAGGGTCCGAAGAGTTTCTGTAATCAAACTATCGTTCTGCGGCCCCAATTCTGTCTGATCGAGAAGCTGGCGAAGTCGCTCGGCCAAATCATGGAGTTCCCCGAGGAATACTTTCCAGAGTTTTTTATCGACACCCGGGGGCGGGGGGATTTCCTCAGAAAGAAGTTGAGCGCCGGACTTTTGCTCTTCCTCCCGCAGTTTCTGCTTCAAAACCTCCGAACTTTCCCAAAACGGAGTTTTGGGAGGGCCCAAGTCCGACGTCTTTTCCACAACCGGCCCACTTGGAGGGGAAGAAGATGCGGAACTGTTGCCGGCAGCATCCGCCGAGGCGGATGCTGCTACCTCGGAAAACCGCTCTTCCGTGGCTGGTGTCGAAATCGGGGAGGACGGACTGTTCGGTGGAGGGGATGGCTGTTTTTGGAGAGACGTCTCTTGGGCAGAAGACTGTCCAGATGCCGAAACTGTCTGTTCCTGGGGGATATGTTCTGGTCCTTGGAGCGAGTCCGTTTTCCCAGAACAAGCCGATCCATTTTCTTCTCCACCTTGGTGGGATTCCTCGGGTAAACCCATCTGGCGGGAAAGTTCTTGAGACAGAGCGGTTATTTGTTGCCACTGAGCGGAGCGGTGTTCCTGTTGGGCTTTGGCGATCAACTCGTCAGCCAATCGGACCACTTCGCGTAACTGAGGTTTAGAGACTTGGGCGTCGGCGCCAACGGCTAGCCCCTTTTTCCGGTTGTCTGGCGTAATGATCGAGGAATACAACAAAACCGGCAGACTTCGAAGTTGCGGATGGTCCTTAATCCGCTTGGTCAGATGGAAACCATCCATTTGAGGCATTTCAACGTCGCAGATCAGCAGGTCGGCAAAGGCCTCCACGTGTCCGGATTCGGCCAAGCGGCGTTCCAACCATTTCCAGGCTTCTAGCCCATTTTCAAAAAACTCCAACTGAACATAACCGCTTTTCCTGAGGGTTTCTCCGATCGCTTCCCGAACCGTGGGAGAATCCTCGGCCAAAAGGATTTTGAGCGTTTCCCGAGGCAAACCCAAAGGATTTTCCACCGCATCGGTCCGGAAATACTGGGAAGTAATTTCGTCCAAAATCATTTCAAAGTCGAGCATCACCACCAGGCGATCCTCACAACGGGCCAATGCCGTTACGGGCGTATGAGAAAGGGCCTCTAAACTGGGAACCGCCAGGATGTTCTGCCAACTGAGGCGATGAATCCGGTCCACTTCGTCCACTAAAAAGGCTGTTTGTTGTTGGTTCAGGTCCGTCAAAATGATCGTCGATTCCGACTGGTCCCGGACGGTCTCAATGCCCAGATAGTCCAGCAACGACACACAAGGGATCACCTGATCCCGGAGTTTGAATACCCCACGGATCGAAGGATGCGCCTTGGGCAAATGGGTGATCGACATAGCGGGCAATACTTCTCGGACTTTGGCTACATTAATCCCGAACCGATACTCCCCTACATGAAACACCAGCACCTCCAATTCGTTGGTCCCGCTTTCCAAAAGGATTTCTTTTTCTAAAAGAATGTTTGCCAAGGTCGTCATAGGGCGGGTTTCCTTCTTTCAGAGAGGTTTCAGAAGGGAGAATCCCCCTCAATATAAGCCTAAATTTACTAGAAATTATCCCCCAAAAGATGTAATAAATAGCCGATAAAGATTCCCTAAGTTCTCCATTTTATTATCGGAAGGCGCCAACTCACTCATCCAATGCTTCTTCTGAATCCCATAAAACCGGGAACATCCGAGCAATCGGAATCACGGGGGCAAGATAGATACCCCTAAAGAAGTACAAACATTGCCTTCCGAGGGGAACTTGGGCCCCAGAGGAGAAAACAATCCTCCTTCAGCCGGGCGAACCCGAGGCCTTTTGCGAAGAATATCCCCCAAGGGGAAATCCCACCCAGCTAAAATCCGGAAAAACGAATTTGGGTTTCCCCGGCTGAGAAGTCCCCTATTCCTAAAAACCAAGAGGATTGGGTTTTTCGAAGAGGGAACTTAGTACGACATCGCGAAGTTCCACACGAAAACCACACCCCGTTGGGCGGATCGCAGCGAGAGCAGCCCCCCGGTGGTAAGAAAATGGCAACTTAGCCCTGTGGTATTAGGAAGGCGTAGAGCGATGGGTTTTCGCCAGCGATGCCAATCGGGCACGGGCTTCCCGACGGCCGATTTTTCGCAGGGCAGCCAAAACCGCTAACTGGGTGGGCCGAGGCCGACTTTTCCCTTTTTCCCAATGATACACCGTCAGCCGAGATACTCCCAAGAGCTTCCCATAATCTTCCGCCGACAATCTCAATCGCGCCCGATGAGCACGGACCCACCGGGGAGAAAATCGCACTTTCGGCGCTGATGTTGTTTCCGTATCGCCCTTCTCACCGCCCAGTTTTCGCTCCGACGTTTCAAACAGAGTCAATCGCTTTTCGGCGGATCGAAGTTGGCGCTTCAGTTGGGCGATCTCTCGGCGGTATTTGGCCAAGGAGCGTTTGGCCTTGGTCGTTTCCGCACGCACTTCCCGCCGCGCAATCCGACGAATGGCTTCTTTAAGTGCCTCGGCAAGGTTAACCATTTTTTATACTCCTCTCCATCCAAACATGAAAAAGCTGTTATCTCTTTTGGATAACACTTTAGCCGAATGAAGCAACTGGCCTCTCCCCCGGCGGGAGAGGACGGCCAGGCGTCAGCCTGGCCGGGTGAGGGGGCGATGTGTCATTCCTGCGCAAGCAGGAATCCAGGAAAAAACTGGACTCCCACTTTCGTGGGAATGACATACAAGGGGAAAACCATCGGGCACAACGAACGTACCCCTTCATTCGGCTAAAGTGTTACTCTTTTGGATATTTCTAAAGTATAATTCTACAACAGGCAAAAAGATCCTGGTACGTATAAAATATAAAATAATTATATCTTGCGGAGAATCGCAAGGAAACAGTTCTCCAACTGGGTTAGTAACCGTTCGTACTTCGGGGAGCAATGACGCAACAGCCGTCCGGCTCAAATGGCCGAAGGGGGCCAAAAACTCAAAAGGCTGAGCTGTAGGAAACCGAAAAGGAGCCTCCATGGAAGCTGCATTTTGGCCTGAACCGCCGGAGACCCTTCTTACCGTCTCGCAATTGACCGCCCAGATCAAGGATCTGTTGGAGAGTGCCTACCCGGAGGTGTGGGTACAGGGAGAGGCGTCGAATCTTTCGCGGTCTGGAGCCGGGCATTATTACCTGACGCTGAAGGACCAAGAGGCTGAACTACGAGCGGTGATGTGGCGTAGCCTGGCCAGTCGATTGTCCTTCCAGTTGCGCGACGGTTTAGAAGTCGTTTGCCGAGGCCGCCTTGAGGTGTATGAGCCGAGAGGCGTCTATCAGTTGATTATTGAACAGATATATCCTAAGGGCATGGGGGCCTTGGAGTTGGCCCTTCGGCAACTGCGAGAAAAGCTGGCCCGGGAAGGCCTATTCGATGAGAGTCGGAAAAGAGCTCTGCCTCGGTTTGTACGCCGGATCGTTCTGATTACAAGTCCCACCGGAGCGGCCATTCGGGATTTTCTGGAAGTGCTTCGGAGCCGATGGTGGAGCGGCCGACTGTGGATTGTGCCGGTCCGGGTGCAGGGCGAAGGCGCCGCCGAGGAGATTGCTGCTGCCGTTTGGCTGGTTAACCGTTTGCCTGAGCCGCCCCAGTGCATTGTGCTGGCCCGGGGAGGAGGAAGCCTCGAAGACCTCTGGGCCTTTAACGAAGAAGTACTCGTGCGAGCGATTGTGGCCTCTCAGACACCTGTAGTTACTGGAGTGGGCCATGAGATCGATGTAACCCTGGCGGATTTGGCCGCGGATGTCCGGGCGCTAACGCCCAGTCATGCCGCTATGGTCTTGGCGCCGACCCCACAGGAACTGCTGCAAGAAATTCAGGGATATCAGAAGCGTTTGGCCGCCTGTTTGCGGCATCAGCTTTCTGGTGCCCGGGCGCGATACGAAGCCATAGCCGCTAGTCGGGCGTTTCGCCGGCCCTGGGATCGGCTGCACAGTTTGGCTCAAAAAGTGGATGATTGTGAAGTCCGAGTAAGCCGGGCCATTCGAGTTCAAATGGATCAGGCTCGGCAGAAGGTGCAGTTTTTGTCGGCTCACCTGGAATCGCTCAGCCCCTTGGCGGTCCTAGGACGGGGATATTCTTTGACCTGGCGGCTCGAAGATCGCCAACTTGTTCGGGACGCCGCCCAATTGCAACCAGGGGATGAACTTTTGACCCGATTTGGCCGAGGGGAAGCCACAAGCCGCGTCGAACACCTCCGGGATTCCTCCTAACCGCTCTTCGTGCCTTCAGGAAACACAGCCCCCGTTTTCACCTGCCCATCTTGCGGAATGGGATCCTCCAAGCAGTGCAAAATCCTTATAAGCCCTGTCTGATGGGCAGCGATGTCTCCGCCTCCTGAAGGGAAGTCCCAAGCACTGGAAGAGGGCCGCTAAGCTCGTGAGAGATACTCGCCGGTGCGGGTATCGACTTTGACCAACTCGCCCGGCTCCAGATATTCCGGCACTTGCACGACCAGACCGGTTTCCAGTTTAGCGGGTTTGGTGCGGGATGTGGCGGAGTTGCCTCGAACGCCTGGTTCACACTCGACCACCCGGAGCGTTACCGTCCAGGGGACTTGAATGCTCACGCACTCGCCGTTGAAAATCAGCGCTTGAATCCCTTCCAACTCTTCGGTGACATACTGCATGGGCTCGGCAATCGCCTCATGGGGGAGGGCGTAGTCATTATAGTCGGTCTGATCGAGAAAGTGATGGTAAGCAGCGTCGGAATAGATATATTTTACCGGACGGCGGAGGAAGTCGGCTTCGTCCAAGGATTCGCCGCCCCGAAGCGTAATATCAACCTTCTGTCGGGTAATTAAATTTCGGGCGCGATATTTATACAGGGTCTGCGCCCCTCGAGCCGACGGACTCTGCACCGAAACCGCCTCGATCAGACACGGTCCATCGTGATACACCACAATAGCGCCGGGTTTAATGTCTTTGGCTAACATCGCACTATCCACCCTTTCAGGAACTGTTCCGTTTTTTTCATAAGAAAAAAGGCAAATAAGGATATGTTACCCAAAAAGGAAGTGATTGTTTTTTTGGGTCGCTCATTCAAGAGCAATATAGCCGGAAATCTTGGATTTTCCGGCTTCCCATGAGTCGGCCTATTTTCATGAGTTATCCAAACGTCCATAAGAGAGTTCGGGGGACTGCTCCATCCAGTACAGGTTTTTCGACAAGAGGACTTTTCTGAGGCTCATAGGAAATTTAGATTTTCACACGAGAGTGCCGGACTGAGGGTCCACCGCGATACCATCGGTCAACTTGGCCAATGTTTCCAGTACGATCAATAAGGTGCTGGGATCGAACATTTCTTGCTCGTCGTCTTCCTCGTCGAGGACTTGTTCGAAATGGAGGATTTCGAATCGGGCGGTAGCGCGGCGGAGTTTTTCCAAACGCGCCCGTTCTCCTTTGGAAGAATCGGGCCCGGTTAATTCACGGAAAAGTTCCTCCGCTTCTTCGGTAACTTCTTTGCCGGAAGTATAACAAATATCCAGAGCAGCAAAATCATCCGGCGAGAGCACCGTCATGGAGGAAAAACGTCCCCTGGGATCAGCCTCTTGATTGCGGAAAATCAACCGGCATTTCAAACGTTGCAGCGTTTTTTCGACCTGGTCCAAAGTGGGTCGATTCCGGACGTCAAATAAGACAAAATAGGTTTCGCACCACCGGTACCGTGTATCTTCAAACATGGACATCGTCCAGGAGTCTCCGGAAAGGAAAGAATAGTCATCACCGTCCGGGTCTAGGGGAGGAATGTGCAGGTTCTTTGCAGTCCCCCCGTATTCCCCAATCTGGATTGTCCTGGTTTGTGGGAAATATATATATAGTCCTCCGGGAAGCCCCGGCCTACAGGATCAGAACATCAGGATAATTGAGCTAGTTCCGCACTGCGGCGTGCGGCTGCTTCCACTGCCTCGATCAAAGCGGCGCGGAGTCCGCCGCGCTCCAGGGCATACAGTCCCATCATCGTCGTACCTCCGGGGCTGGCCACTCGGTCTTTCAGCACCGCGGGATGTTCCCCGGTGGTAATGACCATTTGGGCCGCCCCCAACAACGTATGGGCTGCCAAACCTACCGCCACCTCCCGCGGTAATCCCAATCGGACGCCAGCATCCGCCAAGGCTTCCAGGATCACAAAGCCATACGCCGCCCCGGATCCGGAAAGTCCGGTTACCGCATCCATCCAGGCCTCTTGGACTCGATAGGTTTGGCCCACCGCACCGAAAAGCTGAGCCGTCAAACGGGCATCGCTCTCTGTAGCGGCTGGACCAAGACAATAGGCGGAGACACCGCTTCCCACCAAACAGGGGGTATTGGGCATCACCCGAACGATTCGTGTGCCGGATCCCAAAGCCTGCTGTAACTTTTCCACCCGAAGCCCCGCAACCACAGAAAGGACCAATTGCTGAGCCTTCACTTTTCCTCGCATCTCCTCCAAAACCCCACCTGCTTGTTGAGGTTTGACCGCCAGCACGATCACCTGAGTTTGTTGGAGCACCAGAAGGTTACTGGCTGCGGTGGGTGCTTGCGTGGCCTGAGTGAAACGTTTTCGGGCCTCTTCCGAGGGGTCGGAAGCCAATAGGTTTTCGGCTCGGAGCAGTCCCGTCCGAATCCACCCACAGGCTAAAGCCGTGGCCATCTGCCCAGCACCAATCAGTCCGATCCGCTCTGTGAGCATCACTCTGAAATCCCTCCG
>Ga0272448_1005228_pt1 | contig 14430 bp, 17 predicted proteins | sample YNPCB0191_FD_202220 | JGI IMG/M metagenome (GOLD analysis project Ga0272448, IMG submission 202220) | Hot spring sediment microbial communities from Yellowstone National Park, WY, United States - YNP-CB-019-1 | ecosystem: Environmental > Aquatic > Thermal springs > Hot (42-90C) > Sediment...
GATAAGACTACCACATCGCGCGCCCGGGATAATGGAAGCACGACCCACCTTGGCTCAAACGTCCGCAGAGCGTGCTGGTTTCGAGCTGCCTGATCGGGCAGGCATGGCTTCCGCAGGCGCTCCGCACATGCCGCGGGAAGCTCCGACATCCGGGCGGAACATCCGGTGGATTCCGTCCATTCGACGCGCTTGCCGGTTTCCATGGCGCCGCAGTGGCGCCGTAAATCGATTCGGCGCGCGGTCTCCAATGGATCCGTGCCGTTCTCGGCCGTGCCCGCACGCTTTCGCCGAAAGCCCGCCGGCCCCCGACGGGAATTGCAGCCGGCCGCGCCATGCGGCAGATTGACGGGAAGCCTACGGTTCGTTCATACCTCGACCGAACCGCAAATGCCTCAGGCAGTCCTGCGCGGCGCGAAGCCCGCTCTCCACGGCGTGTTCCAGGCTCACCCCGGTCAGGTAATTCCCGGCGAGCGACAGCCCGGGGATACGGGATCCTTCCAGGCGCACACGTGCCATCCGTTCCGGGTGGTCGGGCAGGAGCTGCGGAATGGCTCCCGGATAGCGCATGACCCGCAGGACACGGGGCTGTGCGACAGGCCGGCCGAGGATCCGAGCATGCTCGCTCCGGATCAGCGTCTCGAGTTCGCCGTCCGATGCCGCGGCCCTCCCCGGGTCCAGCATGCCGCCGAAAAAGGAGGAGAGCAGGAGGCTCCCCGCGGGAGCGCGCCCGGCGAACAGCTGCGAGGTGAAGATCGTTCCCAATATCTGCAGCCCGTACAGGCGCGGCACCAGGAAGCCGAACCCGGAAGGGAAAGGAGAAAGCTCGAGTGAGCACGTCCAGTGCACCAGCGCCACGGGTGCCATAGGTATTTTGCGGAGACACTCGGCTGCTCCGGGAAGCTCCCCGGCGAGGATTCCCGCGGCCTCGGGCGGCGGTACGGCCAGCACAACCGCATCGGCCGCGAGCTCGTGCCCGTCGGCCCGCACCCGGATCCGGTCTCCGGCGAAGCGGAGGGTTTCGACTCGTGTGCGCGTCTCGATGTGCCCTTCCAGGTTGCGCGCCAGCGCCGAGGTAAGCCTGCCGAGGCCCGAGTCGAAGCTGAAGAGACCGCGCCGGGCGTTCAGGCCTTCGCGTGCCAGGCGCTTGCGCTTCTCCCGCATGTGCTTCAGAGCGCCCAGGATCATGGAACCCGTCTCTCTTTCAAATTGCCAGAATCTCGCGAATGCGGCCCTGGCGCCGAGGCGTTCGACGTCTCCGGCGTAGATTCCGGAAACGAACGGAGACACGATGTAGGTGGCCGCCTCCACGCCGAAGCGCCGGCAGAAAAAATGCCACGCAGTTTCCATCTCCGTCGCACGGCCGGGAACGAACGGCTCCATGCAAAGGCGCAGCTTGCCGCGCATGCTCAACAGCGACGTGCGCAAGAAACTGACGGGATCGACAGGCAACGGGTGCAATCCTCCGTCCCGATAAATGTAGCGCCGGCGCGAGCCGGCGCCGGCGCGTTCGATCGCGCTTTCGATCCCGAGTTCACGTGCCAACCGCCAGATATGTTCCGAGGAACCCATGAAGCCGTGCGGGCCGGTTTCCATGCGGAACCCTTCGCTATCCACGGTACGCACGTTGCCGCCGGCCGCATCCCGGGCCTCGAGCACGCGCACCCGGTGCCCCGCCCGCCATATCTTGAAAGCTGCGGTCAATCCGGCCGCCCCTCCGCCGACGACCAAGACCTCAGCCATCACTCACCTCCGCCGCCGCCCGTCTCGCCATCCGCCCCAGGGCCTCGAGGTAGCGAGGGGAATCGCCCGGCGCGGGCACTCTTCGGAAGTCCATGATGCCCGATTCCGCACATTTGCGCCGCAGGTCGATGTCCAGGTCCCAGAGCGTTTCAAGGTTCTCCGCGGCGAAACTCAAAGGAACCGCCACCAGCCGGCGCACCCGCTCCCTTCGCAGCCGCGCCACCGTCTGCGCAAGCGTCGGGCCCTGCCAGCGGACCGGCCCCACGCGGCTCGAGAAAGCCAGGTGCCAGCCTCCGTCGGGCAGGCAAGCGGCGTCGCTCACCAGTTGCGCGCTGCGGCGGGTCTGGTCCACATAGGGATCGCCCCGGCGCACGTAGCGGAGGGGAAGGCTGTGCGCGACGAACAGGATCCGGCACGGCCCTCCGCTGCACCAATCCCCGAGAGTGTGGCGCAGGTTTTCGGCAACGGTGTGGATATAGCCTGCGTCGTCATGATGATCCCTGACAATACTCATCGGAAGGCCGCTCGCGCAGCGCTCCAGATCGGCGAGCGCGGACCCGGTCGTGCAGAAGGAGAATTGGGGGTAGAGTGGCAGCACGAGCAGCCGCCGGGCTCCCCTGGACAACAGCTCCTTGACCGCCTCGTCCGTTCGGGGCCGGGTATACCGAAAGCCGATGCCCACCGGCCAGCCGAGTTCGCGCTCCAGTGCGCGGCCCTGCCTGCGCGTGATTTCCGCCACGGGGGAACCTCCTCCGATGGCGGCGTAACGCTGCCTGACCACAGGTGCGCGCCGGCGGGCAAGCAGGCCCGCGATGCGCTCCTGCCAGAGGCCGCCGAAAGGCATGCGGATCATGTCGCGGTCGGCGAACAACGCGCGCAGGTATTCCTCGACCCCTTGCAGGCTTTCGGGACCGCCCATGTGCAACAGCAGAACGCCCCACGGAGCGCGGGCACCGAAATCTTCGACCGCGGGACCATGTGCGCGCGCGAGTCCCGCGGCGGCTACACGGTCCTGGAATAGCATGTGCCGGCCTCGCGGCGGCAAAGATACTCGTCGAAGGACATGCATATGTTGCGGATGAAAAACCGGCCGATGGGGGTCACTTCGACGGCCTTCGCGGAAACCCGAACGAGCCCGTCGTTCTCCATCGGCGCCAGTCGTTCGAGCTCCGGTGCGAAATGTTGCGCGAACCGGACCCCGAATCTGCGCTCGAGAACCGCGATATCGAGGTGGAAGTTGCAGAAAAGATCCAGAATGATCTCGCGCCGCAGCAGATCCTCGCCGCTCAGCAGCAATCCCCTCGCCCAGGTGGAACTTCCGGCCTTCCGGAGATAGACCCGAAGATCCTTTTCGTTCTGGGTGTATGTTCCGCCGACGGAGCTGATCGAGGAAGCTCCGATGCCCACCAGGTCGAGGCCGCGGCGCGTCGTGTACCCCATGAAGTTGCGCGTCAGGGTGCGGCTCTCGAGGGCGCGGACCAGTTCGTCGTCCGGCAGGGCGAAATGATCCATGCCCACGTGCGCGTACCCGGCATCGAGCAGGAGGCGGTAGCCCAGACCGAACAACCGTGCGCGCTCGCGCGCTTCGGGAAGTCCGAGCTTTTCCAGGAGCCGCTGGTGCGGGCTGATCCAGGGTACATGGGCGTAGCCGAACAGGGCGAGACGGGAAGGCCGAAGGCGCACGATCCGCTCGATGGTCCGGGAAAACGACTCCTCGCTCTGCCCGGGAAGGCCGTACATGAGATCGAAATTGACGGCCTCCACCCCCCGCTTCCTCAGGTGCTCGACCAGGCCCGCCAGCTTGCGCTCGGGCAACAGCCGGCAGACACGGCGCTGCACCCGCTCGTCGAGATCCTGAACGCCGAAGCTGAACCGGTTGAAACCGAGCTCCAGCAGCAGGTCCAGATAAGCGTTGTCCACCCGGCGCGGGTCGATCTCGATGGAGCGTTCGGCTTCCGCAGAGAAGCGGAAGCGGGCGGCGAGTCCCTCGACAAGGGCCCGCATCTGCTGCCGACGGAGAAAGGTCGGCGTGCCCCCTCCGATTGCCAGCTGTTCCACCGGGCGGCAGGACTCGATTATGGTCAGGAGCCGGTCGGCCTCGCGCAATACCGCCCGCACGTAAAGCCCTGCAGTCTCCCGGCTATGTCCGGTTTCGGTGAAACACGCGCAATAGAGGCAGCGCGTCCGGCAGAAAGGCACGTGGACGTAGACTGCCAGCCCGCCGCCCCGTGAGCGCCTCCAGGCTTCCAGGATCCGATCTTCGTCGAAATCCGCACGGAACATGGGCGCCGTGGGGTAGCTGGTGTAGCGCGGACCGCTGGTGGCGTATCGTTCGAGCAAGTCACCGGGAATATCCAGGGGCCCAGGCCTCAGAGAAACCGGATCAGCCATGCTGCACGCCACCCCACCGACGGACCGCATCCACGAAGGCCTGGATCCCCGTCAGCGGCGTGCCCGGGATCACGCCGTGGCCCAGGTTCACTACATGCCCGCGCCCGCCTGTCTGATCGAGGATGCCGAAGACCCGTTCCCGGATGAAATCGGGCGGAGCGAACAATACGGCGGGATCGAGATTGCCTTGAACCGCCTGGTGCGCTCCGAGTCTGCGCCGGACCTCCGCCAAATCCACCCGCCAGTCGATCCCCAGAACGTCGGCGCGCAAGTCGGCCGCAACCTCGAGCAGGTTGCCGATCCCGTTTATGTGATAGATGATCGGGACATTGGCGGGCCGCAGCCGCTCCATGAGGCGCTGCATGCAGGGCAGGACGAAACGCCTGTAATCGGATGCGCCCAGCTCCCCGGCCCAGGTATCGAAAAGCTGAACGGCGGCGGCGCCGGCCTCGATCTGGAGGCGCAGGCATCGGGCGATCACGGTGGATACGGCATCCAACAGCCTTTCGAACAACTGCGGGTCGCCGTACATCAGGCCCCGGACATGCTCGAAGTGCCGGCTTGCCCCGCCCTCCACCATGTAACAGGCCAGGGTGAAGGGCGCCCCGGCAAATCCGAGCACGGCCAATCCGGGCCCGCCGGCGTCGCAGGCGCATCGGACGGCCTCCGCCGCATACGACAGATCGGCGCCCGCTTGGGCTTGCAGCAGGCGCTCCACATCGACGGCGGTGCGCACCGGCGGACTCACCGCCACCTGGGGGCTGAAGCGAACTTCCAATCCCATCGCCGCGGGCACCACCAGGATGTCGCTGAAAATCACCGCGACATCCATCCCGAAGCGCCGCACCGGTTGCAGTGTGACCTCGGCTGCCAGCTCGGGTGTGCGGCAGAGTTCCCAGAAGCTGTAACGCGCGCGCAGCTCCTGGTACTCGGGAAGGATCCTGCCCGCTTGGCGCATGATCCACACCGGCGGTCGGTCGACATCCAGCCCGAGGCATGCATTGAGGAACCGTCCTTTGGCGTCCACGAACACCTCACATTCCAGCGCGGCGCCAAGGTAGCACATTAAAAGGAACGGATTGTCACGGGATCGTCATGCGCCACTGCGTCGACCCGCCTTGAGGGGCAATCCGATAGGAATCCGGAGGCGAAGCGGGGGTATTTGCGCGACCAGCGGTGCGACTGCAAGCAGGCGGTGGTCGGGCTGGTTCCGGACCGGGATGGTTTTCCGAGGGCGCGCGAGGTGTTCGACGGCAACGCCCAGATCGGACGACGGTCGGGCGGATGCCGGACTGGATGCCAGCGGGAAGATCATAGTGACGGAAAAAAAGCGTAACCCCGCATGAACAAAGGATTCCTATCCGCCGAATTCGGAAGTTGGGGTAGTGCCCCCGGACCGCACTCGTGATGTCGTTCCTGTCGGTCATTCTCACGTCCTTTCATGGAGGCTTCGGGGACACGGCAGGCACACTGCCTCCTGGCGCCCCAAGACACCAGTCAGGCCAGAAGACATGCGTGACCCTGAGGTAAATGCCGATCACGACGAGGGTGCCTCCGGTGATGCGGGGCGCTCACACGTCGATGGAAGCCGCCCGCTGCACGAGGCCTCCCACCGCCTGGCTGCCGCCGCCGATGAGAGCGGCCACGACCAGCACCGGCACGCCCGTGCCCACCCCGAACAGGGCAGGCAGAATCAACGGCGAGCCAGCGGCAGCGGCGAGCGGGATGAGACTTCCGATGTAGAGCGCCGCCTACACCGGGCAAAACGACAGCGCAAACATCGCGCCCAGCAACGCTGCGGTGACGGCGGACCGAAACATCAAGGGTTCACTCTTTGCGAGCCTGAAGGCTGCGGGTCACGAACACCGGGCAGATGTCGGCCAGAACCTCGGCGCCTCCCGCGCGAGCCAGCTCCGCCGCGCGTTCGGTGGCGCATCCCGGCGGCAGCCAGATCACCGCCCCGCGGCCGATGCAACTGGCGACCACCGTCTCGCTCACGGCGGGCGCCAAGGCCAGCACGATCACGTCGGGCGACTCGGGGAGCTCGTCGAGCGAGTGGTAGCAGCGCTGCCCGTCGATCTCGTCCATCCTGGGGTTGATCGGGAAGACCCGATGGTGCTCGCGCAGGATCTCGGAGACTTCTCGGCCGTACTTGTGCGGGTCGCTCGAGACTCCAAACACGGCGATCGTTCGCGGCTGCCCGAGCAGCTCCCTCGCGCGCGCCTCGGTTGCCTCGTTGCTTCGCGGCTCATCCATCTTGGCCTCCAAGCTTCGCGCGCACCAGCGGTCCGAGCTCGTCAAGTACCGGTGGCCCCATCGAAATGATCTCGCTGCCCACGGTGATCACCGGGTAGACCGCCAGGCCCAGCGTGTTCACCATGCGGAGGACCGCCCCGTCGCGGTGGAGGCTCAACTTGCGGGAGGCGTCGATCAACTCGACGTCGGTGCCGGGTACCGCCTCGGCCACCGCCGTCCGAAGCGCCTCCGCCTCCTCGACGCTCATCCCCATTGGGCCACAGCAGGTCGCCCCTTCCCCGCAGGGGTTCGTGGGCGGGATGTAGTACACCCGAACGGTCGGCCTTGCGATTCGAGCCGCCTCGCTCACGACAGGTTCCCCCACAGCTCGTTCGCGGCATCACGCAGCGCGGGGATGCCGACGAGTTCGTCGGCGCGCAGCGTCAGGTCGAAGCGCGGCACGCCGAAGTCCCGGCGGATGGCATACAGATAGTGCTGCTGCGCCTCGCGCCGCAGCTTGAGGCGCGGCGTGGTGCAGACGCGATCGGGCAACACCATGTTGGCCACGACCGCCGCCGTCGGGATACCGGCGGCCCGGAGATCGTCGCGCGCGCGCAGTGCCTCCAAAAGCGGCGTCTTCTCCGGCAGCACCACGAACACCAAGCGAGTCATGGCGGGATCCTGAAGCATCGCCACCGCGTCCTTGTAACGCTCGCGGGTGCGTTCGTACGACTGCGTGCCGGGGCGCATCGCCACCATCATCTCCACTTGCTTCTCCCAGGAAAACGGCAGCGACAACAGGCGCAGGGTATGGCCCGTGGGTGCGGTGTCGAAGACGACGACCGGAAAGCTATCGTCGGTCAGGTAGGCGAGGAACCGCTCGAACGCCGCCATCTCCTCGGTGCAGGGGGAGTTGAGCTCCTCCTCCATCGCCGCGAGCGTGGCCTCGTCGAAGCGCCCGCGCGCTTCGTCCAAGATGCGCTGGCGGTACTCTCTCACCGCGGTCTCCTGATCCACCCGCGCCACGAACAGGTTGGGCTCGCCGGAAACCGGCGTGGGAGTGTCGGTCGCCTCGCACCCCAGGACCCGGCCGGTGTGGGCCGCCGGATCGGTCGTGACGAGCAGCGTCCGCACCCCATGGCGCGCGAGGTGCAGCGCAGTGGCGGCGGATACGACCGTCTTGCCGACGCCTCCCTTGCCCATGAAGAAGAGCCGCCGCCGGCCGCCGTTGACCGGCAGCAGCAGGGCGGCGGGCGACACCGCGGCCTGCGGCAACCGCGCGCCCTGCCCCCCGTCCAGCAGGCGCGCGAACGCCGACAACGCCGGGGCGCCGATGATCTCGACAAACGTCTCCTCGACCTGGCTGATGGCGGCGCCGGGGAAGGCCGCGGCCGCCTGGGCGATGTACCGCTCCTGCATCGCCCGCCGCCGGGCGAAGAAACCGTTCTCGCCCTCGGCCACCGGCAGCACGTGGTTGATGATCAGGCGCTGGACGGTGATGCCCAGAGCCGACAGCTCTGCGGCCGAACGCCTGGCCTCGTCGAGCGAGGTCTTCTCCGGGATGGTGACGAACACGAACGAGGTGACGCTCCTGTCGCGCAGCGCCGCGATCGCCCGGTCGTACTTCTCCTTGCCCGCCTGGATCGAGGCCACCGGCCCGAGGCAGGTCTGCCCGCCGGTCTTGGCGGACTCCTCGATGTGTTTGCTCCAGTCCATCGGCAGCTCGAGCAGCCGCAGGGTATGGCCGGTGGGCGCCGTGTCGAAGACCACCAGGTCGTAGCCCGGGTCCACCAGGAAGTCCGTGAAGCGATCGAAGGCGGCGATCTCGGTGGTGCACGGCGAGCGGAACTGCTCCGCGATCACCGCCACGATCCCGTCAGGCAGAATGCCGCGCATCGGCGCGAGCACCTTCTCGCGGTAGGCCTCGGTGGCGGCGTCGGGGTCGATCTCGACGGCGAACAGGTTCGGCACGCCGCGGATGGCGGTCGCCTGCGACCCGATCGGCTGCTGGAAGACGTCGCCCACGTTGCTGGCGGGATCGGTCGATACGATCAGCGTCTTGAGGCCCCGCTCCGCGGCGGCGACGGCCGTGGCGCAGGCGCACGTGGTCTTGCCGACGCCGCCCTTGCCGGAGAAGAACACGAATCTGTTGGCTGTCATTGTCCGTTCCTTCCTTGTGTTGCTGCAACGTGCTGCGCGAGTTGCCGCGCGGCTTGCGCGGCCGACGTCAGCACCGGGCACCAGACCGGCGGGATCTCGGGGTCCGCCTCGCCGCGAGCGAGCCGCTCGAAGCCCGGGCGGAGCTTGCGTAGGTTGATCAGCGACGAGACGAACATGATCGCCATCCCGCCCATCACCGCGACGAGCGCCGTGACGAAGAGGTCCGTGAAAGAAGCCCGTCCACCGAACGCCACATCGGCAAGCGCAGCAACCACCGCGGACACTACGGCCCAGGCCGCGAGCACCGCGAGGTAGGCGCGAAGGTTGGCGACGCAGAACGGCCGCAACCGCTCGTCGGACACGTACCCCGGACGCTCACCGGCCATCGTCGGCTCCCCCGTTGTCGCTCCATTCCTGGATCTGCTCGAAAGTAGGGTAAGCGCCCTCCAGCACCACGCTCCCGTTCACCACAACCACGGGCAGCGCGCTCAACCCCTTGCGCTGGATGATGGCGAACACGGCCGGTACCTGGGTGAAACGCATCGGCTGCTGGTTCAGCAGCGTGCGGGTGAGCACGGCGCGGCCGGCCAGCTCGGTCTCGGTGCGCCGCACCGTCTCGCCGAACCGGACGAGCGTTTCGTCCGGCTCCGGGCCGCAAACCCCGGTGGCGCAACACAGCGCCGGCTCGAAGATCTCGATGTGCGTCATGTCCTCACCTCCACTGTCACGGGCGGCCACCTGCGTCTGGAGACGCGAGTCCCCACGCGGCGGTTCACTGGTTCGTTCATCTCGTTCCTCCAGGCTCGGGCGGGGCCATCTCGTGGGGCATCCCCCGCGCCACATGCTCGTCCATGTGCCCGTCGCGCGCGGCGCGGACTGCGCGCGCCAGCGCCACCGCGGCGCGGATCTCATCCAGCGTCGCGCCGACCTCGATGGCCTTCCGGTAGTGGTGGTCGAAGCACGGCTGGCAGTATGCCGCGACGGCCGCCGCAACGCCCACCAGCTTGGTCGTGCGTGCATCGAGGGCGCTAGACACGCTGCACCTCCTTACGGATCGTGCGTCCATTGAGGATCTCTTCGACCGTCACGGTGCACCTCCCGCCCCGGGAGCGGCGAGGGTCTTCTCCCGCAGCTCGCGCAGCAACCGCTGCAACAACCTCTTCGTCTCCTCCTTGTCGGGGAAGGAGATCGCCTCGGTTGGGCACAGCGGCCCGCACTTGTCGCACAGCACCACGCAGTTATCGGGTGTCGCCACTTTCATCTTTCCCTCGTCTTCATCAAGGACGAAGACGTTGTTGGGGCACATCTCCAAACAGTCGCCGCAACCGATGCAGGCGTCCGGATCGATCGTGGGTGCCCAAGGGATCAGCTCCCGGGCGATTCCAAGGTAGGTACGTCCTGCTGCCATGACTCACCTCACTTCGACTCGTCTTCGAGCGCTGCCTTGATCTTGGCGAACACCTGCTCGGTGTCTTGCTGCGCCATCGACACCGGGATCCAGTGCTCGGAGTCCATCGGCACCCCGGCCTTGGCAAAGCCATCGCGCAGCAGCTTTTCCTGACGCTTCTCGGCGCACGCGGGGGTGACGAACTTCACTGTCGGCGTCAAGATGCGTTGCATGAAGCGCTCACCATCCTCCTCGCATAGGCGGGGATGGAGCGCCATGAACTCCACCTTGTCGCCAAGCTCGAGGCGCACGCGCTCGGCCAGCGTCCAGAAGTTGATCTTCTCCATGCTCGGGCAGGCTCCGGAGCAGGCGCAGAAGAGCACCGCCTTGCGTTCTGAGTTCACACCAGTTGAGGACATCGTTCCCACCTTTCCGCATCTAGCCGCAGCAACTGCTCTGCCGGGGAGCGGCGTTGGCCGCAAAGTCCACGCCCAGCATTTCGGACAGCAACCGGTTGGTGTCCTGAAGGAACTGGACGAGCGCGGACGCGGCTTCGTCGCGTTCCTTGGCCAAAGGTGAGGTCTGCACCTCGCTCTGCAGCCGGTTCAGCTCGGCGAGGTCGGGGCCGAAGAGGCCCTTCCCTTGCGCCCTCGCACTCTGGAACTTGCGCGACAGCTCGGCCAGCCTCCGCTGGATTTGGCGCAGCTGCGGGTCGGCATCAAAGCGCTCGCAGGCGTCGCGCCATCGCCGCCACTGGGTCGAATCGAGCAGCGCTCGGGCGAAAACTTCCGCCGCCTCAACCACTGTCATTGTCCTTTGTGGAACCGTTGTTGCCATCAAACCCTCCCTATCTGCCGCAGCAGCCCGGGCCGGCATTGGGACCGCACCTCGTACCGCTGCGTCGCCGTCCTGATCTGGTCGCCACGTGGATACTCGAGAACGTCCGGATCAACCTTTGTGAGCCGCAGTGCGGGCAATCCAGGCGCAGCCCGTTCGAATACTGCTCAACGCTTGCCCGCGTCTCGCTGGGCTTGCCGCATTCCTGACAGATGAACTCGTAGACCGGCATGGCCGTCCAAGCCTCCTTTCACGGCACCACGAGAACCGGCGCCGGGCTTTCCCGCGCCACGTCGTGGGAAGTGGAGCCAATCAGTCTGTTTGCTACTCCGCCACGCCCATGCCGCCCAACGATCACGAACCGGGGCTGCCACTCCCGGATGGCGGCGAGCACGCCCTTCACCGGATGATCGGTGCGGACCTCCAGCGAGACCCCCCTGGCGCCCAAACGGCGCAGCTCCTCCGCCAACACCTCCAGGCGCCGCGTGTCCTCGCGGTTGAACTCGTCGAGATGGCTCGCCAGGTGAGGGAAGATGCGCGAGTGCTCCTGGACATGGACGAGCCGGATCTCGGCCCCGCGCGCGGCAAGCGTGCGGACGGTCTCTGCCGCCCTGGCCGTGGCCGGCGAGAAGTCCGTTGCGAACAGCACCTTGCCGAAAATCGAGTCGCAGTATTCGGGACATCGCTGCGCAGACGGGCCGAGCAGGCGGTTCACCTTGATCACTAGCACGGGGAGGGTGACATGGCGGAGTATCGCGTCGGCAATGGAGCCCAGCCAAATTTCCTTGATCCACGAGCTGCCGTGGGAGCCGAGGATCACGGCCTCGGCGCCTTCTTCCCGCGCGATGCGCTCGACTTCCAGGTAGGGCACTCCAAACTCCAGTCGCCAGGTGGCTGCAACTCCGGCATCGCGCACGCGCTGCGCCTGCCGCTCGAGCTTGGGGGCATGGTCGGCCCGCAACTTCTCCTCCAGCCCGGCGGCTCCCGCGGCGTAGCCGACGCTGTGAACGTGCGCCACGGTGACGTTCGTCAGCCCGAGGCCCTGCCACCCAGCCACGCAGTCGAGGGCAAGATCCGAAGCCGCTGACAGGTCTGTGGCGAACAACACACGCCTAAACATGGGCGACTCCCTTCTGCGCCAGAGGCGCGTGATCGAACCAGTGCTTGGTGGCGATGCAAAACCTGCACACCGAGAGCATCACCGGTACCTCCACGAGCACGCCCACCACTGTGGCCAGCGCCGCCCCGGAGCCGGCACCGTAAAGCGCGATCGCCGTGGCCACCGCCAGCTCGAAAAAGTTCGAGGCTCCGATGAGCGCCCCCGGCGCGGCCACCGCGTACTCCACCTTGAACAACCTCATGAGGCCGTACGTCAGCGACGAGTTGAAGTACACCTGGATCAGGATCGGCACCGCGATGAGGAGCACGTGGAACCAGCGGGTGGTGATGTTCTCCGCCTGGAATGCGAAGATGAACACGAGGGTTGCGAGCAGGGCGAGCACCGTAACGGGGTGGAAGAACGCCACGAACCGCTCGGAGAACCACTCGACCCCGCGCCTCGCGATCAGCCGGGAACGCGAGATCGTCCCGGCGGCCAGGGGGATCACGACGAAGATCAGCACCGAGTAGAGCAGCACCTTGAACGGCACCTCGAGGCCCGAGGCCCCGGTGACGAGCAGCTTTACGACCGGCGCGAACGCCACCAGCATGATGAGATCGTTGACGGAAACCTGGACGAGCGTGTAGGCGGGGTCGCCGTCGGCCAGGTACGACCAGACGAAAACCATGGCGGTGCACGGCGCGGCGGCGAGGATGATGACGCCGGCGATGTACTGGCTCGCCATCTCCGGCCCGATCAGCGGCAGGAACAGGTGCTTGAAGAACAGCCAGCCGAAGAACGCCATCGAGAACGGCTTGACCAGCCAGTTGACGAAGATCGTGATAAACAGCCCCTTCGGCTTCTTGCCCACGCGCGCGATCGACGCGAAGTCGATCTTGAGCATCATCGGGTAGATCATCAGCCAGATCAGCACCGCGATGGGCATGTTGATCTGGCTGCCCGAGCCGAACTCCAGGCCGCGCAGTGCGGCGACGAGTCCGGGGAAGGCCTTGCCCAGCACCACCCCCGTCACCATGCACAGTGCCACCCACAGCGTCAGGTAGCGCTCGAAGACGTTCATCCGCTTGCTCTGCCCCGTCATCCGATCTCCTCCGGCACCGGCGCGGCGTCGTGCGCCACCGGTGCGAAATCGTCCAGACACGGCCCGGCCGGAACCCCGCACCCCAAGCCACGCCGCGCCGCCCGCAGGGGTTGCATGCGCCGCCGGTCCTCCGCCAACGTCGGGTCGGCAGCGAGCTGCTGCCAGACGCACTCGAGGATGCGTTGCATCGCCGGTTCGGCGGTGAGCTGACACCACACCGAGCGGCCTTCCTCGCTCTCCTCAACGAACCCCGCGTGCTCCAGCTCCGCAACGTGCCGCGAGACGGTCGAAAAGGCGAGGCCCGGCAGCTCCTGGAGCTCGCCCACGCACAGCCGCCGGTCACGCAGCGCAGCGAGGATGCGCAACCGCAAGGGATGGGCCAGCGCTTGATAGCAATGGACGGCCGAGTCGAGGGTCGAGCGCTTCATTTCGTCACCACGCGAAATGTAGATCCATGTGCCGCGCGTGTCAAGCCCTCGTTGGCCCTCCACCCGTGGGAAGTGTCCGGCAACTGACCGCCGGCTGTGTCAGGCGGTTCGGCACTGCGGCCAGGGGGGCGGGGCTGATTGGGCAGCACGGAGACTGTGGCTCGTGCCTATCGTGTCTTGGTCGCCTTCTCACCGAGCCCGAGCTTGCGGAGGTCGAGATCTACCCGGCAGAGCTCCTCTGGGCCGATGGCCCGCAACTTCCCCACCACAACCGCGTCGGCCGCAAGCTTCGCATCCCCTTCGAGATCCGATGCCAGAAACGCCAGGGTTGCGCGGCCTTCGTCCGAAAGCGAGTAGAACACCCAGCGGCCCTCTTTGCGCTCGGTGACGCAACCGGCCCGGCGAAGCTTGGCAAGATGCGCCGACACGGTGGACGGCGCGAGGTCGAGCACCGCCGTCACCTGGCAGACGCACAGCTCACCGTTGCGCAGCATCGCGGCGATCCGCAGCCGCGCCGGATGCCCGAGGGCCCTCATCCGCCGAACACTCGCCTGAAGAGGAGAAACTTCCATTTCGCCACCCAACGAAATAACTTATACTCATTTCCGGTTCCGACTGCAAGAGGAGGAGGTAGATTTGAAGGGCGACAGAAAGAGGGTCCTGATCCTGTGTACCGGTAACTCGTGCCGTTCGCAAACGGCGGAGGCCTAGCGCGAGTTTCCGGGTTATCACAAGGGCCAATGCGATAAATTGATGCAAGTGGCGTGCTTTCAATGGATTCCTTGGGCTCGAGCTGCGGAATGCGTGTATATACTAACTGGCCTCAAATTGGCCCAGTTCAAGAATACGAAAGAGCTGATCCTGCTGCGGCGAAAGTCGTGTCAGGACACGTTCCGCCCGCGGCCTGCCGCCGAGGCCGGCATCTTCCTCCGAATGTGCAGCATATTGGTGATTTCCCTGGTGCGCTTGAGCTCTTCGAGCAACCGGCGCTGGGAGATCGCGACACGGACCGTGACCACCTCGCGGTGCAGGAGCGACATCAGCGTCAGGG
>Ga0272448_1005230_pt1 | contig 14424 bp, 12 predicted proteins | sample YNPCB0191_FD_202220 | JGI IMG/M metagenome (GOLD analysis project Ga0272448, IMG submission 202220) | Hot spring sediment microbial communities from Yellowstone National Park, WY, United States - YNP-CB-019-1 | ecosystem: Environmental > Aquatic > Thermal springs > Hot (42-90C) > Sediment...
TTCGCAGAAAACGTTTCATATGCCGTCACCGGCGAGCTGGCCAGAGCCATGAACGGCGAGGCCGCCGGCCAGCTCAATCCGCGCAGAATCCCCTTCCTGAATTTTGCGCGGCGCGACGCCGACCAGAATCCCGTAAACCCGTGGGCCGGCCGCGGCTCGCCTCCGGAGAATTGCAGGTTTTTCTGCAAATTCGACGCAGATTACAACAACGTCATTCCCGGCACCGGGAACCCGACCAATCCACCCATGTCGGATCTTACCAGGCCGGTCGCGGTCTGGACAATCAACCCGGACGCGAAACCAGACGAGAGGGACTACATCATAGGAAGCTGGCAGGAATGACCCCGGAAAGGCAGAATATGGCATGACTGGCGAGCGCTGCCGGAACGAATATATGCGCGCGTTTACATTCCTGGAACTCATGGCCGTAATGCTGATAATCTCCATCCTTGCCGCGGCCATATTCCCGGCCGCGCGAAGGCTCCGTCAGAACGCGTTGCGGGCCAGGGCATCCTCCGAGGCCGCCTGCCTCGCGCAGGCTATTTCCGCCTACCGGCTTTCGCTTGGCGTCTGGCCGTGCCAGACTCAAAATGCGGTTGACACAACATGGACGACGAATGCGCATATCATGCGCGCCCTCTGCGACAACCCGCGAAAAGAGGTCTTCATGGAGACTCCCGCCTGCTCCCAGGCAGGCGGAGAATTTCTCGATCCCTGGGGCCGCTCCTACCTCGCGGCAATGGATGAAAATGCCGACGGCGTGGTCGCGCTTCAGGCTTCGCTCTCCGGCCTCATGTTCTGCACCAACGTCAGGGGATCCGCGGCTGTGGCGTCATGGGGCCCCGACCCTTCAGATCCCCGGATGCGAATCATAGCGAGCGCGCCATGAGGCTGTTCACCACATCTCAGCCGCCGACCGCCTCGGTCCGGGGAAACCCGTTCGCTGCTGGTTTCACCCTGATCGAAATGATATGCGCCCTGGCCATCATCGCTGTTCTCATTGCAATGGCGCTTGTATCCGCCGTGGACTGGAACCGAGGCGCCGCCCTCCGCGCAGCAGCCCTGGAAACGCATGCCTGCCTCAATCTTTCAAGACAGACGGCCGTGGCGGCGGGAACGCCGGCATGGTTCGTGTCAGGCGCAACAAATTCCGCAATCGGCCGGGGTTGGTACGCAGTCGCAACCAACCCCTCCTCCCCGCCTGTAGGTTTCCTGCACGGACTGCCCGCAGGCTGCAGATTCGCCGACGACACTTCATGGCAGATACGCTTCGATCCGGACGGATCATGCTCGGCGACATGCGATCTTTTTGTGATAATCAGAGAAATCAGACCGGCGAACTATCTCGCCGCAACCATACTCGTGTACAGGGCCACGGGCTATGCGACCATACTCGACATGTGACGGAAGGGGACATGCAAGCCCCTCCGAGCGGCGCGATCCGCACGCCAGAATCCTTTTTGCGTCTGCGGGCGGCGAATCGGGCGGTATCCGTTCCGGCCTGGTGATGGTGGAGGTCGCGGTGGCTGTTGTAATCCTTTCGCTGGGCATGCTGGCCGCTTTCACGCTCTTCTCCGCGGGCCTGAAAACCTCCGAACAGTTCTCGGACGACACAGCAGCCGCGCTTTTCGCCCGCAGCATGTTTGCCAGGCTGAGAGCCGAATCCTCGCTTGCGTCGGAAAGGTCGGAGTGGACCAACTTCTGGTCCGCATTCGCAGCCGGAAGCACATCCCTCATGGCAGAAGCAGGCGGGCCTGACGGCGTGTGGGCATCCACAAACATGGCTCTGCGCGCGGGAGGGTTGTTCACGAACATATACTCGGAATACTCGCTCCGTTTCGGCGCGGAAACCGGCAGAGTGAGCCGCTCTCTGCGCTACCGAGCAACCGTCACACTCCGGCCCGACGGCGCGTCAGCCTCGTCAAATTCCAGCGCCGCGGCGGTCGTTCTCGAAGTGTGGAACGGCGCGTACGGCCCGACCAACGACGACAATTGTTTTCTCTTCTACACGGAAATCCCGAACGGAGGAAGGCTGTGATCTCATCCATGAAAGAAGGCGGACGGCCAGGAGCGGCGCTTTTGCCCGTCCGCATTCCTCCGGCGGACGGCATGAGCCTTCTGGAGCTCCTCATCGGCATCGCCGTGTTTTCATTCGTGGTCTCTTCCGCGGCGCTCCTGTTCGCCCATGCGCGCAAAGCGTGGAGCGCGGGAACCGACCGCCATTTCATTGATTCGTCCGCAAGATGCGCCCTGGACACCCTTGCCCGGGACATGGAGGCTTCAATCGCAGACGAAAAGATTTCCTTCTGCTTCCGTGACGACCGTTTCGGAATCTCCTCATACGGCCTGACGAACTCGGAACTCAATTTGATCACCATTTCCCAGAAACCCGAAGACGGCAAACGCGCGGCACGGGCAGTGCAGTATTGGGTCAGAGAATCCCCAAATGCGCCCGGCCGGTTCGAACTCGTGAGAGGCTGCCGAAAAATAACGCCGGGCCCCTCCGGCCCGTATCACTCCGCAAACTGGTTTGAGGAACCGGACGAAGGCGGGCTCGGCCGGCCTGACAGCCCGTCCGATCTGGGCGTCGTGGCAGAGAATGTCGCCCTGTTCAGGCTTGCGGCGGCCGACACGTCGAACAGGCTGGCAAGAGCCTACGATTCCGTGCTGGACGGCACGTCTGCCCTGCCGCGGTCCGTGGATGTGTATATCGAAATCCTCCCGCCGGAAGCCGCGCGCAGAGCCGCCGATATGGCGGGAAAGGGCATTGACGTGTCCGAATACGTGGAGAACAACAGCCGCCGCTATGCAATGGTCGTCAGCGCGGAAAACCGTCATGGACACACGCCAAGATAACAATTCGGCCCCCTCCGCAGAGCATCGGAGCCGCAGAGGAGCCGTCACGTTGATAATCGTGGTCGGCCTGCTTTGCGCTGTGGCGGTCATGGCGGTCTCGTTCGCAAGAGCAGCCATGATGTCGCGGCTCTGTGCCCGGTCGTTCGCCAACCATGTGGCTGCGGAAGAACTCTGCCGGGCGGCTGTTTCCCGCGCAATGGAGTCCGTGCGCGAGACCTGCGCAGGATACGCCTACCCCTGCTGGATTTCGGAACCGCCGGCTTTCCGCCAGGACGCTCTGTCTTCCTGGACGCCGGGTGGAGAACCTGCAGACAGCCTTCTGCGCGGGGAGGCGGCCGACCATGTTCCCCGGGCGCTGTGGAGCGACGCCTCCGCCGCGGCATCAAATGCCGTATGGATTCCCGTCTTGAGCAATGCGCAGGGCCGCGTCACCGGCCGCATCGCGTTTCTCGTCATCAACTGCTCAGGCCTCCTCGACGCGAACACCGTTGGAGGCCAGCCTCAGGGCCCGCGCGTGGATCCCTCGGAACTCGACCTCTCCTCGCTGCCGGACATGGCCGGAGGCTCAAACGACTTCCTGTATTGCCGGGAACAGGACGGCAGGTACGAAACCCTGCCCGACCTCGCGGCGAACGGAGCCCTCTGCGGCCCGCCATCAAACCTGTTCGTCTATTCCTTCGACCCGAATCCTGACGCCTTCTTCACGGAGACTAACAGCCTGGGAAGCCCGTTTTGCCGTCTCGAAAACAAGATACCGCTGAACTGCGCCGCGCTGGTTGACAGTCCGGTCTTCGACGTGTACTCGGCCAATTCCAATTTCATGCGGGCATGTTATTCGCCGCTTGCGTCGGCAATTTCAAACGCGGGCATTCCGAACGCCGACGCGGTCGCATGGAACATCATCAACTATACCGACCCGAACAGAATACCCCAGTCGGATGATCCCTCGCCGTGGATAGCCGGGCCGGTTGAGGATGTGCCTCTGATCAATGAAATAATCGTCCGACCCGTGGCTACCAACGGCGCAGGCCCTGCGACCAATGAATACGAAGTAGTTGTCGAACTGTGGTACCCCTTCGTGCCGCGCGAGGTCTCGCCGGAAGACGAGTTTGAAATTCAGGTCGCCGTGTCGGAAAATCCGGTCCCCTCCGAAATCTGCTCGTCCTCAAACGACATCCTCCGGGCGGCGTCGTCAAACTGGTCTTTCAGATTGCCCGTTTCTTCAATGATCTATGGAACCGCCACTGAATTCCTGTGCTTCACCTCTCCGCCGTCGGCCCGCATTTCCTTCACCGACGGCACAAACCTTCTCCCGCTGAGCGAAACGCGTCCGATATGGCTCATGGTTCGCGTTGCACAGAACACCCCCCAAGGAGTCATGCCCGTGGACCAGGCCATGTCGGCCACCAATTTTTTCCGCGTCACTGCGCCGGCGGCTTGGTCTGTGAACGACCCGAGGCTGAATGGATCGGAGGAGTTCTGGACCATCCAGCCGGAGACACCGGGCGGAATCAACGCAGGATGCGATCCCCTGGCGCACGGCGGGGAGGGCGTTCCCGTTTTTCACCGTGACGGCGCAATGCTGAGCGCGGCGGAGGTCGGCCGCATACGCAGCCTTCGGCAACCATGGCGCAATCTGGACATAATGGGCGGAGCCGCCCCGCTTCTTGACCGGCTGACAGCAAGGCCGGCCCCAGTGTCAGCGAAGGGCCGCATAGCTGTCAGCAGCGCCCAGCCCGAAGTGCTCAAATGCCTCTTCAATGGACTCAGCGTGGGCTGGTCGAACAGCGTTGTTTCCGAAAGCTACGGACTTGACCCGTCGGGCGTAAACAACCTTGTGAGCACGCTCATCGAAAACGGGCCATACCAGAATTTTGCCGACATGTTCTCCACAAACACGGTCGCCCAGGCATTCGCCGGAGCGGTTAACCCCGCAGCTCCTCCCTGCGATTTCTTTCGGGAAGGCGCGCTCTGCGCAATTGCTGAAATGCTGACCTTCCGGCAGAACCTGCTGACCGTCATCGCCGCAGCTCAGGTGCTTGGATCAGACGGAAAAACGGTGCTTGCCGAACGCAGATCAGTTTCGATCGTCGCTCGCGATTCGTATACCGGCGCATGGTTCGTGCGAAACCAGAAATGGCTCAGTGGCCTGTGACGCGCTCTTCCCCCTGTGCGGCTCATACGAGGCGCGCCAGCATGTCCGTACTGCAAGCGCTTCGCGGCACATCAGATGCCGGGCTCAGGTCAATCGCAAAATACGGGACGGGAAAGCCGCCTTCGGCCCCGTGTTTGGGCTTGTATTGATTCAATCCGGCAAGCAAGATAGCGCCCGGCTCCTTGATATAAGGTTTTGCGTTTGAAAAATTGCCGGACTCCGCGACACATCGGAAGAGTCGTTCAAACAGCCTGCGAATGGCCCGCCAAAACGGCGGAAATGGATGTCGCGAAGGCAACGGCATTTCTCAAACCGCTGGGGACCGGCCGCAGTTACCGCTTCTGCCTTGCAGCAACGCGCCCGGCGCTGTGCTTATCCGGCACCCGGCTCCGCGCTGCGGAGCTGCCGTGCTGCGGCCAACTGCAAAATGTGGGTCGGGATCCGCCCGCAGTTTGGAGGTGTCGCCATGGAAGGCTCACAGACAACAGGTCAGCAACAGGCCGCGCCGTCCGCGCCCGCATCGCGATTTGACGGACGTTTTGCGCCCAGATTCCTCATATGGTGGACGGGCAGGGATCGCAATCTGATCCAGCCGCATACATTTGAAAAAATCCTCGACCGCTTCGCGGCCTATGGCCACTACGCCATGCCGGCCGCGGCGGTTCTTGCGCTGTTTTTCTATGTCATCACGGCCGTCAAGGTCTCCGATTCGTCCTTCCTCATACGGGGAATCGGAGCCGTCATCGCCCTCGCCATCGCGCAGTTTCTGGCCGACAGATTCTGCTCCGCCACCCGTTCGTTTGTCGAGGCCTCTCCGTGCAGGCTGAGCTGTGGCCCTTTTCTAGAGGCCTTTGCCGTTCTGGCCGAAGTGCTGGCTGTCGTGGTCCTGATCGGCTCGTTCGCCGGCGCCGAAGGCTCGCAACGAATCGCGCGCGGCTGCGCAGGTCTGGCCGCGGCATTCTTTCTGTTCCTTTATGCGCGATGCGCGCTTCACCCATCCCTGGCTTCAACCGACGTGCGGGATGGCAACACAGCGGGCGAAGAAGCGCTCGGCGTGGCATCCTTCCTCATCAAGGCGGCGTCCAGGCTGGCGCCGGTCGGTTTCGGTCTCGGAGCGATCGCCGGGTGCATTGCCATTCTTGTCGGTCTTTTCCCGCTCATAGACACCGGCGTCCACGAACTGGGGGAATCCGGCGTCTATCTGGCGCTCGGGTCCGGCATGCTCCCGCTTGCGTCATATCTGACCCTGGCTTTCACCCATCTGGGGGTGGAACTTGCGCGCGCCATACTCGATACACCGCGGCGCATCTCGGATTTGGGACGCTCTGCTGAGAAGAAGGGATAGACAGGATATGAGAATCACCATTGTTGGAACAGGATATGTCGGACTGGTGACCGGAGCTGCGTTCGCCGAGCTTGGCCATGATGTCCTCTGCGTGGACAACGACGAGGCCAAGATAGCCAGGCTCCGCCGGCTTGAAATGCCGATCTACGAGGAAGGATTGGAGGAGATCGTCGTCGGCAACGTCAAGGCCGGACGGCTCAAGTTCTCCACGAGCATCAAGGAAGGCACGGAGTTTGCCGAGGTTATATTCATAGCCGTAGGCACTCCGCCGGGTTTCGGCGGAGAGGCCAACATGTCGTACGTCGAGCGCGTGGGCAGGGAAGTTGCCGAGAACATGAGTTCCTACCGGCTTCTTGTTGAAAAAAGCACGGTCATAGTGAACACCAACGAGCACCTGCGCCGTACGGTGAACAAGTACCTCAAGGAAGACGTCCCCTTTGACATAGCCTCCAATCCTGAATTCCTTCGAGAGGGAACCGCGGTCTACGACGCATTCCATCCGGATCGCATTGTGGTTGGGGTCGAAACTCCGCGCGCCGCTTCGCTGCTGCGCGATATCTACGCGCCTCTGCTCAAACGCCACAAAACCGAATATCTGGAGATGGACATCGCCAGCGCGGAACTGACCAAGCACGCCTCGAACTCCTTCCTCGCAATGAAAATATCGTTCATCAACGCCGTCAGCCGCATCTGCGAACTCACCGGCGCGGACATCACGAAAGTGGCCCACGGCATGGGGCTGGACAAACGCATCGGCCCGCATTTTCTGAAGGCCGGCGTGGGCTACGGCGGATCATGCTTTCCCAAGGATGTGGACGCATTCGTGCGCATGGGCGACGAAAAGGGGTACAGCCTCGGCATTCTCAAGGAGGTCCAGAGAATAAACCTCAGCCAGCGGGAGCATCTCATGCGCAAGCTGCAGCAGGAACTCTGGGTCGTCGAGGACAAGACCATAGCAGTGCTCGGCCTTGCCTTCAAACCAGGCACCGACGACATACGGGAAGCTCCGTCAATATACTTCGTCAGTCATCTCCTGGAAAGAAAGGCGAGACTCAGACTGTGGGACCCGAAGGCCCGCGACAAATTCGACAAGGTGATTCCGGGCCAGGCGTATTTCGACTCTCCGATCAAATGCGCCGAAGGCGCCGATGCCGCCCTGATTCTTACTGAATGGCCTGAAATAGCGGCCATTAATCTCGCCGAGCTCAAGCGCGCCATGAAATGCCCGATCGTTATAGACGGACGCAACGTGTTCGAGCCAGCGGCTATGAAACAGGCAGGCTTCATCTATCATTCGATCGGACGCCAGCCTGTGCACCCTGACCGACCCGGACGAATTTCCTCCTGAAAAAACGTGACGGGCCGGTCCGCCGCCAATGACCTGCCAATGCGGGGCCGGCCTATGATGAGCAGACGCTCTGACCGCTGGCGGCTCCGCCGGAGCCGCAGAGCGCCCGTACAGCTGCCTCGTAAACCGCCTTCAGCGGGACGCCGCTCCGGCGCGAGCAATCCAAGCAATCCTCGTACTCCGGAGACCGGGTAACGTCCTTTCCCTTCCATGAACCTATCTTCACCCGCACGCGGCCGTATGGAGTGTCCACATACTCATGCCTTCTATCAAGCGTGGCCCGGCGGCAGATCTGCTCCCTGATCCCGAAGGTGGTGCTCTCGGCAAAAATCAGGTCCACAAGAGCATCGCGGTCCCCGACCCGGCACACAACAGTAACGAGCGTGCCGGGCCGCTGCTTTTTCATCTGCGCCGGAATGGTGAAAACATCCAGCGCGCCGGCAGCCATCAGCCTGGATGCGGCAGCTCCGACAATTTCGGGCGTGGCGTCATCCACATTGAATTCCAGAACCATACACTCGTCCTCTCCTCCGGCGCCGTCGTCCTGATCAAGAAGCGTCGCCCGCAGGAGGTTCGGCCTGCTCTTCAGCCTGCGGTGCCCAAAGCCGCAGCCGACAGCCTTAATCCTTCCGCCGGCCGAGGCGCAGGGGAGCAATTCCTTCCATGTCGTCAGAAGGGCTGCTCCGGTGGGGGTAACCGTCTCGAAAGGCTCGTCCACGCACACAACCGGCGATCCCTTGAGGAGCTCGACCGTGGCAGGCGCCGGAGACGGATAAATACCGTGATGCGATTCGATCACGCCGTGCCCCAGAGGAAGCGCACCGACCTGTACGCCCCCCACTCCCAAAAGCTCAAGCCCGCAACATGCGCCAATCACATCCACAATTGAATCCACAGCGCCAACCTCGTGAAAGTGCACCTTGTCCGGCGAGGTCCCGTGCACGCGGGCCTCCGCCTCTGCGAGCCTCCTGAACACTTTCCCACCGAGTTCCCTGGCCGTGTCGGGAATGGAAGAGGACTCGATGATGGAGAGTATGTCCGGCAGCGTCCTGGCGGATGCAGCCTGCCTTTCGACCTCGACCCTGACACGCGAGCCCGCCAGCCCGTGGTCGGAACATTTCTCGACCTGCAGCCGAAAAGGCTCGATGCCCAGGGAGCGGAGCCGGCGGACAATTTCCTCCATGTCCGCTCCCAGATCAGCCAGACAGGCAAGAATCATGTCGCCGCTGGCGCCGCCGACGCTGTCGAACCTCAGGACCTTCATTGACTCCTCTGCTTTCCGGTTCCGACACGGCGCCGGCCACCATTTCCTGTCCGCCCGTCCTCGCCTCCGCCCCCCGCTCTCCCTGCTGCCCTGGCAGCCGCCGATCGCGCTATCAACGCAGCCGCGACCCCCGCGCCGAAACCGTTGTCTATATTCACGACCGTCACGCCCGGCACGCACGAGTTCAGCATGGCAAGAAGCGCAGCCAGCCCCCTGAAGCTTGTTCCATAACCGATGCTCGTCGGAACAGCCACCACCGGCCTGTCCACCAATCCGCCTACAACAGACGGCAGGGCCCCTTCCATGCCGGCAACCACAACCAGCGCATTGACGCTCCTGAGCCTGTCCAGATGCGAAAACAGGCGATGCAGTCCGGCGACGCCGACATCGTAAACCCGCGTAACAGCCACGCCCATTGTCTCAGCCGTCAGCGCCGCTTCCTCTGCGACCGGAAGGTCTGAAGTCCCCGCAGCAACAACGGCTATGGCGCCGCTTTGCTTCCGCACGCCTCCGGCATCAACGGTTATGATCCTCGCGGTTTCATGATACACGGCGCGCGGAACCGCTTTTCTGACAACCTTGAATTGGGCCGGCGTAGCCCTCGTCGCAAGCACCTGCTGGCCCGCGTCCAGAAGAACCTTCACGATACGCGCTATCTGCCGGGATGTCTTCCCGGGACAGTAGATAACCTCCGGCAGGCCCTTGCGACGCGCGCGGTCTGTGTCCACCTTCGCAAAGAGAAGATCCACATGGCCTTTCTCAAGGATTTCGGCCGCCTTGCGGACCGACAGGCGGCCCGCCCTGACCTTCTTCAGGACCTCAGCAAGTTCGGTCATGCAATTCCCATCCTGCCGGCAATTTCCTCGTCGAGTTTTCCGATTGCCACCCGCGTCTGAAGCATGGAATCGCGCTCCCGGATAGTGACCGTATCCTCTTCGAGCGTCTGAAAATCTATCGTCACGCAGAAAGGCGTGCCCGCCTCGTCCTGTCGCCGATAACGCCTGCCGATGGCGCCGGCCTCGTCGTAGAAACAGGGCCAGTGTTTGCGGAGCATGTCGAACACCGCTCTGGCCTTGGCGACAAGCGCGGGCTTGTTTTTCAGAAGCGGGAAGACGCCCACCTTTATCGGCGCAACAGACGGATGGAACCTCAACACGGTTCTCTGGTCATACCCATCCGGTGTCTTCTCGCCCGGAACCGCCTCGATGACGTTTCCGCCGGTGCCCTCCTGGGGAACCCATTCCTCGCGGTATGCGTTGCACAGGACGGCCAGGCCGATCCTATCCACACCCGCCGACGGTTCGATCACGTGAGGTATGTATTTCTCGTTGGTTTCGGCATCGAAATAATCGAGCGGTTTGCCGCTGTACTTCTGATGCCGGCTTAGATCGAAATCCCCGCGCGCCGCAATTCCTTCCAGCTCCTGAGTTCCAAAAGGAAACGCGTATTGTATGTCCACGCAGGCCGAGGCGTAATGCGCAAGCTCGTCCCTGGAATAGACGTAACAGTTCAGGCTGGAACGGGGCAGGCCAATGGACTCGTACCACTTCAGCCTTTCGGCGACCCAATAATCGTGCCACTGCCTGTCCGTTCCGGGCTTGACGAAGAATTCCAGCTCCATCTGCTCGAACTCGCGCGATCTGAACGTGAAATTCTTCGGATTGATCTCGTTCCGGAACGCCTTCCCTATCTGCGCAATGCCGAATGGAATCTTCTGGCGCGACGTCGCCATCACATTGGCGAACTGCGTGAAAATCCCCTGGGCGGTTTCAGGCCTCAGGTACGCCACGGCCGAATCGTCCTCCACCGGGCCTACATAAGTCTTGAACATCAGGTTGAATCCGCGGGGTTCGGTCAGCCGATCCGACCCGCATGCTCCGCATATTATTCCTTCCGGCAGCTTGTATCCCTGAGGAGTCCTGATCAGCTTCTTCCCCTGCTCTTCGCAAAGCTGGTCAGCCTTGAAGCGCCGCTTGCAAGCCCTGCAGTCAACCATGGGATCCGAAAATCCAGCAACGTGTCCCGATGCTTCCCAGACCTTTTGATGGAGTATGATGGCTGAATCCAGGCCGACGACGTTTTCCCGCTTCTGCACCATGTCGCGCCACCATGAGTCCCTGATGTTCTTCTTCAATTCGCAACCCAGGGGCCCGTAATCCCAGAAGCCGTTCAGCCCGCCGTAAATCTCCGAACTCTGAAAGATGAACCCGCGCCGCTTGCACAGCGACACTATGTTGTCCATCACAGTCTTGGATTGTTCATTTTCGTTCATAGCCCTGCCGTTTCTCCCTCCGGCCCGCCGGACGACCAACCGCTCAGTTCCTCCATACAGGAGCTGTCGGCCTGAACTCTATCGGCAGCAATCGCGAAACGCAATGCCATTTGCCGGATTGCCGGGTTGAGACCGCCTGAAACCGGACATTTGCGCCTGCCGGCCGGCCGCGAACATGGGATTCAAGCCAGGATCGGCGGCTGGCCTGTGTTGTCGAGCACGCTCCGCCACAGCGGGCCGTTCGGATCTATCCGCTTGCGCCTTGAAACGGCTTTCTCCATCGGCACGTTCACAAATTGTCCGTTCCAGAGCCCCACTATCATTCCTGTCCGCCCGCTCATGGCGGCGTGAACAGCGTTCTCAGCCAGCCTGAAGCAGAAAACCGAGTCGTCCGGTTCGGCGGGAGCACTCCTGATGATGTACGAGGGGTCAATGTAGCGTACAGTCACCGGAAATCCCTCATTCCTGAACTGTTCCGTGATGACGTTTCTGAGATGAACTCCTATGTCGCCCAGTTTGCGGTTGCCGGACGCGTCCGTTCCGGTGGCGCCGACAATGTCCTGGCCCGCGCCTTCGGCCACGACAATCACCGCATGGCGTTTTCTCCTGAGACGAGCTCTGAGAAAATCCAGAACCTTTTCAATGCGAAACGGGACCTCCGGCACGAGCACCAGATTTACGTCGCTGGACGCCAGAGTCGCATAGGCGGCGACAAACCCGGATTCGCGTCCCATCAGCTTCACCAGCCCCACTCCATTGCGCGCCCCCTTCGCTTCCATGTGTGCGCATGTTATGGGCAGCCGGCTCATCGCGACCGCCGTCTCGAAGCCGAAGGTGCGCTCAGTGTAGCAGATGTCGTTGTCTATGGTTTTCGGAATGCCAACGACCGCGGTCTTTCTTCCGCGCCTGGCCAACTCTCTGACCAGGGCCAGGGCTCCGCGCTGCGTCCCGTCTCCGCCCACGGTGAACAGGATGTCAATCTTCCTCTTTTCGAGGAAATCGGCCATGGCCTCCACCGGCTGATGTCCCCGTGACGAACCGAGGATTGTGCCGCCATCCTGATGAATATCCTCGACCTTGTCAGGGGTGAGACGGAGCGGTCTGTGGCCAATGGACTCGACAAGTCCCTCATAGCCATAGCGAATCCCGAGAATGGATCGGACGCCGTATTCGTGCCATAGCACCATTGTCAGTGCGCGTATGACGTCGTTCAGGCCCGGGCAAAGCCCGCCGCAGGTGACAATTGCTGCTGCAGTCCTGCGCGCATCGAAAAAAAGGCGTTTTCTCGGCCCAGCCGCTTCCATCATTGGCGGTCTGCCGCTGCACTTCCTGCACCCATCCGCGGTCGCGTCAACCAGAATCGCGGCGTTTTCGGCAACGAAGAAAGCAGGAGGCAGCGACGACTCGTATCGGCACAGCCCCAGTTTCGGAATCCGGAAGGAATTGTCCATTCGCGCCTCGTCTTTCCGATTCCGGACAGCCGTCTGGCTGCGCAAGCCGCAGACAATGCAAAAACGGCGTGTCCCCATAAACACAAAACAACTGCCTGCTCATCATTGCAAACAGACGCAGTTTGGGCAAGGGGTTGCCTAAGCGGCCGGAATGTGTCATGTTGAATCGCCAGACATGGAGGAACTTTCCGTATGGACAAGTCGGGACTGAAAGGCGAGTGGATTGCAATACTCGACTTCGGCTCTCAATACAGCCAGTTGATCGCGCGCCGGATTCGCGAGCTGCATGTGTACTGCGAATTGGCAGCGTTTTCGACGCCAGCGCAGGAGCTTGCCCGCAGCCGGCCGGCAGGCATTGTGCTTTCGGGCGGACCTGCCAGCGTATTCGAGAAAGGGGCGCCCGCATGCGATCCGGGCATCTTTGATCTCGGCATTCCTGTGCTCGGCATCTGCTACGGGCTGCAACTCATTGCCCAGGCGCTTGGCGGGAAGGTGACGGCCGGAAAGGCGAGGGAGTACGGCCACGCCGTCATCAGGACAGAAGGCGCAAATCCCATATTCCACGCTCTGCCCCGCAATTTGGATGTATGGATGAGCCACGGCGACCGTGTTGTCCGCATTCCGCCCGGATTCAGAATTCTCGCCGGAACTGCCACCTGCAGGGCGGCGGCAATCGGCGACGATAAACGAAGGATTTACGGCCTCCAGTTCCACCCGGAAGTCGCGCACACGCCCCGAGGGATTGACATACTGCGAAGATTCGTCAGAGACATCTGTGGATGCCGCGGCGGATGGAGGATGGCGGATTTCGCGAGGGAAGCGGTGGACAAAATACGGCAGGAGGTCGGGGACGGGAAGGTCGTCTGCGGTCTCAGCGGAGGCGTGGATTCCTCCGTAACGGCGGCCCTGGTTCACAGGGCAATCGGCGACAGGCTCCACTGCATCTTCGTGGACAACGGGCTGCTCCGCAAGGGCGAGGCCGAGGAGGTCGAGCGCACTTTTGGAAGGAATTTCGGAATCAACCTGAAGGTTGCGCGGGCCGGCCGTGTTTTCCTGAAGAACCTGCTCGGGATTACGGACCCGGAGGCGAAGCGGAAAATCATAGGCAAAACGTTCATAGATGTGTTTTCACAGCAGACGCGGCGGCTGGGAAAGATCGAGTACCTCGCTCAGGGCACGCTTTATCCGGATGTGATTGAGAGCAGTCCGCCAAAGGGAGGCCTGTCGGCCACCATAAAAAGCCATCACAACGTCGGCGGCCTTCCGCCGGATCTCAAATTCAAGCTCGTAGAGCCGCTGAAATGGCTTTTCAAGGATGAGGTGCGCGAACTGGGCAAGTCGCTTGGCCTGCCGGATGAAATAATCAATCGCCAGCCTTTTCCGGGGCCGGGGCTGGCGGTCCGGATCATAGGCCAGGTGACGCCGGAAAGGGTCCGCCTCCTGCAGGAGGCTGATGCTCGAGTGCAGGAGGAGATCCGCAACCTCAGGGATTACGGAAAGATCTGGCAATCCTTTGCCGTCCTGCTGCCGGTGCATACCGTGGGTGTCATGGGCGACAGCCGCACCTATGAGAACGTGGTCGCGCTTCGTGTCGTAAGCAGTTCGGACGGCATGACCGCCGATTGGTTCCGTGTCCCATACGACACCCTCGCGCGCATATCGAATCGCATCATCAACGAGGTGAGGGGCATCAACAGGGTGGTGTTCGATATCAGTTCCAAGCCTCCGGCCAC
>Ga0272448_1005231_pt1 | contig 14421 bp, 9 predicted proteins | sample YNPCB0191_FD_202220 | JGI IMG/M metagenome (GOLD analysis project Ga0272448, IMG submission 202220) | Hot spring sediment microbial communities from Yellowstone National Park, WY, United States - YNP-CB-019-1 | ecosystem: Environmental > Aquatic > Thermal springs > Hot (42-90C) > Sediment...
GAGTCCATGGGACTCATCCCCTACGACCTGGTCCAGTGGATCACCGATCCCTCCGTCACCGACCTGATCCCCGCCAACATCGCCCAGTTCTACCAGGTGGTGCCGGTGGAGCGGAAGGGCAAGGTCCTCACCGTGGCCATCGCCGACCTGGACAACCCCAGCCTCATCCCCGCGCTGGAGGAGTTGACGGCCCTCTCCATTGACCCGCTGGTCTGCCCCCGGGAGACGGTGGTCCGGGCCCTCGAACACTTCTATGGACTCTCCAAGGACCCGGGGGTGGTGCGCAACCCTTCGGGGGACCACCTCTTCGTTCTTTCCGACCCGCGCAACCACATCCGCCCCCTCCACTGGTCCACGCTGAAGCGAGACTCCTCGGCCACCGACTGGCTCCGGACCATCCTCGCGGAAGCCATCCGGACCGGGTGCCGCACGGTGGTCATCAAGCCGGGGGAGACGGGCATCAAGGTGGCGCTGGGACGGCGCGGCCGGACGGAGGACCGCTTCTCCCTCGATCCCCGGAAGCGGGAGGAAATGGAGGCGCTCCTCCGCGAGCTTTCGGGGATCCGCGGCGGGCTGGGGGCTTCCCGGCTGGAGGGCCGGGTCCGCCTGCAGGTGGAGGGCCGGTTCCTCACGCTGGCCGTCAAGGGGATGTCCACCCTCCAGGGGACGCGGTTCACCCTCACCCTCTACGACGAGCGGCTCTTTCCGCGAGACTGGGAGCGGGTGGGCGCCCAGCTGGAGGCCACGGAGAACCGGTCTCTTTTGGCATCCTTCGAGGGATCGAGCGGTCTCGTCCTCCTCTGCGGCGCCGCCGGACCGGGGATGAGCCACCTCTACTACGCCCTCCTCAGCACCCTCAAGGAGCGGTGCGCCCCCGTCGTTTCCCTGGAGGAGTACGCCCTTTTGGGTCTCGAAGGCGTGGCGCAGATGGAGGTCTCCCGCCAGGAGGGGGCCACGTGGCCGGAGCTGGTCACCGTGGCGCTCCGCCAGGAGCCGGGGCTCTTCGCCTGCTTCCCCGTCAAGGACCGGGCCACCATGGAGATGATCCTCCTGGCGGCGGCCCACACCCGGGTGCTGGCGGTCCTCCACCAACCCGACGCCGCCTCGGCCCTCCGCTGGCTCCTGAGGAACCAGTTCCGCTCGCCCCTCAAGGCCGGCGTCCTCAAGGGCATCCTCACGGTGGTCTCCCTGCCGGCCCTGTGCCCCCGCTGCCGGCTTCCCATCGAGGTGGCCGGGCGTTCGGGAAGGACCTACCTCCTGGAGACGCGGCAGGGCTGCGAAGAGTGCCTCGGGTGGGAGACCCTCCCCACCGAGGAGGTCCTGGAGTGGCTCCCCATGGGGCCTCCGGCCCTGGCGCGGATCGCCGACGAGCGGGGTCTTTCCGACCTTCCCCGGGCGGTCCTGGAGCAGGGCGGCGTGCCCCTCGGCCACCGCGTCCTCCAAAAGGCCAAGGAAGGTCTCCTCGACGGGCAGGAGGCCCAGGATTTCCTCCCGTGAAGGCACCCCTTCCCCCCTTGACTTCCCGGATTTTCCGGCCGTATAGTTCCTCGCAAACCAGGGAGGCACGAGGATGACCAAGACCGAATTGATCAAGCGGCTGGCGGAGAGGACCGGCCTTCCCCAGAAGGACGTCCGCGCCGTTCTCGAGGCGCTGACCGACGCCCGTCCCGGCAAGGGCATCATCAGCGAGGTCCTCAAGGGAGGAGGAAAGGTCATCGTGTCGGGATTCGGCACCTTCCACATCCGCGAGCGGAAGGCCCGCCAGGCCCGCAACCCCAAGACGGGCGGCAAGGTCAAGGTCCCCCGCCGGACCTACCCTGCCTTCAAGCCCGCCAAGAGCTTCAAGGACGCCCTCAAGGGCTGAAACGGCCATTCCCCGGGAGGCGGAGCGGCGCTCCGCCTCCCTTCTCGTTTCCGCCTTGACGGAGCGGGGTTCCCGTGCGCGCCCGCGACGTGGGGCGTGTTCCTCCTTACTTCTTCCGTGGCCGCCTTTTCTGGGTGATTTCACTCTGTTATGATGCCTCGCTGGAGAAGCGGCGATGACGACGCTGGCGACGGCGGTGGACGAGAAGGTCCGCAGCAGCCTGGAATTCAAACGAAACCGGGACTGCTTCAAGACTCTGGTGCGGAAGGTGCGGGAGCTGGAGGCGGTCCTGCGCCAGGGCGGCGGTCCGGAGGCGGTCCAGAAACAGCACGAGAAGGGGCGCCTCACGGCGAGGGAACGCATCCAGGCCCTCCTGGACGAGGGGACGCCCTTCCACGAACTGCACCTCTTCGCCGCCCACGGCCTCTACGAGGAGTGGGGAGGAGCGCCGGCGGCGGGGGTCATCACGGGGACGGGCTCCATCTCGGGCCGCCTCTTCATGATCATCGCCAACGACGCCACGGTAAAGGCCGGCGCCTTCTTCCCCATGACGGCCAAGAAGGTCATCCGGGCCCAGACCATCGCCCTGGAGAACCGCCTGCCGGTTCTCTACCTGGTGGATTCGGCGGGGGTCTTCCTCCCCCTCCAGGACGAGGTCTTCCCCGACCAAGACGACTTCGGGCGCGTCTTCTACCTCAACGCCCGCCTGACGGCCCTGGGCGTTCCCCAGATCGCCGCCATCATGGGCTCCTGCGTGGCCGGAGGGGCCTACCTGCCGGTGATGTGCGACACCCTCCTCATGACCGACGGTTCGGGCCTCTATCTGGCGGGTCCCGCCCTGGTGAAGGCGGCCATCGGCCAGCAGGTCTCCTCGGAGGACCTGGGGGGGGCCGCCATGCACGCCTCCGTTTCGGGGACGGTGGACTTCCACGAGAAGGATGACGCCTCCTGCATCCGGAGGATCCGGGAGATCGCCGCCCACCTGGGGCGTCCCGACCCGCCGCCCTTCTCCCGGGTGGAGCCCCGGGAGCCCCTGTACGACCCCGAGGACCTCTACGGGCTCTTCCCCGACAACCCCCTGGGGCAGTACGACGTCAAGGAGGTCCTGGCGAGGATCGTGGACGGGAGCGACTTCACCGAGTACCGGGAGGAGTACGGCAAGACCCTCGTCTGCGGCTACGCCCGGATCGGCGGGTGGTCGGTGGGCATCGTGGCCAACCAGAAGGTTCACATCCGCCCCAAGGGGAAACCGGTGGAGATCGGGGGGGTGATCTACGTGGAGAGCGCCAACAAGGCCGCCAGGTTCATCCTCGACTGCCACCAGCAGCGGATCCCCCTCCTCTTTCTCCACGACGTGAACGGCTTCATGGTGGGCCGGGACTCGGAGCACGCCGGGATCATCCGCGCCGGCGCCAAGATGGTGAACGCCGTCTCCAACGTGGGCGTCCCCAAGATCTCCGTCATCCTCGGCGGCTCCTTCGGGGCCGGCCACTACGCCATGTGCGGAAAGGCGTACGGCCCCCGGTTCCTCTTCGCCTGGCCCACGGCCCGCTACGCCGTCATGGGCGGCGACCAGGCCGCCAACACCCTCCTGGACATCCGGCTGAACCAGCTCCGAAAGGCGGGGAAGACCATCACGGCCCAGGAGCGGGAGAAGGCCCTCGAGGAGATCCGGGAGCGCTACGCCGCGGCCACCGAACCGGTCTACGGCGCATCGCGCCTCTGGCTGGACGCCATCATCGATCCCCTGGAGACGCGGGCCTACCTGATCCGCGCCCTGGACGTGGCCGCCCACAACCCCGAAGTGCCGCCCCTCGGCGTCGGGGTCCTGCAGACGTGACCTCTGGAGGGGCCGGGAGGAACGGAGAAGCCATGACCGAGGCGGTGGTTCTTTCCCGCGAGGGGCCGGTGGCGGTGGTGACGCTGAACCGGCCGGAGGTTCGGAACGCCCTCGGGCCGGAGATGGTGGAGGCCCTGGGAAAGGTCCTGCAAAGCCTCGCGGAAGATCCCGCCGTCCGGGCTGTCGTCCTCACCGGGGCCGGATCGGCCTTCTCCGCCGGCGCCGACCTGGGCGCCCTTCGGGCACTACGGGACGCCACCCCCCCGGAGAACGACGCCGACTCCCGGCGGCTCCTGGCCCTCTACCGGGCCGCGGCCACCTTCCCGCGGCCCCTCGTCGGCGCCGTGGCCGGGCCCGCCCTGGCGGGAGGGTGCGGCCTCGCCACCACCTGCGACGTGATCCTCGCCGGTCCCCGCGCCCGCTTCGGCTATCCGGAGGTGCGCATCGGCTTCGTGGCGGCCATGGTGCTCGTCTTTCTCGCCCGCCAGGTGGGGGAGCGGACGGCCCGGGAACTGCTCCTCTCGGGCCGGGCCCTCACCGCCGAGGAGGCATGCGCCGCGGGGCTGGTGCACCGGGTGGTCCCGGAGGAGGATCTCCTCCCGGCGGCGGTCCGGATGGCCGCGTCCCTCGCCGAGGGGGCCCCCTCCTCCCTGGCGCTCACCAAGGAGCTCCTCTGGCACACCTCGGGCCTCCCCGTGGAGCGGGCGCTCCACCTGGCCAGGGTTCTCAACGTCTTCGCGCGCACGGGCCCCGACATGCGGGAGGGGCTCGACGCCTTCTTTGAGAAGAGGAGTCCCACGTGGCCAGGGCCCTGACGGGAAGCCGCCCGGCGGCCCAGCACCAGGAGTTCATGCGGTGGCTCGACGCCGTGGCCGCCCCCTTGCTGGACGAGTGGGTGGAGGCCATCCGGAGGGAGATCCCCGCCTACGCCACCATGGACCCCCAGGAGGTCCGCCTCCCCGTGGAGCGGCACTTCGAAGCCCTGCGGTACTACTGGAACCTGGGCCTCCAAAGCCGCCTCTACGCCTTCTACCAGGACCTCAGCCGAAAGCGCATCCAGGAGAAGGTCCGCCTGGCCGACGTCGCCCGGGCGGTGGACGTGGGAAAGCGGATCCTGCTCCGCCTTCTGGCCGAATCGGACCTCAAGGCCAAGAACGACCTGCGGGAGCTTTTCCTGGAGACCTTCCGGGAGAACTCCTACATCCTCCTGGAATGCTACCAGTCGGCCACGGAGGAGGCCGCCGCCGAGGCCCGGGCCCGCATCGAGGCCACCGAGGCCGACGCCGTCCGGAACTACGAGCAGTGGGGACTTCTCAACCAGATTCTCACGGGCATGGACGTGGGCATCGTCCTCATGGACCAGGACCAGAAGATCCTCTGGCTCAACCAGAACGTCCCCCGGGACCTCCTCAAGGTTCGGCCCGAACTGGCGGTGGGTAGGGCCTGCCGGGAGGTACTCTGCCACAGCGGCGACGAGTGCGGGCGATGCTCCGCCGCGACGGCCCTGGGGGGAGGTGCCCCCATGCGCCAGATCCTGCGCCTCGGCACCGACAAGAACCCCAAGGACTACCTCAAGATCACGAGGCCCATCCAGGGTGGGATCCTGCCGGGACCCCACGTCATCGAGATCTACCTCGACATCACCGCCCAGCAGGAGGCGGTCCGCTCCCTCGCCCGCACCCAGGAGCTGGTCCGGAACATCCTCAACTCCTCCGTGAGCGCCATCATCTCCACCGACCTCCACGGGCGCATCACCCTCTTCAACCGGGCCGCCGAGAAGATCTTCGGCTTCACCGAGGAGGAGATGCTGGGAGAGCGGGTGGCCGACTACTACGAGAAGGGGCTGGAGGAGGCCCGTTCGGTGATGAAGCGCCTCCTTGAGGAGGAGGTCATCACCGACCACGCCACGGCCTTTCGGTCCAAGAGCGGGGAGTACGTCCCCCTCAAGGTCACCTTCTCCCTCCTGCGGGACGAGGCCGGGACCCTTCTCGGAACCATGAGTTTCTGCCAGGACGTCCGGGTGGAGGAGGCCCTCAAGGAGGAGGTGGCCAGCAAAGACCAGTACCTCCTCTCCATCCTCCAGGCCTCCATGGACGGGCTCGTGACCCTGGACGCCGAAAACCACATCGCCTCCTGGAACCGCGGCGCCGAAGCCCTCTTCGGCGTAGAGGCCCCCTTCGCCCTCGGCCGGCCGGTGGAGGAGTTCCTTCCGCCCGACCGGATCCGCGAGATGCCCTCCTCGGGGAGCCTTCCGGGGATCCGCCACTTCGAGGCGATCCTTCCCCGCGGGTGCGACAGCCACCTGGACATCCTCGTCACGCGAACCGAGATCCGCAGCCCCTCGGGAAAGACCAAAGGGGCCTCCCTGGTCCTCAAGGACGTCACCGAACTCAAACGCCTCCAGGCCGAACTGGCCCAAGCCGAACACCTGGCGGAGCTGGGCCAGCTGGCGGCCAGCGTCGCCCACGAGATCAAGAACCCCATCGCCGGCCTTCGGGGAGCCATGGAGGTCATGCGGAGCCAGCACCAGCTCGACGACCCCCGCTTTGCCATGTTCCACGAAGGCCTGGCCCAGATCCGGAGGCTCGACGGGCTGGTCAAGGACCTCTTGGCCTACGCCCGGCCCCTTTCCCTCCAGCTGGAGGCCCTCCCCCTCCACCTCGTCGTCGAATCCACCCTTCCCTTCGTCCAGGACCAGGCCCGGGAGGGGCAGGTGCGGATCACCGCCGAGGTGCCGCCGGACCTTCCGCCGGTCCACGCCGACCCCCAGCGCCTCCAGCAGGTGCTGGTGAACCTCATCCAGAACGGCATCCAAGCCACTCCCCCCGGGGGGCAGGTGCACCTCTCCGCCTTCCTCTGCGAAGGGGAGGTGGCCCTCACGGTCAAGGACACGGGGGCCGGCATCCCCCCCGAGGTCCTGCGGAAGATCTTCCAGCCCTTCTACACCACCAAGCACATCGGCACGGGACTGGGACTCTCCATCGTCCACCGCATCGTCGGCGCCCACGGCGGGCGCATCGAGGTCGCCAGCCGTCCCGGCGAAGGGGCGGCCTTCACCGTCTACCTGCCCATCGATTCCGGGGGTTCGTGATGGCCAAAGAATCCATTCTGCTCGTGGAAGACGAGAAGCTCATCCGGTGGTCCCTCGCCAACCGGCTCTCCAAGGAGGGCTACGTGGTCACGGAGGTGGACCGGGGCGGAGACGCCCTGAAGGCGCTGGAGGAGCGGGAGGTGGACCTCATCCTCCTGGACTACCGCCTTCCCGACATGGACGGCCTCGCCGTCCTCAAGGCCATCGGGCCCAAGGCCCGGGAGCTCCCCGTCATCATGATGACCGCCTACTCCACGGTGGAGAGCGCCATCGAGGCCATGAAGCTCGGCGCCTTCGACTACCTCAACAAGCCCTTCGAGATCGAGGAGCTCCTGGTGACCATCCAGAAGGCCCTGGAGAACACCTCCTTAAAGCGGGAGCTCAGCCGGTACCGGAAGGCCCAGGAGGAGCGCTTCGGCGTGAGCAACCTGGTGGGTCGGAACCCCCGCATCGTCGAGGTCTTCGAGCTGGTGAAAAAGATCGCGGCCTCCTCGGCCACCACCATCCTCCTCCAGGGGGAGAGCGGCACCGGAAAGGACCTCCTGGCCAACACCATCCACTACGCCAGCGACCGGGCCAAGAAGCCCTTCATGACCCTCACCTGCTCCGCCCTTCCCGAGTCGGTGCTGGAACAGGAGCTCTTCGGGTACGAGAAGGGGGCCTTCCCCGACGCCAAGAGCACCAAGAAGGGCCTTCTCGAACTGGCCGACGGGGGGACGGTCTTCCTCGACGAGGTGGCGGAGATCGGCCCCAACTTCCAGTCCAAGCTCCTCCGGTTCCTCGAGGAGCGGGGCTTCAAGCGGGTGGGCGGGACCCAGGACATCCTCGTGGACGTTCGGATCATCGCCTCCACCGGCGCCAACCTGGAGCAGGCCGTGACCGAGGGGCGGTACCGCAAGGACCTCTACTACCGCCTGAAGGTGATCCCCATCTACCTCCCGCCCCTCCGCGAGCGCCCCGAGGACATTCCCCTTCTCGTCAAGTACTTCATCGACCACTTCAACCGGGAGTTCAAGAAGAACACCCGAGGGGTCACCCACGCGGCCATGCAGGCCCTCATGGAGTACCCCTGGCCCGGCAACATCCGTGAGCTCCGGAACCTCATCGAGCGGGTGATGATCCTCGAGAACAAGGAGATGATCGACCTCTCGGACCTGCCCCGGGAGATCCACGCCGAGGAGGCCCACCAGCCCGTGGAGCAGGCCTTCATCCTTCCCCCCGGCGGGGTGGTCCTCGAGGACGTGGAGCGAAGCCTCCTGGAACAGGCCCTCCAGCGCACCGGCGGCAACCAGACCCGCGCCGCCAAACTGCTGGGGCTCTCCCGGGACACCCTGCGCTACCGGCTGAAGAAGTTCGAGCTGGAGTGAGCCGGGTGAGGATGGGAGGAAGAGAAGAAGGGGGAAGGACGCCGGCGAGGCCGCAGGCCATCGTCTTCGACCTCGACGGAACCCTCATTGACAGCCAGGAGGACGTGCTGGCGGCCTTCGGAGCGGCCTTTGGCTCGCTGGGCCTTCCCATGCCCCCCCGGGAACGGCTCCTGCGCGTCATCGGCCTCCGGCTGGAGACCTGCTTTCTCCCCTTCGTCGGCGGTGACGAGGCCCTGGCCGCCCAGGGGGCCATTCGCTTCCGGGAGCACTACGCCGCCCACCACCTGGACCACACCCTCCCCTACCCCGGCGCGGGCGAGGCCCTCCTGCGCCTTTCCCGGCGCGTCCCCCTGGGCCTCTGCACCATGAAGCGGCGGGACTTCATGGAGAAGATCCTTAGGGCCTTTCGGTGGGAAAGCCGCTTCCGGGCGGTGTTGGGCTCGGAGGAGGGCTTTCCCCCCAAGCCCGACCCGGCCATGCTGCGGGAGGTCCTTCGCCGCCTGGGAACGGCTCCGGAGCACGCCCTCTACGTGGGCGACACGTGGATGGACGCCGCCATGGCCGAAGGGGCGGGGGTTCCCTTCGCCTTCGCCGCCTACGGGTACGGCGACGAGGCCGAAGTGGACGGGCACAAGGTCCACCTCCGCCTCGAAAGCCCACGGGAGTTGCTCTCCCTCGCCCGCTGAGAGAAGGGGCCGGAAGGCTCCGGCCCTTCCCCTACGGCTTTCCCGGCGGGCCCTCCATTTCCAGGGAGAGGCCGAGGCCCTTCAGGGACCCCTCCAGCCCCCTCCGGTCTCCCACCACCACCCAGGAGAGGTCCCGGGGCCGCAGGACTTCCCGGCCCGCCCGCCGCACCGCCTCAAGGTCGAGCCCCTGAAGGGCCCCCAGGAGGCGCCCGTGGTAATCGAGGGGCAGGTCGTAGGCCCAGAGGGCCGAGAGCCCGGCGGCGAGCTGCGACTGGGTTTCGAAGTTCTGCGGATAGCGGAGGACCAGGTTCTCCCGCGCCTTCTGGAACTCCTCCTCCGTCGGGGGCTCTTCCCCCACGGCCCGCTCGATCTCCCGGAGGGCCTCGGAGAGGGCTTCGGCGGTCCTCTCCGCCTCCACCGAAGCGGAGAGGACCCACGGGCGGACACCGGGCTTGGGCTCCAGGTAGGCGTGGGCGCCGTAGGTGAGGCCCCGTCGCTCCCTCAGGTTCATGTTGATCCGGCTGGTGAACTGGCCTCCGAGAATGGCGTTGAAGACCAGAAAGGCCGGATCCCGCTCGTCGGTCCGGGCCAGGGCGGGCATTCCCGCGGTGAGATAGGCTTGGGGCGCCCCGGGCTTGTCCACCAGGAGCAGGCCTCCCGCCGGCCGGAAGGCGTCGGGGTCGGGAAGGGGGAGCCTGTCCGCGAGGGCCCACTCCCCGAACAGGGCCTCCGCCGCCCGGAGAAACGCCTCCTCCTCCACGTCCCCCACGGCTACCAGCAGGGAGCGGGCCGGGCGGAGGCGGTTTCCGTAGAAGTCCCGGACCGCCGCTCCCGTGAGGGTATCGAGGACCTCGGGAAAGCCGTCGGGCGGGTGCCCGAAGGGGCTCCCCTTCCCGAAGAGGCGTTCCTTGAGGGCCCGGTCTCCCACTTCGGGAGCTTCGTCGAGACGCCTCAACAGGGAGGCCCGGTGCTCCTGGCGCACCCGCTCCACGTCCTGCTCCCGGAACTCGGGACGGAGAAGGACGTCGGCCAAGAGGGAGAGCCCCTCCTGGAAACGGGCAGCCTGAACGGTGAGCGAAAGGACGGTCTTCTCCGGGTCCACGCGGGTGGAGAGGCTCGTGGCCAGGGCCTTCTGCCTCTTCGCCAGGGCCAGGGCGTCCTGGCCGGCCGCGGCCTCGTCCAGAAGGCCCGCCGTGAAGAAGGCCAGCCCCGGCTCGCCGGGGGGATCGGCGGCGCTCCCCGCCAGGAGGACCATCCCAAGGGTGAGGAGGGGCACGGTGCGGTCTTTCAGGATCCAGACCTCCCGGCCGGTTGCGAGGCGGTAGGGCCGCACCTCCGGGAAGGCGAAGCGGCCCTCCTTCCCCTTCCCCGGAAGGACCGACCGGTCAAGGGGAGTGGGCCGGGGCCGGGGGGGCAGGACGGCCACCGCGGCGTGACGGTCCCGCGAAAGGAACCGGCGGGCGGCCTGAACCACGGCGTCGGGGGTGACGGCGGCGTAGCGGGCGAGCTCCGTCTCCAGCCCCGCCGGGTCGCCGGTGAAGACCTCGTAGTAGTTCAGCATGTCGCTGACGCTTCCGAAGCCGCCCAGCGTCTGGAGGCGCTTCAGGACACCCACGATGAGGGCCTCCACCGCCGCCCGGACCTCCTCCTCCGAGACCCCCTTCTCCTGAACCTCGCGAATCTCGTCCCAGAAGGACTCCTCCAGGCGGGGCAGCTCCACGCCGGGACGGGCGGTGAGGACCGTCTGGAGAGCCCCGGCCACCTCCCCCGCGGTGTGGCCGCACCAGACCGACTGGGCCAGCGGCTCCTCGAGGAGCAGCCGGCGCTGGAGGCGGGAGTCCTTGCCGGTGGCGAGAAGGAAGGCCAGGACCGACAGGGCGGCATCCTCCGACGTCAGGTGGCAGGCGGTCGGCCAGGCTAGGGTGAGACGGGGAAGCTGGACCCGGTCCTCCACCTCCGCCCGGACGGGCCGCGCCAACGTGGGGATCCAGGGGGCCACCGGGGAGACCGGCGGACCCGGGGGGATCTCCCCAAAGTACCGCTCGACCTTTTCCAGCGCCTCGCCGGGGGAGACGTTCCCCGCCACGCAGAGGACGGCGTTGTTGGGCGTGTAGTACCGGCGGAAGAAGGCCTTCACGTCCTCCAGGGTGGCGCGGTCCAGGTCCTCCATGGAGCCGATGACGGGGTGGTGGTAGGGGTGGCCCTCGGGGTAGAGGCAGGCGAGGAGGACCTCCTCGGCCACGCCGTAGGGCTCGTTCTCCACCGTCTGGCGGCGCTCGTTCTTGACCACCTCGCGCTGGTTCTGGAACTTCTCCTCGGTAAGGGCCGGAAGGAGCCAGCCCATCCGGTCGGCCTCCAGGAAGAGGGCCCGGTCCAGGTACTCGGAGGGGACCACCTCCCAGTAGTTGGTGCGGTCCTCGGAGGTGGAGCCGTTGAGGCGGGCGCCCACCTCCTCCAGGGGGCGGAAGAAGTCGCCGGGGCAGTGGAGGGTTCCCTGGAACATCATGTGCTCGAAAAGGTGGGCCAGTCCCGTCCGTCCCGGCCGTTCGTCCTTGCTTCCCACGTGGTACCAGAGGTCCACCGCCGCCTGCGGGAGACGGCGGTTCTCGTGGACGATGACGGTGAGGCCGTTGGCGAGACGGTGTTTTTCAAAGGGGATGCGAAAGAGGCTGGGCAGGGCCATGGCGGCGCTCCTCCGAGGGGGACAGGACCCGGGCGGGGAGTATACCAGAGCTCCCAAAGCCCAACGTCATTCCTGGCAGGACCTCTCGAACGCAGCGGGGCGGGTGTTTCGCCCGCGCCCCGGGGGCTTTCACCGCGAAGCGGCGGAGGGAAAAAAGGGGATAAAAAACAAAGCCCTGAACAGGGAGATCGGGGAGGTTTTTTATCTTACTCTTTTTACTTTTCACTTTTCACTTTTCACTTTTTACTTTTCACTTTTCACCGCGCCGGGGGCCCCTTTGCCTTGTCCTCCTTGCCGTGGAAGCGTAGGGTTCAGTTCTGGAAGGGAGCCGATCCATGAAGAAAACCGCCGTTCTGATCCTCGGTGCCGTCCTCGTCCTTCTCCTCGCCTCCTGCGACCTCTCCAACCTCTTCAAGCCCAAGCCCCCCCAGGGCGAGACCGAACAGCCCTCCAACGACGTCGTTCCCCCGCCGGCCGCCGGAGAGGGGACCCAGCCCCCTGCGGGGACCCGGCCCCCGTCCACCTCCACCACCCGCCCGCCCTCCACTTCGACGGGCAGGCCGGCCACCGGAACCCCCGCTTCCGGAACCTCTACGACGACGCCGCCCCCGGCCGCCACGACGCCGCCCCCGGCCGCCACGACGCCCGCGACCCCCGTGCCCCCGCCCAAGTCAGAACACGCCTTCCTGGGGGTGATCTTCGTCACCGACATGAAGGCCGGCGCCTTCAAGGTCAAGACCAACGAGGAAACCATCATGGACCACTCCTTCTCGGGCAACAACATTCGCGTCGCGAGGGAGCTGAAGGTTCCCGCCGGCACCCAGACCCTGAAGTTCGTCGTGATCAACGACAAGGGGGTCCGTGGCATCCGCACCCTGGACGTGAACTACAAGCCCAAGAGCCACCACACCATCCGGGTGGTCAACAAGGAGTCTCCCGGAAACATCAGTCTGGAAATTCTCGAGTAGCGCTCCGCCCGCTTCCCGCCGGGGCCGGCCTTTCGGGGCCGGCCCCTTCTTTTTCCCGAGAGCCCCTTGCGTGCTCCCGGCCCGCGGATTACCTTCCCTAAGAGAACGAGGGGAGGTGCCCATGCCCATCTTCATCCTCATGACGCGGCTGGCCCCGGAGACGATGCACGACGCCGAAGGAAGGCGGGCCCGCGGACGGGAGTGGCTCAAGAAGGTCAAGGACGCCTGTCCGGAGGTCAAGTGGCTCGCCCACTACGCCATCCTGGGTCCCTACGACTTCCTGGACGTGTACGAGGCCCCGAACGCCGAATCGGCCCACAAGGTTTCCCTCATCACGCGGGCCCAGGGAGCCCTCCACGTGGAGAGCTGGCAGGCCCTTCCCTACGAGGATTACCTCAAGGTCCTGGCCCAGGTGAAGCCGTAGGGAGCAAAGGAAAAGGGGCCGGACGGCGCCGGCCCCTCGGAACCCCGTGGATGGAGGGCATTACCCCTCGGCGTTCTGCTTCAGGCTCTTCAGGGCGTCCCCCAGCTTTTCCTGCAGGACGTCGCCGAGGTTGAGGCCGGCGCTGGGCGGGGGGGAGGCGGGCTTGGCCTCGGGCCGTTCCCTTTCCCGGCGGGGCCGGCGGGCGGGGGCCTCCTCGGGTTCGGGCTTGGGCACCGGGGGCGGCGCGTCCTTGCCCATCTTGGCCCGGACCGTCCGGATCTTCTCCGAAAGCTCGGCGTGGGTGGCCTCCACCCCGGCCAGGCGCTTGCGCTTCTCCTCCAGCCATCCCTTGAAGCGCTCGGCGGAACTCTGTTCCCGGGCCCCCTGGATTCTTCGCTCCAGGTCCTCCACCTCCGCCCGGATCTTGCCGAGGAGATCTTCGTTCTTGTACAGGGCCACCTCCCAGCGGGCGAGGTGCTCGGTCATCCGGGCCAGCCATTCGGCGTGCTTCTGGCGGCGCTCCTCCTTCAGGGCCTCGATGCGCTCCGAAGCCCGCTTCCAGGCGGCCCGGAGGATGGTGCGGATCCGCTCCTTGTCCGAGGGCGGCAGGGGGGCCTCCTTGACCTCTCCCTGGAAGGCCCGGATGGAGGCCTGGACGCCGTGGGGATCGTCCCCGCCGGCGTTTTCCAGGAACCCTTCGGCCCGGACCTTGAGGGCAGCCAGCACCTGATTGCGGATCTCGCGGCGCCGGGCCTTCACCGCCTCCCGCACCTCCACCCACCGGGACCAGCAGGCCTCCCGGTCCTCCCGGATGAGCCGGGCGTCCATCTCCGGCTTCTGGACCGTCTCCGCCTCCGGCGCCTCCTCGGCGGCGGCTCCGGCGGCGGGGTGGGTCTTCATGAGGTTCAGCGCCTCGGAGAGGAGGGCCTGGGCGCGGGAAAGGGCCTCCTCGCCCGCTTCGGGGGAGAGGCAGGCCTGGGCGGCGGCGATCTTCTCCTCGATGAGGGCCCGCTTCTTGAGGGACTCCTCCCTCACCTTCCGCCGCTCCCCCTCCTGGAAGGTCCTCGTGGCCTCGCAGAAGGCGTGGAACTCCGCCCACAGGGCCTCCCGTTCCTTGGCCTCCATGGGGCGGAAGGTCTTGAACAGGGAGGTGACCTCCCGGGCGTGGGCCCAGAACTCCGCAAAGGAGGGACGGGGCTCCCGGGACAGGTGTTCCTTCAGCTTGACGATCTCGGCCCGGATGACCTCGGCGTTGGCCCGGGCCAGCTGGAGCCATCGCTCCCGGTCCAGCTCGGGGCCCTTCTTCACGGCCTTCTCCTCCGCCTCCGCCTCCGGCTCCAACGCGGGGGCCTGGGCGGGAACCTCCGCCGGTTCGGCCTCCTCGGAGGGCTCCTCCGCCGCGGGGGGCTCCGCCGGCGGCGCGGCGGCCGATTCGGGCACGGCGGCCGGTTCGGGCTCGGCGGCTTCGGGTCCGGCCACGGCGGGCAGGGCTTCGGGG
>Ga0272448_1005233_pt1 | contig 14418 bp, 13 predicted proteins | sample YNPCB0191_FD_202220 | JGI IMG/M metagenome (GOLD analysis project Ga0272448, IMG submission 202220) | Hot spring sediment microbial communities from Yellowstone National Park, WY, United States - YNP-CB-019-1 | ecosystem: Environmental > Aquatic > Thermal springs > Hot (42-90C) > Sediment...
CGGTGTCTCCTGGGGGTGGGATTGTTGTTCAACCAAGCCATACCCCAGGACACCACCGACCAAACCTAAATCAACTTAACTAAAACGATTTTTTTCCTCACCACCCAAATGGCTAAACTTCAGGGAGAACACCTCTCATCATGGTGAATGCTGTTACGAATTTTCAGCACTGCGACTCCCCTCTACCCCTGGGAGAGGGGCTGGGGGTGAGGGAGAGTGCTGATCCTATGGTTTGGCCGACGTATAATACGTGAACTTCCCCCCCTTGATGCGGATGACCACCGCGCTCTTCACCGGGTCACCCGTCCCGTTGAAGCGCATGGTGCCCGTCACCCCCTCATACGAGGTGATGGCCGCCAGCGCTGTGCGCACGGCTGGGCGCTCTAATTTCCCGGCGGAGGTGATGGCCTGGAAGAGGAGGCCGAACGAATCATAGGTGAGCGCCGCCACATCGTCCGGCATGCTGCCGTATGCGGCCAGGTACCCCTTGATGAACGCCTGCGCTTTCGGGGTAGCGATATCGGCGGCATAATGGGTGGTGAAGAATGCTCCCTCGCAGGCGTTGCCGCCCAGCTTGACCAACTCGTCATTCCCCCAGGAATCGCTGCCGAGAAATGTGCCGGTAAAACCGAGCTGCCGTGCCTGCTTCATCTGCTGCGGCACCTCGTTGTAGTAGTTAGGGAGGAAAATGGTATCGGCGCCGGCTTTGATGATCTTGGTGAGCTGCGCGGAGAAATCCTTATCGCCGCTGGTGTACGTCTCGGCGATGACGCTCTTCACCCCCTGGCCGGCAATGGTCCGTTGATACACCTCGGCGATGCCTTTATTGTACTCGGAGGACACGTCGTATAATACCGCCGGCTTCTGCGTTTTCAATTTGTTGACGGCAAATTTCGCCGCCACCACGCCCTGGAAATCGTCGGTGAACGCCGCGCGGAAGACGTAGTGTTTCGGCTTGCCGGAGCGTGCATCCACCGTGAGTTTCTGGTTGGTGGACCACGGGCTGATCATCGGCATCCGGTTCACCTCGGCGGTCTCCGATGCGGGGATGGCATTGCGGCTGGCGTTGGGGCCGACCATCGCCAGCATCCGCTCGCTGGCCAGCTTCTGCGCGACGGCGACCGAGGAATCCGATTTATCCTCGTTATCCTCCACGTTCAACGCCACCCGGTATTTCGTCCCGCCGACGTCCAGCCCGCCGGCAGCATTGATCTCTTTCACTGCCAGCTCAGCGGCGTTCTTACACGACTGCCCGACCACCGGAATACTCCCGGTCAACTCCGCATCCACCCCAATCTTCACGGTGGGCGGGCCTGACTGACAGGATGTAAGCAGCATGCCGACAGCCAGGGTGGCAAGGAGCGCCAATGGCAACCAGCCTCGTTCTCTATGCATCATGCACGGATCCTTTGTTGTGGGAGTAGGGTGGCAAGCACAGCACCTCGTATCGTATCCTACCCACAGACACATTATAACCCTATGAAACCGGGGCTACCCCGACCACATCGCCTACCTTGCCACCAATGCGTTTCTCCTGTCCGGTTCCGGCAGCATATCCGCGTGCTACTTCTGCTCCCCCGCCGCCTCTTTCACCCAGCACAAAATCGCAGACATATCCAGTTCACCGAGCCCGTGGTTCTGCGCGGCTTTAAAACTCTCGGCGGCGGCGGCGGTGGCGGGCAGGGGGACGAGGTATTGGCAGCCTTGCTCCAGCGCGTAGCTGAGATCCTTGGTCACATGTTTCAGCGCGAAGGCCGTGGTGAAATCGTTGTTGAGGAAGTTGGGCAGTTTGGTATGGAACCAGGGGGAGTTCAATGCCCCGCTGCCGAGGATATCGAGGACGTGCTTGCGGCTAACGCCGCCCTTCTCCGCCAGCGTGATCGATTCGGCCACGGCTTCCATGATGTTGCCCAGCAGCAGGTTGATGCAGAGCTTGAGGTGGTTGCCGGCGCCCAGCGGGCCGGCGCGGATGATCTGCTTGCCCATCGCCTGCAGCACCGGCAGGCTGCGTTCGTACGCGGCCTGCTCCCCGCCGGCCAGGATGATCAGCGTTCCTTCCGTCGCCGGCTTCACGCTGCCGACCACCGGGGCGTCGATCACCATCACGCCGTTATCCGCCAGCGCCGCGGCCAGTTCGCGGTTCACCTCGGGCAGCACGGTGGACATGTCGATGAGCAGCATCCCGGCGGACACGCCATCCGCCACCCCGCCCGGCCCCAGCACCACCTCGCGCACCGCGGCATTGTCGCTGACCATCACGATGACCGCTTCCGCCCCGCGCGCCGCCGCTGCCGGCGAGTCCGCCAGCTTCGCCCCCATTGCCACCAGCTCGCGCGCCTTCTCCGCGTGGCGGTTATACGCCGTCACCGCAAACCCCGCCCGCACCAGATTTGCCGCCATCGGCAATCCCATAGTGCCCAGCCCGATAAACCCGATCCGCATCGCGCCACCTCCTGATACCGCTATTACAAGGTAGCAACGATGGCGATAAAAGTGTGTCACAAAGTGGCACCGACGTGGCACGGTCCCACCGGTACTATTCTCGGTGAAGTGTTTTACCTGATGCCGAATCGCTACCGCATGGCATGTCTCTGGCCAACGGCGTGACCATCGAGGCGGTAGTGGAAATCCCCGCCGGCCGCACGATCTTCTACCCCCGCACGCCCACGCATAGCGTGCATGGGAAATTTGAGGGCATTGACTATACGCTGTCGTCGCTCAAAACGTTCACCGTTGATTCGGCGAAGTCGTCCAGTTATACGTTGTATCAGCTTAGTCGGATGGATGTGGAGTAGATAATCTGGCACAGGCTTCCATGTGGCACGGGCTTCCAGCCCGTGGGTCGCATGGGCATCCTGCCCATGCGACGTCGCCCCGGCATCCTGCCGGGGCGCGTGGAGTCAATATCTTCACGTGCCTTGGCTGGAAGCCAAGGCGACTCACGGCCAGGATGGCCGTGCCACATGGGAGCCTGTACCACTACATCGCCGGTCCCATATCCAACCCATACTCCTTCACAATCTTCGCCACCTCCTTGGCCGCGTCGCTCTTCGGGAAGTTGTGCAGCAGGAGCTGCAGGGAGTTTTTCGCGGTCTGGCGGTCGCCGAGTTGCAGGTTGCAGAGGGCGGCTTGCAGCAGAGAGCGGGAGTACCAGGGTTCGTAGGGGTAGGCGGAGACGCCGGCGAATTGTTTCAGCGCTTCCTGGTAGTTCTTCTCTTCGTAGTAGCACTGCGCCAGGTCGAACTGCGCCTCCGGGGCGACGTTTTTCGCGCGGTCGGTCAGCGCGGTGTCGGTGCCTTTCGTGGCGTCCGCGCAGAGCTGCAGGGTTTTCTCCAGGTCGGCGCGCGCATCGGGGTATTGTTTGGCGCGCAACCCGGTGCGACCGGCCCCCACCGCGGCATCAATCGCCAGCGCCTGCTTGGGGAATTTCGCCAGGTAGCGCAGGTAGACCTCGCGCGCGGCGGCGTCCTGCCCCTGTTTCTCCAGCGCCTGCCCGCGCCAGAAGAGGCCCTCCGCCACGTAAGTGTTGGTCGGGAAGTTGGCCTCCAGCTTGCCGAAGGCGTTCGCCGCCACGGCATACTGCTCGGCGCGGTAGGAGCACACGCCCAGCTTGTACAGCGTCAACGACGCCAGGCTGCTCTGCCCGGCCTTGTCCGCCGCGCGGCTGTAATAGCGCATCGCATCGCTGTAGCGCTTCTGCTCCAGCCAGTATTCGCCCAGGCGGAAGAGGCTGTCCGCCGCCAGCGGGCTGTCGGAGAACTCGTCCGCGACGACGTTGAACTGCGCGATGGCCTCCTCCTGCTTGCCCAGATCCTTGTACGCCCAGGCGATGGCATAGGCCGCCTGATCGGCGAGCGGATGCGTTTTCGGCACGTTTTTGAACGCCTGCACGGCGTTGGCATAATCCTTCTTCTCCGTGAGATCGGCGCCCAGGCGATAGAAGGCCTGCGGCACCAGCTCATGGTCGGGGAATTTGGCCAGGAAGTCGCGGTACGCGGTGATGGCCAGGTCGAAGTCCTTCTTCGTCTCGGCAATCCACGCGACATGGATGAGCGCGTACGGCACCAGCGGGGAGTTGGGATAGGCGGTGGCGATCTTCTGGTAGCACACCTGTGCCTCCGCCGTCTGCTGGTTGCCGAAGTAGGCATCGGCCAGGTACATCTGCGCTTCCGCCGCTTCCTTATCGGAGAGCGCCATCTTGGTCAGCGCCAGCGCGGCATCGCGCGCCTCCACATAGTTCTTCAGATCCAGGTGCGCCTGCGCCAGCCCGCGCTGCGCGAAGACGGCCAGTTCGCCGTTGGGCGCGCTGGTCATCACCTGCTTGAAGCTGGCTATGGCCTCGGTGGGCTTGCCGGTTTTCTGCAGCGCGGCGCCGATGAGATAGGAGGCTTGCGCCTTCACTTCGGCGGTGGGGGTGCCGTCCAGCACCTTGCGCGCATCGGCGATGGCCGCGTCATACTTCTCCGCCTGGAACTCTTCCCGCGCCAGGCGCAGGGCGACATTCCACGAGGCGGAGCCGGCCGGCAGCGTGCCCGCCAGCGTTTTCAGCTCGTCGGCGCTCATGGTGGCCGACAGGCGCGCAATGCCTTCCTGTGCCTGCGCGGCTTCGCGGGTGGAGGGCCACTTCTCCAGGATCGCCTTGTAGGCGACGATCGTCTTCGCGCGGGCGCCGGCATCGCCGACGGTGGTCAGGTCTTCCAGGCAATAGGCCTGCATGAGCGCGGCGCGCGCGGCCTGCGGGTGCTTGGCATCGACGGCGGTGAGGAAGCGGGCGAAGGCGCTCACCGCCTCATTGCACGCTTTCACATCCTTCTTCTCCTCCGCCTGCTGATACCAACTGCTGCCCAGCCAGTATAAGCCTTCATTCACCATATCCGGCAGCTTGCTGTCCGCCACCTTGGCGTATTCGGCGGCAGCCTCGCGATAGCGGTTGCTGTTATACAGCGCGTGGCCGCGCCACAGGGTGAGACGGATGGCCGGCGGCGAGGCGATATCCATCGACTCCAGCGCCTGTGCGCAGGTGGTCTCCGTCTTCGCGTAGTCCTTCAGGTTGAAGTACGCCTGCGCCATGGCCAGTTGCGCACGTTGCTTCGCAGTCTGCGTCACCTTCTCATCGCCCAGCATGTCGGTGAAGATGCGGACGGCTTTGCGGTAGTCGGCGTCGCGCATCGCAGGGTTGGTGTCCACCTGCGCGCGGGCGGTGTAGGCAAACCCCAGCGCCATCGACGCCTCGCCCACCACTTCCGATTTCTTATACGCGGTGGTCACGCGCTCCAGGTCGGTGATCGCCTGGTCGTAGTGCTCATCGTGCATCTCGATCATGCCGATGGAGTAGATGCTCCACGCGGCCAGATTGTGCTGCGGCGCCACCGCGGCCACCTGGCGATACGCTTTCAGCGCCTGGTCGTAGGATTCGAGCTGATAGAGGCTTTCCGCCATCCAGTAGTTGGCGCGGGCGGTGAGGTCCGGGTCTTTGGCAATCAGCTTCAGCGCCTCCGCGTAATATTGCGCGGCCTTCTCATGCTTTTTCTCGGCGAAGGCGCAATCGCCCAGTTGATAATACGCCTCGCCGCGCAACGTGTTGTCCTTGGGGCTTTTCGTGTTGGCGATCACTTTGGCAAACATGGGCGCGGCCTTCTCCGGCTTGCCCAGCCGCTGATAGCAGCGGCCCAGCGAATAGGCGACGTTCGGCAGGCGCGGGTCTTTCGGGAAGTTGGTGATGAACTTCTGCAGTTCCACCGCCGCCTGCTGGTCCTGCTGCAGATCCAGCAGTTGCTTGGCCGCCGTGAGCGTCTGGTCCGCCGTGGCCTCCGCCGCCCGCACCGGGGCAAACAATGCCAGGCCCACGCCCAGCACACAGAGGAAACGAAGATACATGAAACGGTGCATGATATCCCCTTGCAAGATAAAATCTATAATCCGGTACTACAGTAACAGCACAGCATTGCTAAAAACTTCATGCTCTTGCTCTTACTCATGCTCATGCTCAAAACTGTCGATCGTTTGCTAAGTATGAGCATGAGTAAGAGCATGAGTATGAATTATGGCACGATTCGCTCGTTCAGGTAATGCAAAACAGATTTGCATGTTGGCTGATGGTCGTACCATGGTATTGTACCACGGGAAGGGCATGTCGTAACCTGAATTTCGGGGAAGAGATGGGTGGTGTTTTTGACGCCGGTGAGTATCCAGAGCGGTGATTCCCTGGTATACTGTAGACGTCGTGAACGAAACTCGGTCTCGGAGCCGTGTGAACCTTCGGGGTTCCTATATTCACGACCTTTTCTTTTTTGGTAGGCGTCTCAATCGATATTCACGCCGGCCACGATATCGCCCCGGCTATCAAACATTATGTGAAACCGCTTTTCTTTGTCCTTGGTATCTTCCACTGCTTTTCCGCCATCATCCCGTGCATCAGGCCCGATGCTGTAGAGGAGGTAGCCGGTTTTCGTGCGGCGATATTTGAGTGGTTGGGCATCCGCGAAGGGGTCCGACGGGATGGCGGTCAGGTAATCCGGGCACAGAGACGACAGGGTCTCCGGATATTGCCCATGTTCCAGTTGATAGGCATGCAAGGCATACCCGACATATAGCAAGCGGTTGAGCGCATCATTCTCCAGGGACCTGAAGCCGGCTTTGCGGTAATCAGGCATGAATATCTTCGTAAGTAAATTCTTCGATTCCGGGAGCGTTTCCCAGTGCGGATAGGGAGTTTGAATCGTGGCAATCGCGGCATCCACATGTTTCGGATAATCCTGGAGCGCATCTTCAATGAGCGGGCGGTAGAGAGCACGTACCAGGTCATTGGATACATTCAATTTATTGCCGTCTTCTTCTAACAACAATTGCCGAAAAGACTCCGGATGGTCGAGAAATTCCTGGAGGACAGCCATGCCGACGTGTTTTTCCTCCTGTAATACCTCCGCATAGGAGGCCGGATGGGAGGAGATATCCTCCAGGCGCTTTGCCGCCTGGCGCGCTGCGGGAGCATCCAGCCGGAGAAGCGCTGTCCAGAGCGATTTTCGACCAATGGCTTGCATGGCGATCCCCACCAGATGGCCGATCAACATCGAGCGGGAGGAATAATCACGACCGAGATAAATAGCATCCAGTCCGCTCGTCGTCGCCTGCGCGTAATGACTGTCCGTAGCCAGCACATCGGACTCTAATGCAAACAGGCGCGCCAGATTACGACCGTTGGGCAGCCAGGGCATTTTTTCATCAAACGAATTGATTCTCGGCATGCAGCAGGGATAATGCATTCCTTCGCGGACGGTTGCCAGCACCGGTGATAACTTTGCCAGCAGCGAGCGCTTTTCCTTATGTGACAGTTTCTCCCATCGCCCCAACTGGTCACGGGCTTCGCCGTCGACCATCTGGCCTGCTTTGTCGTACCAGGTGAAGGCATTGGGGGGCTGTTCGGATTGTCCATCGGCAGCGGCAGCTCCCCCTCGCAACGATGGCAATGCGATAAGCAGCGCCGCGAACAATAGTATGCTCATGATCTGTCGAGTAAACGCCATCGGTATCCGTGCCTCTTTCTCAATCTACCAACTTCTTCATGTATTGTCCAGATTGTAGGAGGCTATCCTTGGTAGGCTGGGCCAGCCGGGCTCCCGCCCTGTTCCACACAGTGACTGGATTTATCCGCTCCCAGAAATTCCGACAACCACCGCGCGTTGTGGCGGCATGAGGAGAAGTGGACGGATAGCGCGATGAGGAGCAAGGGTAGAGTCATAGCAAGATGATGTGCCGGGGGAATCAGGTTGCTCGCAGCAACACGTGAAAGGATGGCCTGATGACTCATTGCCCGAAATGCGGTGCGGAAGTGCCGGGCGATGCGCGGTTTTGTGCGCATTGCGGCTTCGAGTTGGACCACCAGCCCGCCAAACAGGAACAGCCCCCGCTGCCGTTTTCCCCCTGGGAGCCCCCGCCCATGGCGCAGCCGGCGGGCGCGGGCGGGGCGACGCCTGCCGCGGTGCCGGTGGTGGGGCCACCGTTATCCGTGAAGCACGTCGGCATCGCCGTCGGCGCCATCCTGCTCTTTCTGCTGCTGGTGGTCCTCATCGGCAATGGGTTTCGCCAGCAGACGCCGGTCGTGACGCCTTCCCCCTCGCTGCCGATCCTCGGCGTCATCGGGGAGCCGGTGACTATTGGCGACACGGTGTTCGGCGTGGCCTTCACCGACACCCCGCAGCAGTTCGAGAACCGGACCTCGCGGCGCGGGCATTTCCTCAGCGTCGGCGTGGTGGTCGGCAATCGCGGGCAGCAGGCATTCACGGTGGACAGCGGCTCACTGGCCCTGCGGAACAACGACGAGACCGAGCGTTTCCGCCCGATCATGTCGGCATGGGGCACCCCCGAGGAGCTGGATGCGGGACGCTACCAGAAGCGCTACTCCCTGCCACCGCACGAGACCGTGGCCGGCCTGCTGGTCTTCGACGTGCCGGCCTCCGTCACCAAACCGCGCCTGCTGGTGCGCGATCTCAACAGCACCTCCGGCGACTTCAGCGGCGTCATCGATCTGACGCGCAAGACGAAGAACGAGAAGAACGAACTGCACGGGCGGTTTCGGCCGGTGCTGCGGATCATGTGGCACGAGTGATTGTATGGGAGTTTGGGGGTGTGGGAGTGTGGGAGTATCTATCTTTCGCAACGCTGGTAATATTGGGGTGTTAGTATAACACCGTAAGTACATCCCTTTTCGGGTACGCGTTAATAGTGCCAGTGCCGTGGTAGAGAGTTGCCATCCAATCGCGCCTAAATTCGATGCACACGTAAGGGATGTAGCAACGGCACGACATACGATTGAGCCCGCTTCCGCTTACCAAGCCGCCCAATACTCCCACACCCCCCACACTCCCAAACTCCCACACTTATCCTATCCGCAGCGCTTCCCACGCGCGCATGAACGTCGGCGGGGGCGGCACCTCAAAGGAGAGCGGCGCGCCGGTGCGTGGGTGGGGGAAGCTGAGGCGGTAGGCGTGCAGCGCTTGCCCGGGCAGGGACTCCACGGCGGCGCGGGCGGATGGGGAGAGCGCGGCCTCGTATTGCCGGGCGGTGCGCAGGCCGTAGACCGGGTCGCCCACCACCGGGTGGCCGAGGTAGTGCAGGTGCACGCGGATCTGGTGGGTGCGGCCCGTCTCCAGCTTCGCGGTGAGCGCCACTGCCTGCGGCATGCGCTCAAGGACGGTGAAATGCGTCACGGCATGCCGGCGCGTGTGCCGCACCTCCTCGCCGGCCAGCACCGCCATGCGCTGCCGCTCGATGGGGTGCCGCCCGATGGGGGCGTCCACGGTGAAGGTGTCCTGTGCGATCTGGCCCCAGGCGAGCGCCAGGTATTCGCGGCAGACGGCGCGCCGCTCGATCATCTCCGCCAGCGCGCGGTGCGCCACGTCGTGCTTCGCCACCAGCATCAGGCCCGAGGTGTCCTTGTCCAGCCGGTGCACGATGCCCGGGCGCAGCTCGCCGCCGATGCCGGAGAGGTCGTGGATGTGGTAGAGCAGCGCGTTCACCAGCGTGCCCGTCCAGTTGCCCGCGCCGGGATGCACCACCAGGCCCACCGGCTTGTTGATCACCAGCAGGTCGGCATCCTGGTAGACGATCTCCAGCGGGAGATTCTCCGGCTGCACGCCGGTGGGCGCCACCGGCGCCGGCAAGAGCACCGTGATTGCGTCGCCGGGCTGCACGCGGTAGCTGGCCTTTTCGGCATGCCCGCGCACGCAAACCGCGCCCGCCTTGATCAACTGTTGCACGCGGGCGCGCGAGAGGTCGGGAAGCTGGGCGGCGACGTAGGCATCGAGCCGGTCGCCGCCGTGTTCAACGAGCAGGTGCTGTGCTTGGCTCACGGTCATGACTGGTGCTGGTCACATCCACAGCGGCATTGTTTGGCAACAGGAAGAACCCGACGATGCCGATGAGGAATATCAGGATACTGACGAGTTGGGCGAGGGTGATCACTGCGGGCGGCTGGGTCGGGTCAATCGGCTGGTAGCGGAAGATCTCCATCACGAAGCGCTCCACGCCTTCCAGCATCATAAAGACCATGAACAAGCGCCCGGCGCGCCGCAGGCTCTGGCCACGCGAGAGCCAGAGGAGAATGCCGAACATGGCGAACCCCATCAGCGAGGCGTAGAGCTGGGTGGGGTGGACCTGGACGACCAGCGGGTCGGGCGAGTCCGGGAAGTTCATTGCCCACGGCAGCCAGCGCGGCGCGGGCTTGCCGTAGCAGCAGCCATTCAGTAGGCAGCCGATGCGCGTGATGGCGTAGCCGATGGCGATCGCCGGCGCGGCGCTGTCGAGGACGCGCAGGAAATTCAGCCGCGTGAGATAGATGTAGGTGCCGCCGGTGATGAACCCGCCGATGAGCCCGCCGTGGAAACTCAGCCCGCCCAGCCCCTCGGTAACGATCCGATGCAGATCGAAGAGCGGCCCGGCGTCCTTGGTGATGAGCACGTAGGTGATGCGCGCGCCGAGGATGGCGCCGACCAGGATGATGAGCCCCAGGTCGAGCACCAGTTCTGCGGGGATGCCGCGCCGCCGGCCCAGCTTCACCATGGAGATGGCGCCGGCGATGAAGCCGCACATGAGCATGGCGCCGTAGGAGTTCACCCGCACCCGCCCGATGGCGTGCAGAATGATGAGGATGATCCCGGCCATGCCGACGATGGCGGCGGCGGTATACAGGTGGTCGCGCGTACAATGATTGTTCCGGCGCAGCCAGTAGAGCCAGGCGCCCACGCCGGCGGCGACCACCAGCAGTAACAGCAGCACCACGAGCCAGGATGGCCCGGCAGTATCAAGCAGGGTGCGTTTCACGTGGCTGCCCTCCTGTGGAATGCTGACGCGCATGGTCCGTGCGGATGATGCAGAGCATCAGGACGCCGATGCCCACCACCACGCTGGCGTCAGCCAGATTGAAGACCGGCCACACATGAAAATCGAGGTAATCGATGACATAGTGCAGCCGGATGCGGTCGATGAGATTGCCCAGCGCGCCGCCATAGACGAGGCCGGCGGCGGCGATGCCGCCGCGCGTGCGCAGGTATGGCCAGATCAACACCGAGAACAGGACCAGCACGACCAGGGTGATCGCGAGCAGCGCTGCCGGCGGCAGGGATTGCAGCAGACTAAAAGCGGCGTGCGGGTTTTGGCGATAGGTCAGGTCCAGCAGGCGCGGCACCAGCACTGCAGATTCTCCGAGGAAGAAGTGGCGCACCAACTGCCATTTGATCAACTGATCCACCGCCGCCATCAGCATGGCCAGACCGCTGACCATGCCGATGACTTTGGAATAACCATTCAATGTGTTACCGCCCCTCCAGACGATCCTGGCAATTCAGACAGAGCGACGCCCAGGGTAGCGCCTCCAGGCGATTGGGGTTGATTTCGACGCCGCAGGAATCACAGATCCCATACGTGCCTTCTTCGATTTTCTCCAGCGCGGTGTTCACCTTCTCCAGGAGTGCCTGGATGTTGCCCTCCAGCGCCAGGTCCTTCTCACGCTCAAAGGTCTCGGAAGCAAGGTCTGCCGGATGATCGTCATAGGTCGAGAGTTCCGATACCTGCTCGAGATCGGAGGAATGGGAGGTCCGCTCCATGATTTCATGCAGCTCATTCTCCAGCCGTTCACGCTCTGAGAGCAGGCGTTTTTTGATTGCGCGTATTCGCGTCGTTGAATTTTGCGCAGTGGCCATAGCACACCCCTTTCTGTTAGTTCTGATGCATCCGGTTCGTATTACTTCCCGGTAGGACCCGCGTTGGGGTCAGCACTCCATGTCCGCGGGCAAGATGCGACGCGTCTCCCCGGCGTCGACATTGCCCCACATGCTACTTGAAATCATGTGGGCTTAGTGTACCGAAGATCGTACGGACTCAAACACAATTTGCAAGAAATTGAGCGGTTGTGGTGAAAGTTGATGGCTGTCCCTGTCCCCCATGTCCGACCGCCCGCCGCCGCAGCGGCCCGGTTCGCACAAAGGGCAGGCTGGCGGTGCCGATGGTGGCCTGTACTTGTGGGCGGGAAGGTAAACGGATATAATTTAATTCAGGGACACCATCAATACTGTTGCTCTTGAAAGGTGATTACGCTCAAATTGCATTACCGACCATGCTCACAGGTATTGCAAAGGAAACAGTATTGGGGACACCATACGGATTTTACGTTTGCCCGAACAAGTGTCCCCGAATTACCTAATTTGAGGGTGATGCCACATGGGATCCCTGAATAACTCTAATACATTACGTCGTAACTTCTATCCTTCACAGAAGCAAAAAACGTAAAGTAACTCATTTTCCACAGATATAGGACGGCTTTTTCCATGAGTTCTGGAATTACTTCATCGACAATGATGAGCCCAACCGGAGCGAAACAAGGATTTCCTTGTTCTACCCATCTTGCCATATCTTGATTCAAACGCACAAGATCGCTGAAATAGACCGGGTATTCATTATCATCGTCGATCTTGACACGAACATGACTCAAGTAACCTCGCATCTTCGATTCTTCAACATCGCCGTCATTTTGCGGATCGTAATCGTCCGGGTATATGATCTGGGGTAGCTCTTTGTGCATGCTTCACCTCACTTCGGTTCTGTCACGACTTGGTTTAACAGTTCCAATAATCGTTCACGAATTAACCCAGAACGGAAAAAGTGGTTTCCCTATATTTCCCTGTTATTCTTCACTAATCTGCTCAAGCCAGGCTTTGCATGTACCAGCACCAATCAAATAATCATGATGGTTAAAGCAAAGAATATAAGATGCATTTTCATCGGTTAAATAATATTCGAATGCAGGACAATGCCGTAATAATTGACACAGATCGTAACCATTATTTAAAACCCACATCACATCACCTTCAATACTATCGAGGAAAAGTATAACTTCTCTTGTCCCGATATAATCACATGCCAATAACCACCCATCAGATCGATGTCTTCCAATCGAATCGATTAATCGTTCCCATATTGGATAATCATCCGGCATAATAAGATATCTTAGCCGTATGCTTTCGCGGAGTTGATGAGCATCATTAATAAGGATCTCACGAGAAATGATATCTTCCTCTATCACTGCCTTCCGTATATAATTAACATATGTGTAGCTCATTCAATATTACCTTATATCACCGATTATATGGTACGTTATCAATAATTATATGTCCACGAAGTCCACCTAAACTACGTTTCCCTCCTGTTTGCCATCCAACATGTGGTAGGTCAGGTCCGTTTTTCGCGTGAGGCCAATCGATACTTACTTCAGCGCCGCTTTTATGACGCCACTCAACAGGATGCGACTTACCATACGCATCTCTACCCCATTTTGTTACCGAGAATTCCTCTCTGGGGTGTCCCGTCCTGTTGAAAGCTTCGACGAGTGCATCATTTGCTGATTTGCCAGATCCACGCCAATCCAGATCATTAGGGCCCAGTATATAGTTCGCATTATGCACCAACACCCACGGCCCACCACCCGGTGCCGACACATAATAATCATGCGCCTCCGCCACCTTCAGGTTATAGACCGTGGTCGTGCCCTTCCGCGTGGTGCTGGCGACGACCGTGGCTTCCGTGCCATCTTCCGTTTGCAGCCGGGTGCCCGGCACCAGTGTGCCCATGTCGACATAGGCGTACTGCGCCGGCACATAGAACGGATGGTCGGGCGTGCCGGAGATTACCGAGACGGCGCCGCGGCTGTCGCGGAGCGACAGGTCGACCATGGACGGTGCGCGCCGCACGTACGTCTCGTCCACCCGGCAGGCGACCATCCCGGTATCCGCCACCGTCATTGTACCCGCCACGTCACCGGCGCGCAAGGCATAGACTTTCCCCTGGAAGCAGACGCGGATGCCGGGCGTCAGGGTGCCGAGGATGGCAGAGCGGACGATCCGCATCTCCCGGTCAAGCACCTGCACAACATCCTGCGCCTCCGGCCAGCGGGTACCCTCCTGATGATACGTCCGGCGGGCATCACCCAGGCGGCTGACATCGAATTGTGCTGGGAAGAGATGGTCAGTGAGTGTACAACCGTCGGCAGTGGCTGGGGGTATTTCGGGGAAACCCTACGGATTTTACGTTCGCGCGAACAAAGAATCCATAAGGTGTTCCCCAACTTCGATTATCCTTCTATAATTTCGATTTTATGAGAGATTATGTCTATTCGCCTTTCTCCCTCCCATACTATAAAAGCATGCAGGAATTTTATCGCCATATTTGAATACCTACTAGTGAAGCTAATCGCATCTTCAACATGCATAACTGCAATTTCATTTAAGCCCCAATCCACCTTTGATATGTCACGTAGCATCGATGTATTAAGCGCGTTGTATAACTGAAATTCCTGACAACAAGAAAATCTAACTATTATTGGCATTATATCATTAATGTTATCCCTCAACAAATTTGGACTCTCCCAAA
>Ga0272448_1005234_pt1 | contig 14417 bp, 12 predicted proteins | sample YNPCB0191_FD_202220 | JGI IMG/M metagenome (GOLD analysis project Ga0272448, IMG submission 202220) | Hot spring sediment microbial communities from Yellowstone National Park, WY, United States - YNP-CB-019-1 | ecosystem: Environmental > Aquatic > Thermal springs > Hot (42-90C) > Sediment...
ATACAAAGATGTTTATACAGAGCAAGCATCAGTGCCCTCTTTGCATAGTCAACATGCTTCCAGAGCTTGGGTTAGAGCATTAAAGGAACTGATTACTTTGAATTACCTACTAAATTAATACAGTCTCTTTGATTAATTGATTAATGCCCCACTTGACACATCCCATAGCTTGACTGTATTATCCCAACTCCCGCTTGCTAATATCTTGCCATCCGGGCTAAATGCTACGGACCTAACCCAATTTCCCGTCTCAATGAATCCTATCTCTGCAAACGTGACCGCGTCATACAGCCATATACCTATGGAACCTCCCACAGCTAAATATTTGTTGTCTGGTGAAAAGGCAACCTCAGTAACCTCACCCTTTCCGAGCCTTCTGATAGCCCCATCAGGCAGAGCCATCGCAGAAATTGCATATAGACACAACGCAAAAACCAACACTGCTAAATAAGCCTTCTTCATCTTTGCTACCTCCGATAAGCTAAATGCTTGGAATGATCCCTCTCAATGTTTTTTTGGCACAACGATAAGTCGGGATGTTCTTATCTATGCCTGCGGTTTTGCCTTGATAAGATTATAAATCATTGCTATTCTGTAAGTCAACAAAAATTTGATATTAGTAAAATCCCTCTAAATCTCCCTTTGGAAAAGGGAGACTTTTATGGTTTCCCCCTTTTGAAAAAGGCATAAAGGGGGATTTTTGAAGTGTTTGGAAAAATTTAATTTTAGCAGAAAGTATTATTTTCACTTATCCTAGAAAATGTCCGAACTAATGTCCTAAGTTCAGAATATATAATGTAATTGCCAGACGTTAATTTCTCTTTCCAAAAAAGGGCTAATTTTGATAAAATTTAACCGGACTTTGGATTTTAACACAAATTATGTCATTTTTTAAAGGAGAAAGCTAAATTATGAAACTGAAAGATCAGGTTTCCATAGTTACAGGTGGAGGACGTGGTATTGGACGGGCAATTGCGTTAGCTTTTGCAAAAGAAGGTTCACACGTTGCAGTTGTCGCAAGGACAGAATCGGAAATTCAATCAGTGGCACAGGAGATAATCGCTTTCGGTGGAAAAGCAATTGCCATAAGAACCGATGTAACAGATGAATCGCAAGTCAAATCTATGGTTAAAGAGGTTTTATCTAATTTTGGCAAAATTGATATACTTGTCAATAACGCAGGATATGCTAAACATGCTTATATTCAAGATATATCAAATGAACTTTGGGATACAACTATGAACGTCAATCTTCGCGGTATTATGCTTTGCACCCGTGAAGTTTATGGCTATATGATGAATCAACAAAGCGGATATATAATAAACATCTCGTCTGGGGCAGGCAAACACGGCAGTCCTATGTATGCGACATATTCAACATCAAAATTCGGCGTTATCGGTTTTACAGAATGTCTCGCAGCAGAAGGAAGACGCTATGGCATTAAAGCCAGTGTCATCTGTCCAGGTCCTGTTGCAACAAAGATGAGGGCGGGAAATCATCCTAATGACGACGTTTCAAAGCTAATGCTACCTGAGGATATTGCAGACGTAGCGTTATTCTTGGTTACACAGCCTAAACGAGCATATATTGGAGAGGTATCAGTATCGGCGTTTTTATTCTAAACAATTTCTTTCCTGCTTTTGATAATCAACACTGACAAGACAAAGCCCTTTTGCGGGAAGGCTTGGTCCGGCTTTTGTTCTATCTCTTAATTCCAATATCTCTTTTACTTTTTCTGGATTAATCTTGCCTATACCAACGTTAAGCAATGTTCCGACAATTGCCCTGACCATGCCTCTTAAAAATGCGTTTGCCTTTATGCAAAACCTAATTAACTGATGTCCGCTTTCATAACCAAGGACAGATAAATTGGAGTTGAGCAAATCCCACTTTGCAAAGGTTACAGTGCGTATAGAATTACGGATAGGATCGCCTAAGGAAGCATAAGACGAAAAATCATAAGTGCCGATCAGATATTTACAGGCATCGTTCATAATATTAATATCAATAGGTTTTGGAAATAGATAAACATAATTTCGCAGAAAAGCAGACGGAGTTTTTGAATTTAATATAGTGTAATGATAAGTTCTGCTTATTGCATCAAAACGAGAATGGAAGCTTTCGTCAACTTCTTCTACTTGATTTATAACGATGTCACGGGGCAAAAGGCTATTGAGAGCAAGTTTAAACTCGTTTGGAGTCATATTAGACTCTGTCTTAAAATTAGCAACTTGACCGAGTGCATGAACGCCTGCATCTGTCCTTCCAGCACCTATTACATCAACTTTTGATTTTGTTATTTTGGATAGTGTAGATTCAAGTATCCCTTGTATAGTATTACATCCGGGCTGTATCTGCCAACCACAGTAGTTAGTGCCATCATATTCTATTGTCAGTTTTATATTTCGCATGATCGGGACAATGAAGTATTGCGACCCCTTATATCTCAGTATCAATCAGGCTTTGACTTCTCGGATCAAGCTCATTTTGATTTCTTATTTCATATCTGTTTCCGTCTGCATCTCTTATGATTATTCTATTGCCTGAAATTCTGAGAATATCCTCTTTATAGCGTGTCTCAAATACTCGTCTTCCCTTATCTGTCTCAACATCAAATTTCATAACGCCATGTGATTCCGTCATAGAATTTATTTTAACTATTCTCGGCATAAAATATTCTCTTTTAAGCTCAGCTTTGAGTAATTTCTTAGATTCAGGGTCTAACTTGTCTATATTTTCTATTATGCCGATCTCTTTTCCTCTTTTTCCATCTACTATCTCATAAAAAGATACATAGCTTTCTGAATCCGTTATTGGAAAGCTCATCACTGGTCTAACTTCGGGATATTCTTTTTCATTGAGAATTGTTAAGCTAATTCTATTAAATGCGTCTTTATGAAGCCTGACTTTTTTAGGGTCTAACATATTTAGTTCATTTTCAATTTTGTATTCCATCTTTTTACTCCAACTAAAAGATTAATAATTCACAGTATTAACTAACAAATTAGTTTAAGATCATATCATCTGTTAGTCAAGTTGAAATTTTCAAAGGGAGATCAATGTTCGCTAATTCGGGGTGTAAAACTCAATTTTAGTGCCTTCTTGTGTATATACTGCTATTACAAGTTCGTTTATACCGTCTAAATTAGGATCGCCGATGCACATTGCAAATATGCTACCGCTTATCGGTTGACTTTCCCATTTTTTTACATAATCTACACCATTCCATTCAAATATTATCAAGGAATCATTTTTCCCCTGAGGGACAGCAGAAGTCAATATTATCTCTTGTTTTCCGTTGTTATCCAGATCATAGATAATTAATCCCTCGCCGAATAAAACTGGGCTTTTCCAAATTAGACTCATATCCTCTGAATAGATACGTAAAACATTATCATTATCAACTATTATCCATTCCATATTCCCATCACTATTCACATCAGCAACAGCGATAGAATAAAAATCCTTTGGGATAGGCTTTTCTATCCTTGTTCTATCTGATGTTTTCACTAAATACGTTTTTTGACCAGAGAAATAATTTCTATCATCTTTCAATGCCCCAACAATCATATAATCCCCATAGGCATAAATCAAATTGAATGGCAACTCACCAGACCTTATAAGTTTATCTTTGTCATATCTCCATATACTTGTTTCTATTTCTGGTATTGATATGTAAATATTATTTTGTGCCTGATCTTTATTGATTATTCTCAATTCGGATTGATTACGTCGCACTTTGGCTATATCAACATAAGATACCGATGATCTCTCAACAAAGCAAAATCCGTCCCAAACCAATGTTTTAAGCTCATCCTCTGTCACAAGTATTAGCTCATCTATGCCATCGCCATTAATATCATCAATAGATAAAGCTAACACATGGTAAGGAAGAGTTTTACTTTGCCATTTTACAGAATAAGGTTCTATATTTTCTATTTTATCTTCTGATGAAAGTAGCGATATGATCTCTGCGGATTTCCTTATTTGAACGCTTTTTATTGACAAAAGACTTCCACCGCTTATTTTCCAAATAAACAGATTTAAATTGATTATTGTATTTAAGTCGGTTATATGACCTGTTATTAAATAGTCAATTTCTGTCTGTTTAGCGAATTTGATTACATCATCGGGCTTCAACAATCCCTTATCAAGAACTATTTTGAGTTCTGCCATTGTGCGTAGTGATAAATTCCTATCAACCAAAGATATTCCTTTGATTTCGCTTAATTTAGTTCTCATAATCTCAAATGTAACTCTCGCTAAAACCGATTGATTGTGTCTATCCATGCTTATCGGGAGGAAAGCGATTTTGACTTGATGATCTTCTGTGACATTAAGATAAGCCATAAGATCAGTAGATAAAGAATTGACAGCTTCTTCAATGCTGTTTGTCATACAATAGGATTTTGGCAGAAACAGCGATAAAAAGATAGTAAAGCATAAAATTAAGCGGATTATCTCTGATGTTAGTTTTTTCATTTTATATTTTAAGCAATTCCAGTGCGTTTTTGCCCAGTATCATATCCCTTTCTTCATTGGTCAAGTTCAATTTGGATATATACTCCATATCCAAATCAGGACGAGAAAATGGGAAATCACTCCCAAATAATATTCTTTCTATCCCATGATTTTTTATCATCTGTAAGATTCTCTCATTATCAAGATGACCAAATACATAAGATATGTCAAGATATATCTCTCTTCCAATCAGATAATCCTCAACCTGATCCCACATCATATAACCGCCTAAATGAGCAAATACAATCTTAGCAGACTTTTTTGATCCACTTACAGCATAATATCCGCAATCATCAATCACACTTTTCATCGCATCTAACACTTTGGCAAGCCTTATAGGTGTAGAATAGACAATTTTTGCTGGCTTAATCTCATCTCCTGCATGGAACATCAATATCATTCCAGCTTTTATTATATCCTCGTATATGGGAAACATACTTTCATCGTCGGGATAGAATTCCTGAAAACTTGGTTGGAACTTAACTCCCTTTATGCCAAGCTCTTTCATTCTTTGGATTTCATCATGGTAACTATCAAACTTTGGGTGTATCGTCCCAAAGCCTATTACAGGATTAATGGATTTATTCTTTGGATTTAACTGGTTTAAACTCGCCGACCATGTGTTTATTGATATTACTTGACGAGGATCGGTGGATACTGGTTGGATAATGGATACATCAACGTTAGTTTTTTCCATATTTTTCCGGAGGCTATCTATTTTGCCGTCGGAAAAACATTGTGTGCCATAAATAGCGGAAAGTGTCTCTATAGCTTTATCTGCGACTTTGTCTGGGAATGCGTGAACATGAAAATCAATAACCATTGTTGCCTCCTGAAAATATTTTTAATTCTTTTATTCTTTTAGTTTTCCCCAAAAAGTAGCACATTTGCCTTTTGGATCAACTGCCATTACTGTTGGGACATTTGGTCCCTTGATCACTACATCATCAAATGTAGCACTACTTGCCCAAACGAGCAAGCCAACTTTGCCTGTTTTAAATTTAGTATTCTTATACGAGCCGACTTTTTTCCCGTCAAAAAACGCATCGTAATCATCGCCACTAATATTTACGCCGATGGTGCATTCTTTATTAGGATCAAACGGCACAGCAACAGTTGCCCTTGCATTGCCCTCATAATTTCCCATTTTTGGCCATGCTTCCAGAGTTTTATTTGGAACGTTCAGCCACCAAGATTCAAAATTATTTATATCCTGATATTTGAAAACTATGGCTAACCATTCACCTTTCACATCACGAATTTTTACCTCAATTGACTCAACTTCCCAACTGTCCTCGCCTATCAAGGCTATACTTTCTACCCCATCATTGATAGAGCCGTTATATCCACCTTTTATCACACTCCATTTACTTGGGGCATTTTCTACGATAACCCAGCCTTTAGCATCTCCATCATCAAAGTTATCTCTGAAAACACCAGCTAAGACAATATTAGAAGTTGCGAAAATGACCGATAACACTACTAAAAACAATTTAGAAAAATGCTTGTCCATATTATACCTCCGTTAATAAAAGGATTGTTGAAGATATAAACAATATTGAAGATATGGAGAAAACAGCGCATCACCCTTTCATACTCTTTGAATTTGTTAGTTTTAATCTTTTTAATAAATTCAAGCAATTTTAATTTATAAAATATCATTTATAAAGTCAATAATTTTTTTGCATAAAATAGGGTTCCCCATTTTTAACATCAACTCTAATTCCTGTGAAAATCGTTGCCTTGTAAAGCTCTTATGTTTATGATAAAATTAATTGTGGAATATGGTATAATTATTATATGTTTCTATGTTTAGAAAAATATTTAATGATACAAAATATAAACACTTTATATAGATTTTCAAGGTGAAGAGTAAAATATGAAATTTGATGAAAGCAAAAGAGATTTTATAAAAAAATCCATAGCTTTAGGTCTAAGCGTATATGGTCTTGCCAATTTATCAAAATCTTATAATGATGAAGCGATAGCCAAAAGTGATAATACGTCTGTAATCATTGCACGCGATCTTAAAGTTGTAGATGCTAATCTTAAAGTTGATTATGCTGTTGTCAGAAATCTGCTTAATGACGCAGTTGTAAAACTAACAGAATCCAAAACTCCAGCTGATGCTTGGCGAAAGCTTTTCAGAACAGATGATATTGTTGGCATAAAGGTTAATACGCTTTCGGGAAAAATGATGTCTTCGCATCCAGAACTTGTTATGGCTATCGTAGAAGGCTTAAATTTAGCGAATGTCAAAGATATTGTGATATGGGATAAGTCAGATGCAGAATTAGCAGAAGCAGGCTTCAAGATTAATCGGAAATTGTCGAATGCTCCTAAATGCTTTGGAACAAGTCCTGATATTGGCTATGATGAAGATGTGACAATTCATAATACCATTGCAAGCAGGCTTTCAAAGATATTATCATATTGCACTGCTTTTGTAAATGTGCCTGTCCTAAAACATCACACAATGGCAGGAGTTACGATAAGCCTGAAAAATTGGTTTGGCGCGATACATAACCCGCATAAATACCATTTTGATGTAAATAGCAATAATAAAATGGTTGCGGAATGTGATTATATTCCTGACGTAAATTCTTTATTGTTCACATCGTTAAAGAAAAGACAACCGCTTATAGTCTGTGATGGAATATTATCTCAATATGACAACGGACCTGGATATACACCTTCAAGAATGTGGAAATATTCAGGTTTAATTGTCTCATCAGACCCAGTCGCTCTTGACTTTGTTGGTGCGAAAATTATAGATAAAAAACGACTTTCGTCAGGTTTAAAATCTTTGGCTGATACAGGTCGCGATCCCAAATATATAGCAATATCCGCAGGTAAGTCGCACAAATTAGGAACTAATGATCCGTCAAAAATTGAAATAATAGACGTAGGAACACTTCAACCTGATATAGATTTATAAAAATATACGGTTAAGATATTATCTAAAACCAGCATCTATCGAGTTTGGAATTAAATGTTTATATGAAAATTTTCATTGAGTAAAGCAAAATGTCATCTATGAAAAAATTTGTCATTCCTGCGGAACTTGTCCCCGCGAAAGTGGGGAAGCAGGAATCCATTTTTTATTCTCAGAAATATATACTAAATATTATATCTAACGTTTTATGGTGGTGATCTTTAATGGATTTATCAAGAAGGGAATTTATAAAAAGTTTAATGATAACAGGTGCTTGTGTAGGTTTAGCATCTGTTGAGTCAGAGCAGGCAAAATCGCTGCTTGCAAGCACTCCTCAGATTAGTAAGAGAATATCGCAAGGCAGAGAAAAAGCCATATTCTTTGAAAAAGAAGCGATGTTCTATGATAAGTTGAAGGAAAATGAAATTAAATGTAAGCTATGCCCAAAAGAATGTCAAATTGGCGATCGTGAACGTGGATGGTGCGGTGTTAGGGAAAATAGAGAAGGAAAATATTATACTTTGGTTTATGGCAACCCGTGTTCTATCAATCCTGACCCTATTGAAAAGAAACCATTTTATCACTTCTTGCCCGGAACTTGGGCTTTTTCTTTGGCGACAGCAGGATGCAACTTAAATTGCAAGTTTTGCCAGAATTGGGAAATTTCGCAATCTCGTCCAGAAGAGACAAATAATTATAAACTTCCACCATCAGAAGTGGTAACAGAGGCTAAAAATACCGAATGCAAATCCATCGCATTTACATATTCAGAACCGACAGTTTTTTATGAATATATGCTTGATACATCTATACTTGCCCGAAAAGCAGGTATAAAAAGCGTTGTTGTATCCGCAGGATTTATAAATCCCGAACCACTGAAATTGCTTTGCAAAAATGTTGATGCCATCAAGATCGATCTAAAATCATTTCGTAATGACTTTTATAACAAGATATGTAGCGGAGAACTACAACCAGTCTTAAACACGCTTAAAATCATAAAAAATTCTGGGGTATGGCTTGAAATCGTTTATCTTGTCGTGCCAACATTAAACGACAGTGACGCAGAACTGAGAGATACCGCCAAATGGATTCTCAATAACTTAGGTCCTGATGTTCCTTTGCATTTCTCAAGATTTTCGCCAAAATATCAACTTACCAAACTTCCACCAACGAGCATTGAAAGATTAAATTCTGCCAGACAAATGGCGATGGATATTGGACTTCACTATGTTTATGTCGGCAATGTCTCAGGTAATCCGGGAGAAAATACATACTGTCCGAAGTGCAAAAAGGAGATTATCAAACGTCAGCAATATTTCATCAGGCAAATGAACGTCGTCAACGGAAAATGCAAATGGTGCGGAGAAAAAATACCGGGTGTTTGGTCGTAATACATCTTCTGATAATACTATCTGAATCAATACTTACAAGGTTTGAATTAAATGTCTATCAATAATTCATTACTTTCTCTATAACTTTTTGACTAATGAAACCGTTAATACTAATAGTAGATGATGAAGAGACACAACGAATAGTGCTGAAAAAAATGCTTGTCAGAGAAGGCTATGACGTTGAGACTGCGTCCAATGGGATTGATGCCTTAGCTATATTTAAAGAGGCTACTGCTGACGTTGTAGTTACCGATATAAAAATGCCCGATATGAGCGGATTAGAGCTTTTCAAAGAAGTAAAAAGGCTTAATCCTGATGTATCAGTTATACTCATGACCGCCTATGGATCAATAGAGTCAGCAGTTCAAGCGATGGCAGATGGAGCGTTATATTATCTGACAAAGCCTATTGATCCAAATCAATTGAAACTTCTTATAAAGAAAGCACTCGAAAATAAGAATCTAACAATAGAAAATGGTCAATCAGATAGAAATATCGCCGACAAATATGGATTTGGTCAAATTGTTGGACAAAGCCAAAAGATGCGAGAGGTTTATTCCGCGTTGAGGCGAGTTGCTGAATCTGATGTTACATTGCTTTTACTCGGCGAGACAGGCACAGGCAAAGAATTAGCTGCCCATGCGATACATTATAATAGTTCAAGAAAAGATTACCCTTTCGTTAAGGTCAGTTGTGCATCATTGCCAGAAACTTTATTAGAAAGTGCGTTGTTTGGTCATGAAAGAGGAGCTTATACTGGTGCAGATACAAGGCAAATAGGCATGTTTGAGAGGGCAAATAAAGGCACTATCTTTCTTGATGAGATAGGCGATATTAATCAGAATGTCCAGATAAAGCTATTGCGATTTTTGCAGGAAAAGGAATTTGAACGAGTTGGTGGCACACAACCGATAAAGGTTGATGTAAGAGTTATCGCTGCGACAAATGTTGATATTGAAAAAGCTGTTGAAGAGATGAAAATTAGAAGGGACTTATATTATCGCATTAATGTTGTCCAAATAAAAATGCCTCCACTAAGAGAGCGAAAAGAAGATATTCCACTTTTGACTGAACATTTTTTAGAAAAACATAAAAACAAGGCTAATGGAAAGGTTAAAAGAGTATCTCCCGAAGTGATGTCCATTTTTGAGGCACACGATTGGCCCGGAAATGTCAGGGAATTAGAAAACTGTATAGAAAGAGCAATTGTTATGGGCAAAGATGACGTTATCCAACCTTATGATCTTCCTAACTATTTGATCCCTTCTCATTATCAAAATTCACTGACAAATACATCTGATACGAATTCTCTTGACAATATAGAGCGAAACCTTATAATAAAGGCGTTGAAAAAGTCTGGAGGCAGTCAAGTAGAGGCAGCGAAACTACTTGGCATATCAAGACGAAAATTACAATATAGGATGGGGAAATACCGCATATCAGCTAAAGATATTAAAGAAAGCTAAGAGATAACCTTATTTTAAAACATGAAAGGATGTAAACATGGCGAACATACCTTATATGAAAAATGAGCTTTTTAACGTAGGTAAACCGAAAGTCTATAAAGGCAGACAGCTTGATGAGATCGCATTCCCAATAGGCGGAATTGGAACAGGTATGATCTCTCTCGGAGGATGGGGACAATTAAAGGAGTTTGAAATCTTTAATAAACCCAACAAGGGATTATTTTTCAACTATACCTTTTTCACTCTTTATGCCAAACAGGGAGATCAAAAACCAGTAACCAGAGTTGTCCAAGGTCCTGTCGGTGGAACATATACTGGTTGGGGATCAGGCGTAACACGTATGGACGGTTCAGGATTACCGCATTTTAGAAAATGTGAGTTCATCGGAGAGTTTCCATTTGCGAGGATTGAGTTCAAAGACCCTAAAATGCCATTAGATGTCTCAATGGAAGCGTTCAATCCCTTCATTCCGCTAAATGATAAAGATTCTAGTATCCCTGTCGCAATATTTCTTTTCCATTTAAGTAACCCTACGGAAGATGTCGTCAATGCAACACTATTTGCCAATCTTGAAAATAAGGTTGGTTTCCCTGAGGTCGGCAAAGGTGTTATTGAGTTCAATGAAGGGGAGAATGTGTCTGGGTTGATGATGACCACAAAAAAACATGCGGAAGATTCCCCTAGATTTGGTTCATTAGCTCTGACGACCACTTGGAAGCATCTAAATATTCAAACATGTTGGCTTAGAAGCGGTTGGTTTGATACACTCCATAACTTTTGGGATCAGGCTTCTGAACATGGTGAGTTAGAAGAGAATCGAGAGACCGTTGAAGCGGGAGATAACGCAACTGATGTTGGATCAATAGGTCTAAAAGTTAGCATTAATCCGGGTGAATGTGTAACTTTACCTGTGTTTATCTCGTGGTATAATCCTAATTTTGAAAAATATTGGGGCGGTAAGGCTACGTGGAAGAATTATTATGCGACTATTTTTAGCGATGCCTTTAACGTTGCGGAATATGTAGGCAAAAATTTTGATAGGTTAGAGTCAGAAACAAGGCTATTCAAAGATTCTTTATTTAGCTCAACATTGCCAGAACCTGCCTTAGATGCGATTTCATCTCAAATATCCATATTAAAGACGACAACTTGCGTTAGATTAGAAGATGGCACATTTTACGGCTGGGAAGGTTGCAATCCCGGATCAGGATGTTGTGAAGGGACTTGCACTCATGTTTGGAACTATGCACAGGCGATGCCCTATCTTTTCCCAAATCTTGAAAGATCAATACGCACTGCTGACTATTCGTTTAACTTGTCACCAGAGGGACACATGACTTTTAGGATGCCATTACCGCTTGGGACGATGGCTAATGCAGGATTTCATGCTGCTGGTGACGGACAAATGGGCGGTATAATGAAGGTCTATCGTGAATGGCTTATCAGTGGCGATGATGATTGGTTGAAAAGCATTTGGGATAAGGTGAAAATGTCCCTTGAATACGCTTGGAAGCACTGGGATATGGATAAAGACGGCGTAATGGAAGGTGTCCAGCATAACACTTATGATATAGAATTTCATGGTCCAAATACTATGATGGGCAGTTTTTATCTTGGGGCACTTCTCGCAGCAGAGAAAATGGCTCGCTATCTTGGCGAAAATGATAAAGCTGACGAATACCACAGAATCTATGAAAGCGGAAGAAAATGGATGGACGAAAATCTCTTTAACGGGGAATGGTATTGCCAAGAGATCAGACCTGCACAAGGAACCGTTGAGGAACTTAAATATCAATATGGCGAAGGATGTCTTTCAGATCAGATGATCGGGCAATGGTATGCACGTATGCTTGATCTCGGCGATCTGTTTGACCCTGATAAAGTTAAAAAAACTATGGCGTCAATATTCAAATATAATTGGAAATCAGATTTATCTGAACATGCCAATCCACAGAGGATTTACGCTCTTAACGATGAAGCAGGACTGCTTTTATGCACGTGGCCACGAGGAGGACGCCCAAAATTTCCGTTCCCATATTCCGATGAGGTATGGTGCGGGATAGAGTATCAAGTTGCAGCGCATCTCATATACGAAGGGCTTGTGGCAGAAGGCTTGGCAATTACAAAGGGAGTCCGTGATAGACATGATGGCGTTAGACGCAATCCTTGGAACGAGTTTGAATGCGGAAACTACTATTCACGCTCTATGGCTAGCTATTCATTGCTATTGGCACTTTCTGGCTTCCATTATTCAGCACCAGAAAAGAAGATCAAGTTTTCCCCTGTGGTGAATAAGGATAATTTCGCTTGTTTATTCTCTGTTGGTTCTGGATGGGGAATGTATCGGCAGAATGCTAAATCGGCACAGATAGAAGTCAAAATGGGAAGTTTGACCTTAAAAGAGGTCGGTTTGCCATTCTCCGCTAACATAAGAGGCATAATTTTGGCAGGTTCGGCTATATCTGCAACCGCAGAACGTTGTCCGTCATGCGATACCTGCTGTGATTACATGTCCATAAGTTTTAATGAGCCAATCACGATTAAAGCAGGCGAGACGTTAATCGTAGATTTTGAATGCTAATTAAGCAGATTTGTAAAGATTTTATCAACAAACATAGTGACAAGCAATTCGGAATAAATTTGATGTTTCCGTCTTACTTGTCACTTTTTATTTAGATAGTTATAGCATATTTTATAGGGTCTTTTACTCCTGCATTTTTGAAGCCTCTGAGCCTTAAAGCACAACTATCACATACGCCACAAGCAACATCATTATTTTTATAACATGACCAAGTCAGATGTAAAGGGGCGTTTAATTCAATACCTTTTTTAACTATCTCATGTTTTTTCATATCTATAAGCGGAGTAACGACCTCTATATGTGTCTCAGGTTTTGTCCCAACCTCTATGAGCTTATTAAAAGCATGATAATATTCCTTTCGGCAATCTGGATAACCTGAACTATCTTCTTCAACAGCACCGATAAAAATCTTAACAGCACCGATAACCTCCGCCCAAGATACCGCTATTGCCAAAAGATGTGTATTTCTAAAAGGCACATAAGACGTAGGTATATTTTTGCTATTTAGGTCTGCTATGCTTACGGGAATATTATCATCTGTAAGGCTTGATCCTCCTATAGATTTAAGATATTCTATACTAACGACAAGCCTTTTTTTAACATCATAATAATCTGCTATATCGTTAAATGCTTGTAATTCCCTTATCTCTGTCCTTTGTCCATAATTGACGTGGAGAAAGGCAAGTTCATAATTTTGTTTAGCAATTGCAGCAGAGACGCAACTGTCCATACCTCCACTGACTAATGCTATCGCCAATTCTTTCATTGACTTTTGATCGCTCCCCATGTCAATGTCGCTTTACCTTTGGAGTTAACCGCCGCTGTTTCATTTGTCAAGTTCATATATCCAAATCCTTGACTTTGATCGTGTGCCTCTCGTCCAGTCCAAGTTATTTGTATTTCTCTATCCACAGCTTCAGTATCATCAATTACTGGATGAAATCCGATAGAGTTACCAACCTTGAAATCCAGGCTTTTCATCTGCTTATATTCCACAGATGCTTCACAGATATAACCATCTGCGGTTTTTGATGATGCTATCTGTAAGTAATCAGGTTCTTTGTTTCCTGCACCATCCATATTGCACCAGTTCCATTTTTGATTATTTGCATTAAATCCATACTGATAATGTTCAGCATGTCCAGCAACAGCGTTGGTTGTTGAGAAAAATATCTCTATGGCATCAGCATTCCATATATCTCCACCGGCTTTGTTCATTGATATTTTATCATCTTTAACGATGACAGCTATATATATATTTTTGTCATCCCACATCAGATAAAAGCTACCACTACAATCCTTTGGTCCGTCCCAAAATCCTTGTCCTAAAAATATCTGTTCTTTTGTATCAAGCACCGCTGGTTGCATAAAATTTAGTTGCCATTCATTGAGATTGCCGTCAATTTTTGCAGTCCCTTTTAGGCATTTTACTATCAATTGTTCGTTAGTTTTTGGATGCTTTGCTGGTGGAGCAGAAAAAGCTAAATTAGATGCCAATAATAAGACAAATAAAGTAAAGATAA
>Ga0272448_1005236_pt1 | contig 14412 bp, 23 predicted proteins | sample YNPCB0191_FD_202220 | JGI IMG/M metagenome (GOLD analysis project Ga0272448, IMG submission 202220) | Hot spring sediment microbial communities from Yellowstone National Park, WY, United States - YNP-CB-019-1 | ecosystem: Environmental > Aquatic > Thermal springs > Hot (42-90C) > Sediment...
ATTCTCCAACCATAACTGTCCGGGCCGTGTCACCGACATACCCGCCATAACGCACGCCTACGTCTATGCCAACAATGTCGCCAACCTCAATCCGGCGTTTTCCGGGTATCCCATGGACCACGACCTCGTTCACGGAAACACATATCGGGCTCGGATAGCCCTTATAGCCGAGAAACGCGCTCTCGGCTCCGAACCCCCTGATCATCTCCTCCGCATAATCAGCAAGTTCCCCGGTAGTAACCCCAGCCCGCACATTGCCTGCAATCGCATCCCTGACGCGAGCAGCAATGTATCCGCTTGCCCGCATGCCCTCCAGGTCCGGGGCGCTCTTGACAATTATCATCGCTCCCCTGCGCCGGAGGAGGAACCTCTGATCATCCCAAGAATCTCGCCCGCCACCACATCGGCCTTCCTGTCCGACCTCACACGCGCAAGCAACCCCTTCTTTTCGTACCTCGAAATCAAAGGCGCCGTCTCCTTATCGTAAACTGCGAGCCTGTTCAGAATCGTGTCCTCGCGGTCATCCGCCCTCTGGTACAGTTCTCCGCCGCAAACATCGCACACGCCTTCCTTTTTCGGCGGAATGTTTCTTATGTGATACACCGCTCCGCATTTCCGGCAGGTCCGGCGCCCAGTCAATCTGTCCAGAATCACATCCTTTGGAACCGTCAGCAGGAAAACCCTTGAGATCTGCGTCCCGCGTTTCTCGAGAGCGGAATCCAGCATGTCCGCCTGAGCCAATGTTCTTGGAAATCCGTCGAAAAGATAGGAAGCTGTGTCTCCACCCTTTTCCAGGCACGTCTCAACAAGCTTCATTATCAAATCGTCTGGGACAAGAACGCCTCTCTTCATATAGCTCTCGGCCTCACGACCAAGAGGTTCGCCATTCTTCATCGCCGTCCTCAGCAAATCGCCTGTCGCAAGATGCCGGAGGCCCGCCGCATCCCTGATGCGCTCCGCAATGGTCCCCTTGCCCGAGCCCGGAGCGCCAAGCAGAATATAAGCCTTCACGTTCTTCTCATCCTCCACAACCATGCCGCCAGTTTACCGGCGGCTCCTCAGCTTGCCTTTGCGCAGGAAACCGTCGTAATGCCGCATCAGCAAGTGCGATTCAACCTGACGCAGTGTGTCCAGAGCCACGCCAACGATAATGAGCAGGCTGGTCCCGCCAAAAAAAGAGGCTACAAGCCAAGGAATCCGGAATTGCGTGGTCATGATCGTTGGAATGATCGCTATGACCGTCAGGAAAACGGCGCCCACCAGCGTAATCCTTGTCATGGTCTTGTCCAGAAATTCCGCCGTGGGCCGCCCCGGCCGGACCCCTGGAATATAGCCGCCGTTCTTCTTCAGATCGTCCGCGATCTGCAAAGGATTGAACTGCGTTGCCACCCAGAAGTAGGAAAAGAAAAGTATCAGCAGCGCATAGGCCACGTTGTACAGCGGCTCTCCTATCGCAAAAGCCATGCCCAAGGTCTTGAAAAAACCAGGCAACCTCCTGAGGATGGCCGGCGGGAACGCAAGCAGTGCGCTCGCAAAAATAATCGGCATCACGCCAGAATAATTCACCCTCAGCGGCATGTATATGTTCTGGCCGCCGTACACCTTGTTACCAACAACCCGCTTGGCGGTATGAATCGGAATCTTCCTCTGCCCGACCGTCAGCGCAATCGTCCCTGCAACAACCAGGAGAATCAGCGCAATCAGCCCTGCCAGATGAAAGACCGTAAACTGCGCCACGCCGCTGACTGGATCCCTGGTGAACATATTTCTGGCAGCCCACAGCGAACTGGGCAGCCTGCTGACGATATTCACCGTGATAACGATGGATATCCCGTTGCCAATGCCGCGCTCGGTGATCTGCTCGCCGAGCCACATGAGAAGCATGGTGCCGGTCGTGGTCGTTATCATTGTCATCAGGCGGAAGCCCAGCCCCTTGTGCAGAACTATGTCCCTGTGAATGCCCAGCGCACCCGGATGCTCCAGACTCATCGCGAGGAAATAACCCTGAACCATGCATATCGCCAGAGTGAAGTATCTGGTGTACTGGTTCAGTTTCTGGCGGCCGGGCTCGCCCTCCCTGGCCAGCTTTTCGAGCGCAGGAATCAGCGCTGTCATCATCTGAAGAATGATTGACGCGCTGATATACGGCCAGATGCTCAACGCTCCAACCGAACAATTGCCCAGAGCCCCTCCGCTGAAGAGGTCCACCCAGCTCAGGAACCCGCCCTGGACCTTGCTCTCTATTTCCTGAATCACGGCCTGGAGCGCAACGGCGTCTATGCCTGGAGTGGGCACAATGGCCACAAGGCGGCAAACCACTGTGAGAGCCAGCGTAAAAAATATGCGCTGCCTCAACTCGGGTATTTTAAGGCAATTGGCAAACGCCGAAAGCATCAGTCCTCAGCAACTTTGCAGACGCCGCCAGCGGCTTCTATCTTCGCCCTTGCTGATGCGCTGAAGGCATGCAGCCGAACCTCAAGCTTCCTGTCGACATTCCCGTCGCCAAGCAACTTGACAGGCGATCCGGCCTGCTTAACGAGCCCGGCGGACCTCAGGACGTCGGCGGTAACCACCGTCCCAGGTTCGAATCTGTTCAATGCGCCGACGGAAACCACGCAAAATTCGCGTCTCGTGGGGCTCTTGAAGCCGCGTTTGGGAATCCGCCTCACAAGCCTCATCTGCCCCCCTTCAAAGCCTTCCTTGTGCTTGTGGCCCTTGCGGGACATCTGGCCTTTTGTGCCGCGCCCTCCTGTCTTCCCCCGGCCGGCAGAACGGCCGCGGCAGACGCGCACCCTGCGATGTACTGAACCAGGTGTATTCCTCAACTCGTGCAGATTCATCGCTGTCAACCCTTCCGGTGAGCCACACCTCGCGCCCGCTCGATCTCCTCCTGGGAGCGCAACTGGCGCAGCGCTTCAATGGTAGCCCTGACCATGTTCAGACGATTCCCGCTGCCGAGAGACTTGGCCAGAACATCTTTGACGCCCGCCATCTCCAGAACCGGCCTCATGCCGCCGCCTGCGATGATGCCTGTTCCAGATGAAGCAGGCTTCAGAATTACCCGGCCTCCGCCGAACTTGCCCTCGACTTCGTGTGGTATCGTGCTGCCCTTGAGCGTCACGCTGAAAAGCGACTTCCGCGCCAGATCGGTGCCCTTGCGTATCGCCTCTGGAACTTCGTTGGCCTTCCCGAAGCCGAATCCCACCATTCCACTCTGATTGCCCACGACCACCACCGCGCTGAAACTGAACCTTCGACCGCCCTTCACCACCTTGGCGCAGCGGTTCACAAATACCACCCGCTCCTCCAACCCGTCCTGCGGTGCAACGTCATCCGAGCTCATGTTCCCTTCCTCATCCCTGCGACCAAACCGGCCTCAACGGCGCCGTCAACCACGGCCTTCACCCTGCCATGAAAGCGGAAACCTCCCCTGTCGACGACCACCGACTTGATCCCTGCGGCACGGGCGGCTTCCGCAGCCTTCTTCCCCAGTTCTGCGGCCGTGGCCTTGTTGTTTCTTGCGCCCCATCCGAGAGTGGAGGCGCTCGCAAGCGTTCTTCCGGCGGTGTCATCTATGAACTGCACATACTGATGCCTTCCGGTGACGCAAATAGCCATACGCGGACGCTCGGCGGTCCCCTGCACCTTTTTCCTCACCCGTCTGTGCCGCCTGTCCCTCGCCTCTTTCCTGTTCCTGCTCCCGCTCATCCGTGCGTACCTCTCTCTATGCCACGCTCTTGCCGACCTTCCGCCGAACATGCTCACCCTTGTACCTGATGCCTTTGCCCTTGTACGGCTCGGCCGGATAGAAGCCCCTTATCCGCGCTGCAGTGTCGCCAACTTTCTGCTTGTCCGTCCCGCTGACAATGATCATGTTGCCGGCATCAACCTTCAACTGCACTCCCTCAGGGGCCTCAAACTCGACAGGGCTTGAAAAGCCAAGTGTCATGACCAGCTTGCGCCCCTGCACCGCAGCCTTGAATCCCACGCCCTGTATCTCAAGCTCCTTGGCGTAACCCTTGGTCACGCCTTCGATCATGTTGCTCAAAAGCCTGTGAATCGTCCCGTGACACGAACGAGCCAGATGCGAATCGTCTGCTCTGCTGACCCGCGCCTGCTTTCCATCGGTCTCCACCTTCACCGTGGCCGGAACATTGAGACTCAACTGCCCCTTCGGGCCCTTTACGGTGAGCACAGACTTCTCCAACGCGATCGAAACACCGCCTGGTATGTCAATCGGCCTTTTCCCGATCCGCGACATCTTTCACACTCCTCACCACACTGAACAGATAACCTCTCCCCCTATCCCTCTGGAAATGGCTTCAGCGTCCGTCAATACGCCCTGAGAAGTGCTGACGATCGCCACTCCCATTCCATTCAACACACGTGGCATGGAATCCCGCGCCGCATATACCCGCCTGCCTGGTTTGCTAACCCGACGAAGCCCTCTTATGACCGGCTGCCGCCCGTCATATTTCAAATACACCGTGATGGCCCTCCGACCCCCGCCACCTTCGGTGGAATAATCCGCGATGTACCCTTCCCGCTTCAAAATGCGAACTATATCCTCCTTCAAAGTCGAGTAGGGAAAGTCCACCTTAGCCAGCCGTGCCCTCTGGCCATTCCTTATCCTCGCAAGCATATCAGCAATCGGATCAGACCAGCTCATGACATCTCCCAGGCTACCAGCTCGCCTTCACCACTCCCGGAATCAAGCCGGATGAGGCCAGTTCCCTGAAGCAGATACGACACAAATTGAATTTCCTCATAAAAGCGCGACGGCGGCCGCACCGATGGCATCTGTTGTACCTGCGCGTCTTGAACTTCGGCTCGCGCCGCGCTTCAGCGATCTGTGACTTCTTTGCCACCTGCCAACAATCCCCCTTTCCTACTTCGCCGCAAAAGGCATGCCGAGCTTCTTCAGCAGTGCAAAGCACTCCTGGTCAGTCCGCGCGGTCGTTACAATGCACACATCCATGCCCCGCACCGAAGCAACGTTATTCGGATCAATCTCCGGGAAAATAGTCTGTTCCCTCAAACCGAGGGAATAATTGCCCCTTCCGTCGAACGAATTGCGCGGCACACCCCTGAAGTCCCTTATTCTGGGAAGAGCAGCGCTGATGAGGCGGTCCAGAAATTCGTACATTCGCTCTCCTCTCAGAGTAACCTTGGCGCCTATCGGCATTCCGGCCCTCAACTTGAAATTGGACACGCTCTTGCGAGCCTTTGTCACTATCGGCCGCTGCCCCGTGATACGCGCAAGATCTTCAACATACCCCTTCATCGAGTCTTTCTCATCAACACCGAAGCCCATGTTGACTACGATTTTGATAAGTCTCGGAACGCGCAGCCGATTGGCTATGCCAAGTTCCTTCATCAACTCCGGCACCGCCTCTTTGTTGTATTTGTCCCTGAGCCTCGACATCGTCTCATCACCCTTCAAACACATGACCGCATTTCTTGCACTGGCGCACAGCATTGTCCCCCCGGGAAACAGGCTTCACTTTCACACCCTTCTTGCATTCCGGACAGTACGGCATCACCTTGGAAAGCGGCAGATAAGCCTCCTTCTCCACTATCCCGCCCTGCTGGTTGTCCTGCGTCCTGCGTAAATGCTTCTTCACCATGTTGACGCCTTCAACGAGGACTCTGCCTGCGGAAGGAGCCAACTGCAGCACCTTCCCCTGCTTGCCGGCATGGGCGCCGGATATCACGATTACAACGTCACCCCTCCTGATCCGCTGCAGACTCACGAAATCACGCCCTCCTGCTTCTACAACACCTCGGGGGCCAGAGAGACCACCTTCATATGGTTCTTCTCTCTCAGTTCCCTCGCCACAGGGCCCATTATCCGAGTGCCGATCGGGTTCTTGCCCTGATCAACCAGAACCACGGCGTTATTGTCGAACCGAACGTACGTGCCGTCCGGACGGCGAATAGGATGCTTCGTGCGCACCACCAGAGCCCATCTGACCTCACCTTTTTTCACCATTCCGTCAGGCTGCGCATCTTTCACCGCAACACGAATCATGTCGCCTACGCCTGCATACCGCTTGCGGTGTCCCAGAATCCGGAAACAACGCGCGCGCCTGGCGCCGGTGTTGTCCGCCACAACCAGATCTGTCTGCTCCCTGATCATGATTCACCCGCGGCCTCGGCGGCCCGCCTCCCTCCAATAATCTCTACCACCCTCCAGCGCTTCGTACGGCTCATCGGACGGCATTCCAATATCCGGACCCTGTCTCCAACCCTTGCCCGGTTTTCCTCGTCGTGCGCATGAAACTTTCGCAACACGCGGATCACTTTTCCGTAAACAGGATGCCTCTTCAGCCGCTCGACCATCACAACAACGCTCTTGTCGCCGCTCTTGCTGACGACAACGCCCTGCTTCTCCTTGCGACTTCCCCTCTGCGCAACCTTTGTATCAGGCATTTCGCGAAGCCTCCCGCCGACGTTCTGAAAGAATGGTTTGAATTCTGGCCAGATCGCGCCTCATGTTCCGCACCTTCATCGAAGAGGCAGGCTTCTCGCCGATGCCGCGCTTTATCTTCAAGTCGGCTATCGCAGCCGCCAGATCCCTGGCCGACTGAATCAACTCGTCGGTCGTTTGCTCTCTTAATTTCGCCGCTTTCATTCCCTTACACCCCAGCGTCAGCCGTGTCTGGTCAAGAACCTCGTTCTCACATGAATCTTGGTGTCCGCCATCCGCAGAGCCTCTCGCGCCACGCTCTCAGAGACGCCTCCGATCTCAAAAAGAACTCGCCCAGGCCGAACGACAGCCACCCACGTCTCGGGATTTCCCTTACCCTTACCCATTCTTGTTTCAATCGGCTTCTTTGTAATCGGCTTGTCAGGGAAAATTCTGATCCAGAGCTTGCCCTTCCTCTTCATGTGGCGGTTGATGCTAACCCTGCACGCCTCTATCTCCTTGGCAGTAAGCCAACCGCGCGATAGCGCCTGCATACCATATTCGCCAAAAGCCAACCGAGTCCCGGCATTGGCCCTGCCAGCCATGCTTCCGCGCTGCTGTTTCCGGTACTTGACCCTTTTTGGCATCAAAGGCATTTTTCATCACCCCCGCCGCTGGACAACATCCTCGGCCTTCTTGCAAATCCAGACCTTCACTCCAATCAGACCGGCCGTCGTATGCGCTTCTGCGAAACCGTAGTCAATCGAGCTTCGCAGTGTCTGCAAAGGCAGTCGTCCCTCATGATACCACTCACTCCTGGCAAGCTCGGCTCCTCCAAGGCGGCCACTCACTCTGATGCGAATCCCATCAACTCCCATGTCCATAGCCAGCTTTATCGCCCGCTTCATCGCGCGACGGAACGAAACCCGCCTCGAGAGCTGAGTCGCTATGCTCTCCGCAACGAGCTGAGCGTTTGTGTCCGGATTCTTGACCTCATGTATTTCTATGTAAATCTCCTTGCCGGTCATCTTGGCCAATTCGCCACGTATGCCCTCGATATCCGCCCCTTTCCGACCTATCACAATGCCTGGACGCGCGCTGTGAATGTTGACCCTGACGCGGTTGGCATAACGCTCAATCACGATATCAGCAACCGCGGCATGCTCCAGCCGCTTCTTCACGAAATCCCTGATCTTGGCGTCCTCGATCAGCAACTGGCCGAAGCCCTTCTTTCCGCAAAACCACCGGGAACGCCAGTCCTTGTTGACTGAAACACGGAGTCCTATTGGATTAACCTTCTGGCCCAAAGCCTATCTCCTCCTCCGCCCTGAGATTTCATCTCAGAGCGGTTCGTCAGTAAGCACCACCCTTATATGACACATCCTTCTCAAAATGGGCGACGCCCCGCCCCTGGACCGCGGCCAGTATCTCTTGAGCCTCGGCCCCTCTTCTACAACAGCCTTCTTCACCCACAGTTCGTCTTCCCCGATTTTCTCGGACGAAGCCGCATTTGCAGCCGCCGATTTCAGCGTCTTGTCGAGGAGCCTCGCCGCCTTTCTCTCGCTGAATTCGGTCACCGCATAAGCTTCCTTAAGGGGAAGCCCCTGAACCCGCCGAGCAAGATCCCTCGCTTTGCTTGGAGACAACCTCTGATATTTTGAAACCGCCTTGAATTCCATCGCGTCCCCGCCCCGCTACGTCAGACTCGCCGCCTTGTCCGTATGCAATCCGTGCTTCCGGAACACGCGCGTTGGCGCAAATTCGCCGAGCCTGTGCCCAACCATGTTCTCAGTTATGAAAATCGCAACGTGCTGCTTCCCGTTATGAATAGCGAACGTGTGCCCGACGAACTCAGGCACCACCATGGATCGCCGGGACCACGTCTTCACCGGACGCTTCTCACCCGAACGATTCATCTGCTCCACCTTCTTCAAGAGCTTGGGATCCACATATGGGCCCTTCTTAAGTGAGCGTCCCATCGCCTACTTCCTCCTCGACACTATGAATTTCCATGAAGGATTGCGGCGATTTCTCGTCTTGCCCGCCTTCGCCAGCTTGCCCCATGGCGAGACCGGATGTCCTCCGCCGGAAGTCCGCCCTTCGCCGCCGCCCATCGGATGATCCACCGGATTCATTGCAACGCCCCTGACCGTCGGCCGGATCCCCAGCCACCGGCTTCTTCCAGCCTTCCCGATGCTGATCGCAGAATGATCCACATTTCCCAACTGCCCCACCGTCGCCACGCACTTCACGTTGATCTTCCTTATCTCTCCCGACGGAAGCTTCACGTGAGCGTATTCGCCTTCGCGAGCCATGACCTGCGCGCCTATGCCCGCCGACCTCACGAGCTGGCCGCCCCTGCCAGGCACCAACTCAATGTTGTGAATCGTCAAACCCAGCGGTATCGACCCCAGGGGGAGAGCATTCCCAGTAACAGGTTCAGCCTCCGGCCCGGACAGAACCGTATCCCCGGGCTTCAATCCTATCGGCGCCAGGATGTATCTCTTCTCTCCATCCTTGTAATGAAGCAAAGCGATGTACACCGACCTGTTCGGATCATACTCAATAGCCGCAACCTTGGCGGGAATTCCCCATTTGTCCCGCTTGAAATCTATTTTGCGGTACTTCCTCTTGCTCCCGCCCCCGATGTGGCGGACAGTGATGCGACCCATGAAATTCCTGCCGGCATGCTTTTTGAGGGGCTCCACAAGCGACCGCTCGGGCTCCTGCCTGGTCACCTCCTCAAAAGCAGAAACAGTCATGAATCTGCGGCTCGGCGTCGTTGGATTGTATTTCTTGATGCCCATCGCTTCCCCTCAGGGGCCGTGTGCCCCCTCCCTCATGCAGTCTCTATCTTCTGACCGGACGCAAGAGTCACAACCGCCCTCTTCCAGTGCGCCCGCCTTCCATACTTGAACGATCGGACCCGCCTCTTTTTGCCCGCGTAATTCATCGTGTTGACCTTCACGACTTTCACGCGGAAGAAAGCCTCAACAGCCTTCTTTATCTGAATCTTGTTCGCCGAAGGCGAAACACGGAACAGATACTTGTTCTGCTTCTCCGAGAGAAGCGCGCCTTTTTCAGTAACCTGCAGCTTCTGTATAAACTGTATCGCGGAGTCCAGTGTCATCGCCTTCACGCCCCCGCCTCTTTGGCCCCAAGCCGCTTCTGCAGAATGCCCATGGCCGCCTTGCTCACAACAACCGTCGGGTATCTCAGAAGCTGGTAAACGTTCACTTCGTTCGCGCCGGCAACCTCGACATCCGCCACATTGCGGGACGCCAACGCCAACGCGCGATCCTTCCTGTCCACAACAAACAGCGCCGGCCCCGCAACCTGAAGCGCCTTCATGAGTCCGACAAACAGCTTCGTCTCCGGCCGTTCCACCGAAACAGCTTCAACAACCTTGACCCGACCCTCGACAAGTTTGTCGCTGAACGCCCGGCGCCAGGCCAATCGTGCCACCTTGCGGTTTATCTTCTGATCATAACTCCTCGAATGGGGCCCGAACGCCACACCGCCGCCGCGCCATACTGGCGACTGTCTGTAACCTGCCCTCGCCCGTCCGGTGCCCTTCTGTCTCCACGGCTTCTTGTTGCTCCCGGCAACCTCGCCTTTGCTCAGGGTTGAAGCCGTGCCGGCGCGCCGGCGCGCCAAATAGGCGACAACCGCATCGCGCACAGCCTGGCCGCCCCGCCTTGTCTCCAGCAGATCGCTGGATATCTCCATTTCGCCGGCGGCCGCGCCGGCCGCATTGTATATGGTAAGTTTCATCACGACTTGGCTCCGGACCCGCTCTTAGCCGCGCTCTTCTTGAGGGCCCTGCGGACATAAACAATCCCGCCTCTCGGCCCGGGCACGGCTCCCTCAACCAGCATCTGGTTTCTGTCGGGTCTGATCTCCACAATTCTCAGATTCTGAACCGTGACGGTTACATTTCCCATGTGGCCCGGCATGCGATGGCCCTTGGAAATATTGCCCGGCTTCGCCCTCTGGCCTATGGCGCCTATCCGCCTGTGGCTCATGCTGCCGTGCGCGGCGGGACCGCCGGCCATCCTGTGTCTCTTCACGACGCCCTGGAACCCCCGGCCCTTCGTCACGCCTGTAATGTCAACATGGGTGACTCCCTCGAACACAGCACCCACCGCAATCTTGTCTCCAGCCTTCACATCTTCTCCGGCCTGCAGACGGAACTCTCTCACATGCTTCATTGGCGGAACGCCAGCCTTGGTGAACCGGCCCAACTCAGGCTTGCTGACGCGGTGCGGCTTCTGTTCCATAAACCCGACCTGCGCCGCGTCGTATCCATCCTTCTCAAGTGTCTTCCTCTGCACGACCACACACGGTCCAACCTCCAGGACGGTCACGCCAACACGCCGCCCCTGGGCGTCATATACCTGCTCCATGCCCATTTTTCTTGCAATCAGCCCCTGCATGCAACCCCCGTCAGATCTTGATCGTTATGTCCACTCCGGCCGGAAGATTCAGTTTCTTCAGCTCATCCACAGTCTTCGCGGTAGGCTCGATGATGTCCAACAGCCTCTTGTGAGTCCTCATCTCAAATTGATCCATGGACTTCTTGTCAGCATGCACGCTGCGGTTGACCGTAAACCGCTCTATGCGGGTTGGGAGAGGAGTCGGTCCGGCGACCTTCGCGCCGGTGCCCCTGGCCGTATCTATGATGTCCCTGACGGCCTGATCCAACACCTTGTGGTCATAAGCCTGAAGCCTTATCCTTATTCGTTGCCCTTCCATCCCTCTCACCTCTTCAGAAGTTGATCCTTCACGGATGCCGGCACAATCTCAAACTGCTTGGGTTCCATTGTGTATGTGGCACGTCCCCGGCTAAGGGATCGGACAATCGTCGCGTACCCGAAAAGCTCCGCAAGCGGCACGTCGGCCTTCACAATCTGCAAGCCGCCTCGAGCCTCCAGGCTCCGCACCTTGCCCCGTCTTCCGTTCAGGTCCCCCAGCACATCGCCCATGAACTCCGAAGGAGTGGTCACTTCAACCGACATGACCGGCTCCAGGATTTCCGGGCCACCCATGAGAACCGCATCCCTCACGGCCATGACAGCCGCCGTCCTGAAAGCCGTTTCGGTCGAAGCTTCCGAATCGCACCGTCCCGACAACACCCGGACACTGACATCCCTGATCGGGAAACGTCCGACAACACCGGTCACAAGACCGTCCTGAATTCCCATCTCCACCGCATCGCGAAACTGCTGGGGTATCTCCTGGGGTGACGCCTCAATTTCCACCTCGTTCCCAGAACCGCGCGGTCTCGGGGCAACATCAACAACCACCCCCGCCATGTGCCGGCGTCCGCCGATCTCCCTGTCAAACACATGCTCGGCTCTTGCAGACTCAGTCACTGTCTCGTAATAAGCCACCATCGGCCGCCCGACATTCACTTCCACGCCATATTCCCTGCGTATCCTGTCGCGGATGATCTCAAGGTGCAATTCGCCCATGCCGCTCACCACGGTCTGGCCGGTCTCGCTGTCCGCTCTCAGGTGGCACGTCGGGTCCTCGGCGCACAGGCTCTCCAGCGCGGCCATGAGTTTGTCCCTGTCGGCTCTCGTTTTCGGCTCAACCGCCATGAACATCACCGGTTCGGGAAAACGAATGCGTTCGAGCTCAATCTGGGCGTTCTCCGCGCACAGGGTGTCTCCGGTGGCCACATCCTTCATCCCAGCCACGGCGCCTATCTCCCCTGAATGCAGCGCGTCAACCTCGTCGCCGCGGTCAGCGCGCATTCTCAGAAGACGCATCACGCGCTGGCGTTTGCGCGTCCGCGGATTGAACACATTCTGCCCCTTCTGAATCCTGCCCGAATATATTCGAACATACACAAGCCTTCCTGCGTAAGGATCGTTCGCCAGTTTGAAAACAAGCGAACTCAGCGGCGCAAAATCGTCAGTCTCGCGCTCGACTTCCTCGTCCCTGCCCGGTCTCCGACCGCGCACCGGCGGTATGTCAAGAGGCGACGGCAGATAGTCAACGACCCCGTCAAGGAGCTGCTGCACACCGCGGTAATGCAGGGCCGAACCGCACAGGACCGGGACAATCCTCCGCGCCAGCGTGGCTCGCCTCAAACCATCTTTCAGCGCCGATGGAGAGACGTCAGCGGAGCCCAGATACGCCTCCAGAACCGCCTCATCGTTCTCCGCGAGCCTCTCCACCATTTCGTGGCGCATCCTCTCGGCCTCGGCAGCCAGTTCCGCGGGAACCGGCAAAACCCGGAATTCCCTCCCGAGCGTCGCCTCGTCAAATTCGACGGCCTTCATCTCCACAAGATCAATCACGCCCCTGAAAGCGCTCTCCTGCCCCCATGGAATCTGCACAGGAACAGCGCAGGACCCCAGCTTGTCCCTCATCGCCTTCACAACACCGAAGAAATCCGCCCCCGCTCTATCCATCTTGTTGACGAAAGCGATGCGCGGGACCCCGTACCGGTCGGCCTGGCGCCATACGGTTTCCGACTGTGGCTGAACGCCGCCGACTCCGCAGAAAATTCCAACCGCACCGTCCAGCACTCTGAGCGACCTTTCCACCTCGACCGTGAAATCCACATGGCCCGGCGTGTCTATGATGTTCACCTGATGGTCCCGCCAGAAACATGTCACGGCCGCGCTCGTTATGGTGATCCCCCGTTCCCGCTCCTGTATCATCCAGTCTGTGACGGTCGTGCCGTCGTCCACCTCGCCCATCTTGTGAACCGCGCCGGTGTAGTACAGCATCCGCTCGGTAGCCGTCGTCTTTCCGGCGTCTATGTGCGCCACAATGCCGATGTTGCGAACCATGGCAAGAGGACGCAGACGCCCCGGAGCCTCGCGGCGCCTTCCAGCCTTGTCTTTCGACTCTTTCACATCCTTTTCCAGAAGAGCTTCCATCAAATCGAGCCTCGCGTCACACCGCCTCACCACGCATAATGCGCAAACGCCTTGTTCGCCTGGGCCATCTTGTGCGTGTCATCCCGCTTTCGAATGGCATTGCCCTGGTTGTTGTACGCGTCCATAAGCTCCATCGCCAGAGCGCGTTTCATCGCAACGCCCTTCCTCTCCTTCGCAAACTGCGTTATCCACCGCAGGGCGAGCGCCTGCTGCCTGAATCTGTTGACCTCGGTCGGCACCTGATACGTCGAGCCGCCAACGCGCCGCGATTTCACCTCCACCTTCGGCTTCACGTTGTCAACGGCCTTGATCAGCACCTCCAGAGGATCCGTCTCCGGCATCTTGGACTTGATCTCGTCCATCGCTCCGTAAACGATCTTCTCCGCGATTGACTTCTTTCCCTTGCGCATCACGCAGTTGATCACCCTTGCCACAAGCTCGTTGTTGTACTTGGGATCGGGCGTAACAGCCCTTTTTGCAACCTCTCGCCTTCTTGCCATGACCAGCCCCGCTCCTTATTCCGCCTTCGGCGGCTGAGGCCGCTTGACCCCGTACTTGGATCGACTGCGGTGCCTCTCCAGCTTGTTGGTGTTGCTGGGACCGCCCGCGCCGGACGCATCGGCAACGCCCCGGATAATATGGTACCGGACACCCGGCAAATCCTTGACCCGTCCGCCTCTGACCAGAACAACGCTGTGCTCCTGCAAATTGTGCCCTTCGCCCGGAATGTAAGCGGTAACCTCGTAGCCGGTGGTCAGCCTCACCCGCGCCACTTTTCGAAGCGCGGAATTGGGCTTCTTAGGCGTAACGGTCTTGACAAGCAGGCAAACGCCCTTGCGCTGAGGACACCCGCGCAGCGCAGGCGCCTTGCTCTTGCTCTTGGCCCCCCTTCGCCCCCTTTTCACCAGTTGATTTATCGTTGGCATTCCAGTTCCCCTTCGCTGAACTACAACAAATTTTTTATTCTAGCCCCGGCAGTCACATTGTGCAAGATCAAGTTTCGCCCAGCACCTGCTGCAGCTTCTTCTCCGCCTCTTTCTGCGCCTCGGGCTTCTCCTCCGGTATCGGCTCGGCCAGAGGCACGAGCTTTATATTTCTGTGCATCGG
>Ga0272448_1005238_pt1 | contig 14411 bp, 14 predicted proteins | sample YNPCB0191_FD_202220 | JGI IMG/M metagenome (GOLD analysis project Ga0272448, IMG submission 202220) | Hot spring sediment microbial communities from Yellowstone National Park, WY, United States - YNP-CB-019-1 | ecosystem: Environmental > Aquatic > Thermal springs > Hot (42-90C) > Sediment...
CAGGAAACTTATGGATTACCTCATATGGTACAATACTCAAAGACCTCATAAGAGTTTAAACAATTTGACACCAATAGAAATTCTCTCAAATATTATCCGGAGTCTCAAATGTATGTAACTCGAACAGGGTCTTGCATTTTTTTTAAAAAGTATTAAAATTCATTAAAGCGATGAAGAATCGCTGGATTTAGGTAATATTAAGATTTTATATTAGGAAGTAGTTTTTGGGTTTAGCTGGAAGTTAAGGAGAGAAACAAATGCACGAGAAATGTAGTTACAAATGTTACAATTCAAAAGAATTAGGGAATTCTCAAGCAAGTGTTTTACCGAAAAACTTCTGGAATGGTGTAATTCTTGGAAGCCTCACGGAAGTTATTGAAAATGAAAGTCTAATAAAAGAAATATTAAAAATCAAAATTTAAAGGAGGTTCTACTATGAAGTATGCAAGGAACAGGTGGATTTTACTGGTATTGGTAGCAGTGATCATGACCATGGTTGGCTGCGGTGGCCAGGCACCTGCAAACAGTGGCCCTAAGGTCATCAAAGTCCTGACAATGCAGCAGGCCGGACCAACCCCGGATGAAATGAATTCTATCGTTGCCAGGTTCAACGAGACCTACCCTGATATCAAAGTGGAAATCGATTACGTCTCTTATGACGCCCTGCACGACAAAATAACTACGGCGATGTCCTCCAGCCCGCCTTCGTATGACGTATTTCTAGTGGATGATATCTGGTATGCTGAATTTGCCAAGGATGGCTACCTTTGGGATGTCACCAGCAAGATCGACGAGAATATGAAAACCAATATTTTCCCGGCTGCTTGGGATGTTACGACCGTGGACGGAAAAGTATATGGTATGCCCTGGCTGCTTGACCAGATGTACCTTTACTATAATGCCGACATACTTAAAAAGGCTGGTTTCGATAACCCACCTAAGACCTGGGAAGAAATGGAAAACCAAGCCAAAGTGATCAAGGAAAAAGGGTTGGTAGATTACCCAATTGTATGGGAATGGGGCCAAATTGAAGCCTCCATCTGCGACTTTGTGGCTTTACTTTACGGTAACGGTGGCACATTCGTTGATGCGCAAGGCAAAGCTGCGTTCAACAATGAAAAAGGTCAACAGGTATTGAGTTGGATGGTTAAGACCCTTGATGAAGGCATCAGCAATCCGGCTTCTATTTCTTATGGTGAAGAAGATTGCCGTAATGTGTTCTCACAAGGCAAGGCTGCTTTCACCCTCAATTGGGAGTATATGTATGATTTAGCCAATAATAACCCGAAAGAATCCAGTGTGAATGGCAAAGTTAAGGTGGCGTTGGTCCCCGTCTTTGATGCGATGGCTAAAAGAGGTCTAAAGAGTGCGACGATCAACGGCTCAATGGGTTTCTCTGTAGCAGCTAAATCTCCTAACCGTGACGCCGGCTGGGAATTTGTCAAGTTTCTCACCAGTGAACCAATCCAGAAAGAGTTTTCAGCTCATATGTTGCCAATCTGGAGTAATGATTTTGAAGGTGATGCTCTGATTAGTCTGGAGAAGCAGAATGACGCCAATCCGGTGATGGTACCAGCTTTCAAAGCCCAATTCCCCTACGCACATGTACGCCCCAAGGTGCCTTACTACCTGGAGGGTTCCAAGATACTTCAGTTGGCTTTGCAACAAGCCCTGACGAAGCAAAAAAGCCCCGTGGATGCTCTGAATGATGCTGCAGCCAAGTGGAATAGTCTGAAATGAAATTCTCTGGTCAAATTAAAACTCGGCCTGCTTCTCAGGCCGCTGTCGACAATGTAAATCCGCCGGCAGAGTATGGTTTTATAAATTCTCAAAACAAGCGGTATTAGGGGGGTTCGGTGTACCTGCATTGCGATAAGAAATCGTCACAGCTAACTCTGCATCAGCAGGAAGTGAGGGAGGGAATCTGGTTATTGATGCCTTCCTTCGCTATTATTCTTATAGTTACCTTTTTGCCAGTCCTGTTTAATCTGGTGTTGAGCTTTACTGATACTCCCATCTCCAACCCTATCCCTCAGCATTTCATTGGTGTGGAGAACTATCTCCACTTTTTACGTAGTGCTGATTTCTGGCAGGCCATCTGGCGAACGTTGTATTTCACAGTGGTTTCAGTGGGAGTGGAACTGCTCCTCGGGTTGGGAATAGCCAATCTGATCCATGCCCATCCACCCTTATGGAGTTTTTTACGTACCAGTATGATCATTCCATGGGCAGTGCCTACAATAGTTAACGGGGCTATGTGGCGCTGGATCTATAACGCTGATTATGGTGCTTTAAACGGTCTGCTTTTTACCTTAGGTATTATTTCTAAATATCAATCTTGGCTTACCAGTCCATTTTTAGCAATGAACCTGGTCATTGTGGCCGATATTTGGCATAGTGTACCCTTTATTGCTCTCATCCTACAGGCTGCGCTTGCAACTATTCCTGTTGAATTGGAAGAGGCCGCTATGGTGGATGGAGCCACTAGTTGGGGACGTTTCTGGCTGATTCGCATACCCCTTCTTAAACCTGCGATCCTAGTAGCACTGGTAGTGCGTACAGTAGAAGCCTTCCGTGTGTTTGACATTGTTTATGTGCTTACTGGCGGTGGTCCTGCATTTGGTACAGTAACGATTTCGTTCCTAGCCTATCTGGAATCATTTTCCTACGGTCACCTCGGTAGCGGTGCTGCGCTTTCCTTTCTAATCTCGATATTCACGCTACTGATGTCCCTGATCTATATCCGCCTGCTCTACAGGCCGGGAGTTAACTCATGATAAAACGCCTACCTTTGCGCAAATTCCTGTTTACCATCATCTCGCTGGCACTGGTCTTGCTCGTCTTGATTTTCGTGTATGCGCCAATCCTGTGGCTGGTACTTTCCAGCATTTCTACCAGGGCGGATTTGTTGGCAGTTCCTCCGCATTGGATCCCGGCTCACCCAACGCTTGATAATTACTTGTCCATTCTACTCCCTGGACACGCGCTTTCCGAGGTTTCTCGAACATTTAAAATTTGTCTACGTAATTCACTGTTGGTTGCTATTTTTACCACGACTATTTCTCTGTTGGTTGGATCAATAGCAGCCTATGCCTTGGCCAGGCTACACCTCCCCTTCAAAAATAAAGTCCTGACCAGCATTATGAGCGTACGTATGATCCCGGAAATGTCGCTGGTGATTCCCATGTTTATTGTCGCCGCCTCTTTATCACTGATTAATAAGCTGGAGACTCTGGTGGTAATCTACCTGAGTTTTACCTTGCCTTATGCAGTGTGGATGATGACCACTTTTTTCGAGGGGGTTCCAATGGAGCTGGATGATGCAGCCCAGATTGACGGTTGCTCACGCCTGGGAATCTTGTTCCAGGTAGTCTTGCCTGTGGCTGTTCCTGGGATTATTTCAACAGCAATATTTACTTTTCTGTCAGCTTGGGATGAGTTCTTCTTTGCCCTGATATTCACCAGTACAGTAGCCTCTAAGACAGTACCGGTAGCAATTGCCGAATTTACCGGCCGCTATGCAGTGGATATCACCGGGATGATGGCTGCTGGTGTTGTAGCAGCGTTACCTCCTGTGATTCTATCGCTAGTGTTCCAGCGATATATCGTCTCAGGCTTATCAACGGGGGCGGTCAAAGGATGATTGCTCAAGAAGGATACGCGATCGGAATAGATTTGGGCGGGACAAATGTACGTGTGGGGGCGGTCAGTCCACAAGGGCATCTATTAGCTGTGCAGAGTGCACCTATCGAGGCTCCCCTGGGACCAAAAGTAGGCGTGGATAAGATCATCACCCTGGTAGAAGCAATCCAAAATCAGGTGAAAACCGGCAGGCTATTGTCTATTGGGATTGGTTCTACCGGTCCGGTCGATCGGATACAAGGAAGAATCCACAACCCGTACACGCTACCAACTTGGGATGATGTGGACATCCTTAGTCCGCTGGTACAGCGTTTTGATGTGCCAGCCACCCTGGAAAATGATGCGGATGCAGCTGCTCTGGGCGAGGCTTGGGTTGGAGCAGGACGGAATTGTAAAAGCTTAACCATGGTGACTGTTGGTACGGGGATTGGAGTGGGATTTGTTCAAGATAGAAAGATATACCGCGGAAAAGATGGATTACACCCTGAGGCTGGACACATGATTCTTGACCCGAACGGACCAGAAGATTATTGTGGCGCGCATGGCTGCTGGGAAGTTATGGCATCTGGCCCGGCTATGGAACGTTATGCACGAAAACTATGTGCGGAACAGGGTGGGCTTATGTTGCAAATGTGTGGCGGAGATTTGCAGAAGCTAAATGGACAGATGATAGTAAAAGCTGCTCGATTGGGTGATCCAACAGCGCTGACGGTTATAGCCCAGACAGGACGTTACCACGGATTGGGGATAGTTAATTTGCTGTTGACCTATCTTCCAGATTGTATTGTCCTAGGAGGTGGAGTGATGCATGAATATGACTTATTTCTACCACATATTCGCTCGGTATTACGTCAACATAATAAGGTGATACCTGCTGCGGAAATTGAAATCCTTCCGTCACATCTCGGTGGAGAGGCTGGAGTTTTGGGAGCAGCCTATGCTGCTTTATCCTCTGTAGGGGAGAATACACTATGAGTACCATTACACCCTATATTTCCGACGTTCTTAGTCAACCTGAGGCATTGCGTTCCTGCTTGGAGCAATACCCCCGTCATGTCCTGGACAAGTTGGCCACCGCCACTCGCCAGGGTCGATTCACCCACATAGTTCTAACTGGTATGGGAGCATCCATCACGGGGACTTACCCGGCTTGGTTGATCTTGGCCCGTTCAGGCTTGCCGGTAAACAGTATTGAAACCGCAGAACTGTTACACTACGCTCTAGCCCAGATCGATGCACGAACTTTATTGTGGGTGATATCCCAATCCGGTTACAGCGCTGAAATCCTCAGCTTGCTTAATCATCTTTCTGGAGAACATACTCCAGCTGCAATGCTGGGAATTACCAACAACTTATCCAGCCCGGTAGGCCAACACTGTAGTCCAGTTTTAAACATCCACGCCGGGGATGAAAATACCGTTAGTACCCGCACCTATATGAACACTCTGATGGTCACTCAACTGGCAGCTTTACAACTGATCGGTGAAGATATCAGTCCAGCGATAGACCAGTTCTACGCGGGAATTGACCAGATCGCTGCGTATCTGGCAAATTGGCAAGAACACGTTGCTGATCTCAAGCAACGGGTTGGTTTCCCCAAACGATTAATTATTGTTGGCCGGGGAACTTCTTTGGCTGCTGCGACCACTGGTGCGCTAATCTTGAAAGAGGCTGCTAAGTACAGCGCAGAAGGAATGAGCTCGGCCATGTTTCGCCACGGCCCTTTAGAGCTAGCTGATGATACATTGACCCTTTTGATCTACGAAGGTGCTCAACCCACAGCAAAACTGAACCACGATCTGGGTCTGGAAGTACAACGTCTTGGCGGACACGTTTTCTGGCTAAGTACAAAGGAAGATGCTGAGATGCCCACTATTCTGTTGCCTGCTGGGGGTGAATTGGTCCGACCAATGTTAGAAATTCTGCCATTGCAAATGCTGTCGATTAGCTTGGCTGAATATGCTGGGTTTGAGCCAGGCAAATTCCGCAACATTGGCAAGATCACCAAGTCTGAATAAGAACATGATAGTTTTAGAAAGACAGCCTGCGCAGAGCATCTTTTTATATCCCCTGAATTTATGATAGGGGGCATTTATATTTTCAGGCATGCCCAATTGGGCGAATAAAAAGTACCGTGAATAAGCACAGAATATATAGTTCTGAGCGGTTTATTAGCTGTAGCTATAATAGTAACCATATAGCTCTTGACTCTTTCTTTAAGTTTAAGAAAGTAAGTAGTCCCCGGATCTTCCATCAAAGTTAATTACATTCATAGCCATAAGATGTATCATTCTCCTAAGATGTCTATTCCCTATTTTAGATATATTAAACGCGGCTTTATATATACCGGATTGTTTTACGACTGGATCAATTCCTACAAATACTATAAGACTTTTTTCACTCCTAAAAGGATTTCATTACGGAGAGGCATGCTTTTAGCAATGAGAAAATGAAGAAGATTAACGTAGCAGATAGAAGTAGATTCCATACCTGCGATAGAGGGGGTCGAGAAACCCTGCTCTACTTATTTTTCTTCCAACATTTAAGGAAGAGCCTGATTTTCTTTTTACAGGATCAACCCTGCGAAGGCTTTAGTTTCATTTCTAATTGTATTAATTTAGCGTTCTATAAATTGTGTGACTACACACTCTTTCATCTTTACCTCTGATCGTATCAGAATTAAAAATTTCCAACAGCCCCGTCAAAAATCTGCTAAAGAACCGCTCAAATTCCAACGACAAGAGAAAGGTATTAACCGGCCTCTACCTCGTGTCCTAGGAGCATTTTTGAGGCATTAGAGAGGGTATTTGAAAAAGCTACAAAGGAGACAAATTAAATATTTAACACAAACTATACTAAGACAATAACTTTGAATAAGAGCAGAGAAACAACAAGACTCAAGTTTCAATCCCTCTTAGGTACGCTACAAACTTTTTTAAAGGAACATCGTTTTCCTGAGTTTGTCAGTTGAACCTGATCTACCCCGCATAAATCCTGTGATTTAATTTTTAGAAAATGACATTTTGTCACTACAAAGAAAATTTTCTGAAAGTAGTTTTTAGTCTTTAGAGTTTTAATTCTTCATAAAGCCCCATATTCTTTAATGGATTGTTATGTTGCAATCTGAGAATTCTGCTTCCTAAATCTGTCCCTTTTATCTTGAGGTAGTATTTCTTTCTGTCTATTTCAAAGAGTGCAATGTTGAGTGAATTGAGTGCTTCCTTTATTCTTTCAGGTGATGCATTGATGTTATTCTCCTTTAGCATAAGTTCAAGTGTTCTCTCAAAAAGGAAGGATAGGAAACAAACAACAAAGTGTCCTTTGATTCTCTTCTCAGTCAAGTGGAATACAGGTCTTACCTCTAATGTGCTCTTCATTATCCTGAATGACTCTTCTATCTTCCACAGATTATGGTATGCAGAAAGGATATCTTCTATATCCATATCAGTTCTGCTTACCTCAATTGCATAGTATCCATCAAACATCTCATATTTTAGATATTACATCAGTATCAAGTTCCCAGTTTATCTTGTTTGTTTCTTTGAGGTATTTCCTTCCCCCTCTTTTTAAACTTCCATTGATAGTCCTAGTGTTTTTAAGAAGCTTTTCTACTTTCTCAATAAGATGAGTTCTATCCTCTCTATCCTTTTCTGCCATTTCTCTTGAGTATGTTGCAAGGAGTTTCTCTTTAAGATTAACAGGTTTGTTGTTCTCATCTCTTGCTGTATTCATATAGTCGATGAGTTTGTATTTGAAGGAGACTGTATCTAAAGGAGTTTTGGTAATGTCTGTGTCTTTGTTAAAGAGTAATGCTTTACCTTTGGACGCTATTATTTCTCTTTCCGTTACCTTTTTTCTGCTTTCCCTTTTCCTGTTATTCCTTTTTCTGTAATTCCTTTTCCTACTGTTATGTATCCTTCTTCATTGAGAATAGCTTCTTGAATCTCCTTCTTCATACTCTTTATTCTTGATGAGACAATGTATTCATAACCTTTTTCTTTTATACTCTTTAGATTTAGTTTTGAGTTCAATCCTCTGTTCTATAACAATGATTACCCTTCGTATACCAAATTTTTCACTGAGTTTATCAAGGGATGCCTCAAGTGTTTCACCTTCAAAGGTATTCCCAGGGAATAGTTCATATCCTATGGGTCTACCTGTTTTATCAATGAGTAATCCCAATACAACCTATACTTCATTTACTTTGTTTTCCTTGCTGAAACTAAAATCTCTCAATGTATCCTTCCTTATATTTTCAAATCTGAATGTTGTTACATCATAGAATACAACATCAACATTCATATTGAAGAGGGACTTCTCTCTATTGAAGAGATAGTCTTCTTTTTCCTCTTTATGTTCCGATAGGATATCAAGAGTACGATAGAGGTGATTCAAGTCTGAATGTGGGAGATTGAGATATCTATTTTGCTTACCATATGTGCCCAATTTGCTAACAGGTCTTAGAAGATGCTCTACTACCATAAGGAAGGTGGATGTGTGATAGTGTTTCAAGATCTATCAATAACTTCTGAAAAGAGAAATTATCTTTTATCTTATCCAATCTACCAAGGTTAAACAGGACTCTATGCTTTGTAGTCCCTGATTCCTTATCTCCGTATGCCTCTACAACAGAGACATATTCATACTTACCAGATTTTGTAATCTTTATGAATATACACGATTAAACCATAGAAATTCTAAAAATGCGATAGAAAATACAGAGAATTTTGAAGAAAAATACAGAAATATTGCTACTACAAATTTTGAAAACGAAAAATCATTTTTGCATAAATACTTAATTCTTTAGACATAAAATCCTAAAATTGGGATCAAACTGACAAAGTCAGGAGCTTTTGCTCACCCTTAATTTTAAGGCAAATCTTGACCAGTAGCTATTTTATAAGAATACCACCCAGGTTTATTAAATACCAACCATTCTATCCAATATCCACGGAAAGATGGCGGTAAAAACCAATCTTCTACTACAACAAGTTCAATACCATTATCAAAAATATATTCTCTTGCTAAAACATCACTTCCACCTCTAATTTCTTTATAGGTTCTAAATTTACGAGGCCAACTATTAAAATCATTTTCTATTTGCTCAAGAGGATAAAATTTTCTATCCGCCGTATATGCCATATACTTATTACCAGTGGGCGATAAAATCCAACACTTATTTTCATATGCTAAAGGAGGCGATATTTGAAGAATCCCTGTATTTAATTTCCAATCTATAGCTAAACCACTTGAAAAGAAAATCGAATATTGATTAGAAGTATTTGGATTTTCATTCAAAATAGCATCTTTTATTTTTCCTTCGCTTTTAATAAATTGTTCGATTGTCCAGTCAAGATGATATTTTCCAATTCTTTCTCCAGGAACTATTTGATAATCATCTTCAGGAATTTCTGGACTTAAATGGGCCAAAAATACAGTATCTTTATTAGCTATAACACCGGGTAATAAAGTTTGAGAATCTTTAGGATACCAATTTACTATATCTCCTAAACATTCCGAAACAAATCTTAAAGGAACAAATGTTCTCCAGGGATACTTTGGCTCCTGCCAAGGAACTGTATCCAACCAAATTGTTTTTGTTTCATCAGTAGCTGAGTCATACACATAAGTTTTTCTATTATTAACCCAAAGAGTAATAATTTTATTAGAGACATTATTACCGTAATAGTCTTTCTGGACATAAGTAATAGTAATCTTTTTATCTTTTTGGCTCCAATCAACAATACAACCAATTTTTTCTGAATAAAACCTAAGAGGAATCATAGTTCTTCCATTCTGATCAATAAAAGGAATAGCATCTCCCCAGTCTGTCATTAAAACATCATTAAAATAGATATCCACAGCTTTACCATGAAGCTCAGGAACAAAAGAATTAATTGGTCCGGCTTCTACCACTAAACTCAATAACAACATTAAAATTAATATTCCACTCATAAAATTCTTTCTTTTCATTACAATCACCTCCTTGTGATATTATTTTATTTATAATGTTCCCTAAATTGGGTGACTATACACTTTTTAATCTTTAATTGCACCTCTTATATTTTCATTTGTATCAAGATTTAAGATTCTGTCAAGAGGCAAATTGTTAGAGACTTCAAAATCTTTCGGGGTCTTTCCTCCAAGTAGTTCTTTCAACTTTTCATAAAGAGTAAGTCCATGTAAACCCATATGTGGTCTAAACTTGTTATGGTATTCAACATATGTTCTTAGACCCTCTTCTATATCTTCCAAACTCTCATAAAAGTGTGCTATAGAACTCTTCTCCCACAGTTATCTTGCACCTCTCTACTTTACCATTCATTCGTTTTCCCTTCTTTTCCTTGTGAGTTTTGCTTCCCACTATTTTTTAGACAGAACTCATCAAGGATATGAGAACCTTGAGCTCCTCTTATGTTAGTAAACTCTAATCCGTTATCCGTAAGAATTGATTGAATCCTACAATCAAAGAATTTGTATAACTCCTTTAAGAAAGAGAGGCTATTCGCTAAAGTTTTTCTCCTATATAGTTTAGCATAGGCAATTCTTGTTGCATCATCTACTGCTGTAAATTGGAATACTCTTCCCTGTCCTTTAAGGTTTCCTACATACTTTATGTCTATATGTACCATCTCAAATAGCTTCTTCTACCTACCTAACTGTTTCCTTTTCTTCTTTAAATCTTGGTAGTTTGTTTAAGTTTCTCCTCCTCAAAACATTGTATACCCCATGAGGTGAAATAGCAATACCGCTTCTATTTAACTCATAGGCAATTCTCAATGGACCAAAAGGAGTAATACATCTCTATCATTTTTAGCCTTACCTTAATCAAGCTATCTGTAGTATAATAGCTCATAGGTGATTCCTCCTTCCTAAATTTATTTTAAGGTATTATACCTTAATAAGAGGAGCCACCCAATTGTGGGATTATAACATAATTCACAAGGAGGTGAGTTTGATGAAGAAAAGTATTTTAGTAGTATCAATTGTTTTAGTAACCATCATTGCTTTAGTGCTGCTAGTTCTAGTATTCAATTCAAATAATGTAATTAATATTACAGATACGAAAGCTTTGAAACAAAATGGTATTGAAGTTGTAAATGATTCGCTCTCTGGAATTTTAAAAAAAGTAAGTAACAGTGGAGTTATAATAGAAGTGAATGATCATAATGTCTATATTCCAATGACATTAATAAAAGGTTTTGGTTTGTATCATCCTACTAATTATGTGGAACAAATAAAACAAATAATGGCGACAACTGGTAAGAGTGAATTTGATGTAATACAAGAGGTGATTAAGACTCTTCCTTATAAAGCAAATTGCGTGTATGGATCCGTTGCTGCAAATTCAATAACATTTGATGAATTAATCGATATCTCTAGAGCGAAAAAACTAATTGGATTGAAGGCTATGTTCTTCATAGATCAAAATGCATTAATAATATTTGATATTAAATAAATAAAAGGGTATAAATTCACCCATTTTATTTATAAATATTGAAAATTTGTATATAACAGAAATTTTTAACCTAATCTGAGCGATTCTCCAAACTTTTATTCTTTTCAAAAAACACTATAATTTCTTTGAGTGATAAAAAATCTCTCAATTTAGGTCTAAATTTTTCGTCACTCTAAACAACATATTCTATGTGAGTTTTAGGCCCTTCCAATTCTCTTTTTTGCCCAGAGAAAACATTGTAAGACTGTAAGACTATTTGTTTAACTTTCCTTTTTTCCCATAGGGTTTTTAGGGTATCATCCTCCTGGAGGTACTTTTATACCTCCAGAAAAAGTTTACTCTATTTTATAACGATATAACGGTCTATTTTTTGTCTCCAGGTACCAGGTCAACGAGGTATCCATCATAAACTGTATGGAAACTTCAATATATGTTAAAAATTTTGTTATTTCCACAAAAGTACTAAACTTTTATTGAGCGCGAGATCGCTTAATTGGAATGAAAGCTAAAAAGGAAGGAGGCAGTTGAATGAAAAAAACTATTGCAATTTTGTTGGCCATCTTAATGCTCTTTACTTTGTTTCAAGGAGCGTTAAGAGTAGATGTGGTAAAGGCAGATTCAGCCAACCAGTGGGTTCCAATGAATAACGGGTTGTTTGGAAGTAGCATTAGTTCTCTTGCCATAGACCCAAAAAATACAAATATTATCTATGCAGGGACTTGTGGTGGAGGCGTATTTAAGTCGACAGATGGTGGCTTAAACTGGAATCATACAGGTCTTACAGGTGGTGGTGTTGATTCTATTGCTATTGACCCAACAAATACACAGATAATCTATGCAGGAACAGAGGAAAATGGTGTTTACAAATCAACAAATGGTGGAGAAAGTTTTATTCGAACGAGTTTAATAAAAAATGAAGGTGGAGGTATTAGCGCTCAAATTTACTCAATTGTTATCGACCCTCAGAATACAAGTATTGTCTATGCAGGCACTTGGGGTAATAACCCATATTGTGGCGTTTATAAATCAACAGATGGTGGTTTAACCTGGAAGCAAGTAAACAATGGGTTGATCTATCCGTATATTCGTGTATTAACCATCGATCCACAAAACCCGCAGATTATATACGCCGGAGGAGATCTCGGGGGCGTTTATAAATCAACAGATGGTGGTTTAACCTGGAAGCAAGTAAACAATGGGCTAACAAATCTTTATGTTTGGGATATTGCTGTCGACCCTACAACTACACAGATAGTCTACGTAGGAACAGATAGTGGTGTCTTCAAGTCAACGGATGGAGGAATTCACTGGAATGCAATAAACAAAGGAATAGAAAATCTTTGTATTGATTCTCTTGCTATAGATCCAACAAACACGCAGACAATTTATGCAGGAACAGTAAGTGGTGTATTTAAATCAATAAATGGAGGAGAAAGTTGGAGCCAAACGAATCTCAATATTGGAGACCACATTCCTGGTCTTATTATTGATCCAAAAAATACAAACATTTTATATGCAGGTACCTGGAGTGACGGTATTTTTAAATCAGAGGACAAAGGTTCTAATTGGAATAGAATAAATAGCGGATTAGTAACTCCCCGTGTTAAGCCGGTTGTTGTTGACCCTAAAAGTACAAATATTATCTATACAGGGACATGGTGTGATGGTATTTTTAAGTCAGTTGACAGTGGCTCAAGTTGGACGTACTTAAATACGGGACCCCATACTTGCATTAATGCTCTTGCTATTGATCCAATAAATACACAGGTAATTTATGCAGGGACAGATGGGAACGGAATTTTCAAGTCAACAGATGGTGGTTTTACTTGGGTACAAACATTGGGGAATGCCATTCACACTATTGCAATCGATCCCAAAAATACAAATGTTATTTATGCAGGGGCAGAAGCGCCACCCGGTGGTGTCTTTAAGTCAACAGACGGAGGTTTAACCTGGAGCCATTCAGATGTTGTAAAACCTGACTTAGTGAAATCTGATTATGTTCGTTCACTTGTTATTGATCCCGTGAATACTAAGATAATATATGCAGGTACTTTTAGTGTAGGTATTTATAAATCAATTGATGGCGGTGCAAGCTGGACCGAGATATGGAGTCCGGTAACAACATATGGTACTAACCTTCTAACTATGGCTCTTGCTATCGATCCAAAAAATACAAATATTATTTATGCAGGAATAAAGGGATTCTCAGACAGAGGAGATGGCGGTGTAATTAAATCGACAGATGGAGGGATAACTTGGTCTCAAATGAACAACGGATTAACAAACAGATATATTCAGTCTCTTGCCATCGATCCCCAGAATACGAATATTATTTATGCAGGAGTAGAGGGTGGCAGTGTTTATAGATCGACAGATGGCGGACAAAATTGGGCTGAAGTAAAAGAAGGCTTGGTCAATGCTACTGTTTGGTCCATTGCTATAGACCCAGCAAATACAAGAACTATTTATGCAGGAATATTTGGCGGTGGTGTATTCAAGTGTAAATTTCCTTCTCAATATATTATAAAAGCACTCACAAGTCCTGGTGGTTTTATCTCACCTTCAGGCAGTGTTACAGTTAACTACGGAGCAGACCAAACATTTATAATAACTCCTAATACAGGATATAAAATCAAGAATATTAAAGTTGATGGCGTTTCAGTTGGTCCAGTATCAACATATACATTTACAAATGTTACAGCAGACCACACGATTGAAGCTCAATTTGAGCCTATTACCTTCACCATTACTGCTTCTTCTGGTGTTGGCGGGACAATAACTCCTGCTGGCACAGTTACAGTTAACTATAGCGATTCAAAGATATTCACAATTACTCCAAATTCTGGCTACAAGATTTCGGATGTTAAAGTTGACGGTAAATCAGTTGGAGCGGTATCAACCTATACCTTCTCCAATATCACCGATAACCATACGATAGAAGTAACATTTGAGAAGAATCAAATAGTTATAGTCCTTCAAGTAGGACAAACTACATTTACAGTAAATGGTACTCCTAATACATTAGATTCACCTCCTGTTATCAAAAACAATAGAACTCTTCTTCCAATACGACAAGTTGTTGAAGCACTTGGTGGGACAGTAGGTTGGGATGGAAATGAAAAGAAAGTTACAGTTACTTTAGGCTCAACAACAATTGAGTTATGGATTGGCAAAAACACTGCGAGAGTAAATGGTACTAATACACCAATTGACTCATCTAACTCAAAAGTTGTGCCTGAGATTATTAACGGAAGAACAATGCTTCCTCTAAGATTTGTTACCGAAAATCTTGGATGCACTGTTCAGT
>Ga0272448_1005239_pt1 | contig 14404 bp, 14 predicted proteins | sample YNPCB0191_FD_202220 | JGI IMG/M metagenome (GOLD analysis project Ga0272448, IMG submission 202220) | Hot spring sediment microbial communities from Yellowstone National Park, WY, United States - YNP-CB-019-1 | ecosystem: Environmental > Aquatic > Thermal springs > Hot (42-90C) > Sediment...
TCCCCTCTTCCATAAATTGGTTGAAAAATTTGGGTTACAAACTCCCCCCCAATGATAATATAAGCCAATATTGCCCCCAACAAACCGCCAATCGTGGTTATTAGGGCAATCGTTTTCCCTCTTTTCCTAAAATAATATTCAGCAAAGCCGGGAAAACGTTTATAATCCGGCGTCCGTAAGGCAACCTCACCATAAAAAAGATGAACCAAAATTACCAATGCTCCCAAAATTGCAAACCACCCAAAAAATAAAGGTAAACCAACCTTAGAAGCAGCATAGGGCAGGGAAAAAAGCCCTACCCCAATAGTTGTCCCCGCCAATGTCGCAATAGGATAAATCAACCTTTTCATTCTTTTTATTTTATCACAACCACTTCCGCCTTTTTTAAAGCCTCTTTTAGTAATTTTTCCATGGGAATTTTTTTCTCCTCTTCCAATATTTTTTCTAAATTTGCTTTTGTTGCCGGATGCCGAGGGACAAATAAACTACAACAATCCTCCTGGTGCTCAACCGAAGTTTCGTAAGTGCCAATTTTTTTCGCCAGGGTAATTATTTCTTCTTTATCAAAACCAATTAAAGGCCGCAAAACCGGCATTTCCACCGCCTGGTCAATCACCGCTAAATTATCCAAAGTTTGGGAGGCAACTTGGGCTAAACTTTCTCCGGTTACCAACGCTTTAATCTCCTGCTTTTTGGCTATTTCCTGGGCGATTTTAAACATCAACCGCCGGTAAAAAATGACCAGATATTTATTTAAAATATTTGTTTTTAGCCAAGTTTGCACAGGAGCAAAAGGGACAAAATAAATCCTTGTTTTCCCCTGATATTTGGAAAGAATTTGGCATAAAGTTTTGGTTTTAAAATAACTTTTTTTAGAAACCAAGGGAAAGCTGTGAAAATGAACAAAATTCACCCGGCAACCCCTTTTCATCATCATCCAGGAAGCCACCGGCGAATCAATTCCTCCAGAAATCAAAGACAAAACACTCCCAGAAGAACCTACTGGCATTCCTCCCAAACCCTTTATAATCTCATCAAAAATATAAGTTTTTCCTTCTTTTACCTCAATAAAAATTTCTTTATCCGGCGAGTCTAAATTTACTTTTCTTTTAATTCCCTCCCCTACTTCCGCCGCTAATTTTTGAGAACTAATTTCTCCCTCAGTCCTCACTCTCAAAGCAAAACTTTGATTTTCCCCAATTTCCTTCTCATAAGTTTCTTTAACAAATTTTTTTATTTCCAAAAAAGAAGTGGTTTTAAGGCAAAAAGCCGGAGAAAAAGAATAAATCCCAAAAACATATTTTAATTTTTTAGCCAAACTTTCAGGCTTTGGAGTATAAATATAAATTCTTCCCCGTCCTTTTTCTAAGCGAAAATCTTTTCCCCGCAAAACTCTTTTAATATTACCAACCAACAAATCCTCAAACCGCCTAAAAACCGGCGGCGACTTCAAAAAAATTTCACTATACCTCACCAAAATCACCCTCTCCATCTTCCCTTATTTTACACCACTCCCCTCAATCTCCCTAATCTCCCTAATCCCCCAAATCTCCCTAACTTTCAAATTCCCCCCAATCAACCCAATCATTCCAATCCGACCAATTGGACAAATTAGACCAATAAAAAAATCGTACTTCGTTATTTTTTAACCAAACTATTGTATAATAATAAAAATGCCAATTTTCAAAATCCAAAACAAAACTCTTACAGAAATCAAATCCGGTGCATTTTCTACCGAGCGCGAACTTCAAGAACTAGTAAACGAAAATCTTGAAAAAATTTTTAACATTATCAAACAGTCCTATCAATCCGCGCCGGATTTATAAAAAATGGAAGATTTAGTCAGGATACCAGTTTATCCAGATACAGAACTCCCTCAGGGAAATATAAATTTTTCATCGAGATATCCTAATCTAATGACAGAAAATAAAAAAGATTTGGGGGCTTTTTATACCCCCCTTCATACAGCGGAGTATATGGTTAGATTGCTAAGAAACCTTGACGAAAAAAGCAGGGTTTTAGAACCATGTGGGGGAGACGGCGTTTTTGTAAGAGCTTTACTTAAAAATACATCTCTAAAGCCCGAACAAATTGAAGTTTGGGATATAAACCCGAAGGTCAAAAAAAATATTATTAAATTTGGCGTTAAATTTGAAATTAAAGACACGCTTCTCGAAACGAATTTCGACGGCTTATTCCGCCCTGTCTTTACTCACATCGTTGGAAATCCACCTTATCTCAATAAGCAAAGTTTGTATATCAAAAAGAATAAAAACAAACTTAAAAAAATTTATAAAGAGATTGGAGCAAATGATACTTACGCTATGTTTCTTTATATATGCGGCAATCTTCTTGCTCCAAATGGGGAGCTTGTTTTTATTATAAGTGATACATATAGAACTCTTAGAATACATAAAAAATTAAGGCGGTGGCTTTTGGAAAACTTTGTTATTAAAGAAATCACTTTATGCCCTTCTTCTCTTTTCAAAAATAAAGGGACAATGGTCCAAACTAGCATCATCTATCTGGTTAAAGATAATCCGACTAAAAATTCCAAAATAAAATTTAATGATTGTCGAAAAAATCAAATAGGTGATTATAACGGCAAAATTTGGGAAGTTCCCCAATTAGATATTCTAAAATACCCCGATTATGTTTTTTATTTTGAAAATAAGAAAAAACTTCTAACTCTCATAAGTTCGACGGAAAAAAGAATGGCAGACTTTCTGGATGGAGGTTTAGGGATGCACACCACCAATAATAAAAAATATTTAGCCTTAATTGTTTATCCCGGGGAGAGAGTTAAATCAAATAAAGGAATTAAAAATTTTGTTCCATTTCAGCTTGTTAACGAAAAAAATAAATGGAGAATATATCATAAAACCGGAGGTAATAATAAATATTACAAAAAACCAACCTACGCAATCAGATGGGATGAGGAATCAATTAAAAAATACAAAATGCTAAAAGGCTTAGAAAAATATAAAGACAGGCAGGGATTTATTGTTTCCGGCGTATGCTCAAATCTATCCGCGAGAATTGCTTCCAGAGGAGCATTGTGGGAAAGCAACAAGGCAATGTGCTTTTTCCCCAAAAACCCAAAAGAATATCCTGTCTATTTTTTTATCGGAATCTTAAATAGTAAACCATACAACGAAATGATTAAAATCATAAATCATACTAACTCTATTCAAATTAGAGATATCAAAAAATTACCGATGTTAAACTTTTCTAAAGAGGATATCAAAAAGGTCTCTAGCATCTCTATATTTATTATTTCTAAACTAAAAAGAAATCCCTATTTTAACTTTAAGAAATATCAGGAGGAAATAGACAAAATAGTTTTAAAATATATCAATTAAAAAATGCTAACAAATAATAGAAAAGTAAAATCAAACCGTGCTCAAGCAGATTATTTTGAGCTGCTAGTAGCTCAATATATTTGCCATCTTTACAATATAAGATTTGCTTATAGTAAAAATTTAGCTTTATTGTGTAATCAAATACTCAAATTGCCAAATGGAGCTAATCGATTAAAGCTACAAAACGATAATTTATTAAAATTAGCCCCGGAATTAGAAAAAATTTTATCCCTTGAAGTAGCGACAAAAGGAAAAATCATTGAGGTGATATGGGTAGGCAGGCAACTTGCTATTAAAACAACTTCGGATGTCGACGCTGAACATATTACACACAGATACACAAGATTTTCGATAAAATCTATAGGACAAAGCGGGACCGGAACAATAAAAAATTTGGGAATGAGAAGCCTAAAGAAATACTTAAACATAGACTTCACTAACGAATATAAGGAAATGTGGCAAAATTTAAGAGCATATCTTCAAGAATTTGAAATTTCGCAGAGCGAATTAAAGAAAAAGATTATAAGAAATAAGAAACTACTAAGCTGGGCATTAAAAAATGGGCAAAAATACCAAATCAAGCTTAATAAACTTTGCCTTAAAGCATTCAATAGTTTATCCAAAAAAGACAAAGTCAACTTTCTTAATTTTATTTTGGACGCTCACGATGAAGATCTTTATGTAATCATTGTCAATTCTAAAGGAGTAATTATATATAAGCCTGTTGAGAAAGAAGTCAAGTCAATAGCTAAAATTGAAGCAAAAACAGATTCAAAGGTAGGATATACTATTTACATAAACGATATTCCCACTTACAGAATTCAAACAAACGCTACTAATGGAATTGGAATTAGTCCCTTTTGCCAACGAGTATTCTTTGCTGATACAAACCTATCGTAGACAACTTTAATTTTGTCTACAATTATGACTATAAAACATAGATAATCTCTAAATCAACATGAGGAAGGCCCTTTAAAACGAAAATACCCCACCTTTACCCCCTCGCTTAGGGCAAAATAGAGGAAGACGAGGAGGAAGACGAGCAGGAGACTAAAAAAGGGGGGAGAAACAAAGAAGAAAAATTGCTTTCCCAAATTACTAAATGGCAAAACTAAAATCAGGAGGGTGGAAACCAAAGCCAGTCCGGCTAAAGGCAAACTTGGGGGTGAAGCCTGCCAAAACCAGCGCCGCGTCCTGATGGAAAAAATCAAAACAATTTCCGTAAGGCTACTTTCCACAAACCACAATGTTCGTATTAAAGCGGGTGGGCTTGTTCGAAAAATCCAGAAAAACAAAAAATCAAAAACAGAACTTGTTAACCCAAGCAAAACAATCAACCAAACTACTTCTTTTAAACTATAAGCTTTTGGCCTTTTTAACTCCTCGGGGTCGATTGTATCCGTAGCAATACTAATTAAAGGGATATCAGTTACAAGATTAACCAAGAGAATTTGTATCGGCAACATCGGCAAGAAGGGAATAAACAAAGAAATCAAGGCAATCGAATAAAAATTCCCAAAATTACTCGCCAAAGTCCGTTTTATATATTTTTGAATATTGGCAAAAATATTTCTGCCGTTTTTTATTCCCTCAACAATGACTTTCAAATCTTTTTTGAGCAAAATAATATCCGCTGCTTCTTTAGAAACATCAACCGCTCCCTCAACGGCAATCCCCACCTGGGCTGCCTTTAACGCCGGAGCATCATTAATCCCCTCTCCCAAAAACCCAACCTCAGCTTTCTCCCCCAAACTTTTGACAATTTTATACTTCATTTCCGGAGAAACCCGGGCAAAAACAGAAAATTCCTCGCAGGCCCTAGCAAATTCCGGAGCCATCATTTCCTTCAACTGCTTCCCTTCAACCACCTCCGAAGGTTTTTTAATCAGTCCAATTTTTTTACCCACGGCAAAAGCCACCTCTTTACTGTCGCCAGTAAGAATTTTTATTTTCAAACCCAATCTTTCTGCCAAAGAAATTGCCGGTGCCGCCGTTGGTTTTAAGGGGTCTTCAAAAGACAAAAAGCCCAAAAAATTTAAATTATTTTCCTCTTTTTCCCCATAGCTTTCTTTCTCATATTTTTTCCATCCCAAAGCCAAAACCCTTCTTCCCAGCCTCCCTTCCCTTCTAAAAATATTTTCCAGTTTTTCTTTAGTTTGCCCTCCAAAATCTTGGCAGCGGCTCAAAATCACCTCCGGCGCTCCCTTAATAATTAAAATTTTTTCTCCCCTGTTTTTTACCAAAACACTATTTCTTGCCCGAAAAGGATCAAAGGGCACTTCCCAAAGCAACTGAAATTTTTTCAACTCAGTAATAATTTTTTCCGAAGCAAAAGCCCAGCAAACAGAATCAAAAGGATTTTTTACAAGCTCCGGTTTTTCCTTCAAATAATCCGAGGAAAGCAAACTATAAAGTAAGCATTTTTCTTTATCTGGAGAATAAATTTCCACCAACTTCATTTTATTTTCTGTTAGGGTTCCTGTTTTATCGGTGCACAAAACCTGAATATTGCCCAAATCTTCAACCGCCGAAAGCCTTTTGACAACCACATTTTGCCGGCTGAGTTTTAATGCACCCAAAGACAAAGCAAAAGAAGCTACTGTTGGCAAAGCCTCGGGGATAATACTTACCACCAAAGCAACGGAAAAAATTAAAAAATCAAAAAAATTAGCTGTTCCCCGTATGACTAAATTGGCAATAAAAACAAAAACAATACTCACCACCACAATTTTTAAGATCAACCGGGAAAAATCAAGAATTTCTTTTTGGTAACTACTATCTTCCTTAATTTCCTCAACCATCTTGCTCACTTTTCCAAATGAGGTTTTTTCTCCGGTGGCAACCACCAATCCTTGGGCCTCGCCGCCAACAATTGAAGTTCCGGCAAAAAGAGGCTCGCCCGCCTTTTTAGCAACCGGGGAAGATTCTCCGGTTAAAACCGACTCATCAACCAAAAGATTGACCGGCTTTATCACTTCCAAATCAGCGGGAACAATATCACCAACCCCCAGCAAAACTAAATCTCCGGGAACCAAATATTTTTTCTCAATAATTTTTACCACTCCATCCCTTAAAACTTTTGTTTTGTTGGGGATAAAATTTTTCAAAAGCAAAGCTGCCTTTTCCGCCCGATACTCTTGAAAAAAACCTAAAACTAAATTAATGACAACAAACACTAAAATCACCAAACCGCTGGTCACTTCCCCAATCAAAAAAGAAACCAGCGCCGCGCCAAAAAGAAGATAAAAAAATGGCGAGCGAAACTGCCTTGCCAAAACCTCTTTTGCCCCAATTTCTTTACTTTTTATTTCATTAAAACCATAAATTTTTAATCTTTTCTCCGCCTCTTCCTCTTTTAAACCAGCAAAAAACTTTGGCTTTTCCCGCTTGCTTTTTCTTGACATTTCGCCAAATTTTTAAAATTCTTTGTAATAATTAACTTTTGCTTTCTGACGAAGGTCTCCAAACCAAGCTTGGATTTTGGCGCTTTCGGTTGAACCGGCAAGTTTTTCCGCTGTTTTTTGTAGCTGAATTTGCTCTTCCAAATCTGTTCTCGTCATTCCCTGAAAGGCTAAAAGCTGATTTAAATCCTGACCTTGATTTTTAAAATTTTCCTCAATTTTTGCCATTTCCTGGTCAATTTCTTCTTTTCCTACCGAAACATTTTGCTTTTTTGCCTCCTGAAGGATTAAAGTTTTACCAATTAACCCTTCCAAAGTCTGTTTTCCCGAATTTTTTTCCATTTCCCGGATTAAAGTTAGCCGGGAAATTGGCTGACCGTTGACCGTCGCCACCACCAATTCCTTTTTCAAAAGCAAACCAGCAGCTACCAAAACAAAAACTACCAGCAAAGCAATTAAAGTTTTTTTATTTAGGGCTTTTTTATCTAATGGCTTGTTGGTTGTTTTTTCTATCTTTCCTCACCCCCTCACTTTTTAAAGTGTAACACCCTCCTTCTTCAATGTAAACAATCAAAATTTTTGCTAAAATATCTTTGATGAAAACCAAAAAATTTACCATCCTCCATTCCAACGATAGGCACGGGGATTTTCTATTTAACACCTGCTTCTATTTCACGCCTGGGAGGTGAAATACGTTCACCCCTAGGGAAAATGAAAAAATTTCAAAAGAAAATTGAAGATTTCACCTGCGAAGTTTGCGGCCAAAAAGTCAAAGGCGGCGGTTATACTAACCACTGTCCAAACTGCCTCTGGAGTAAACATACTGATATTTTTCCCGGAGATAGAGCGGAAAAATGCCAAGGACTAATGGAACCAAAATATGCTTTTTATCAAAAATCCCGCTGGCGAATAATCCACCAATGTCAAAAATGCGGTGCTTTAAGAATTTGTAATGCCTCCCCCACCGACAACCCCAATCTTCTTTTGAAACTTTTCACCCGCCCTATCCCTTCATTCGTTCTCAAAAAAATCTCCCCCTAATTACCCTACACCCCTATATCTCTATATTTCTATATTTCTATCTCAATTTTTTCTCCAATTTTTGATCCAATTCTTTCCGCTGTTCCTCCTTTTACTTCCAACACATATTTAGCTTTTTTCCCTGGATTAATACTGGGACAGGGCAAATTTTCCCCACAAGGTAAGGTATTCTCGCTAATATAAACCACCTGAAAACGACTATCAATCCAAATAATATCTAAAGGTAAAAGGGTGTTTTTCATCCAAAAAGGATAAATTCCTTCCCCCTTAAAAACAAAAAGCATTCCCTCATTTTCTTTTAAGTTATTTCTAAACATCAACCCTCTTGTTTGCTCTTCTTCGTTTTTGGCTAACTCCACCTCAAAACATTGATTTTTGAAACAAACCTCACCTTTTTTCTTATCTTCCAAGCCAAACCCGCCAGTCAGTGGGTCTTTAAAAAGAAAAATTTTTGGTGGCCAAAAAGTAAATAAGGCAAAACTTAACAAAAGCAAAATCAAAAAAATAATTCCAATTTGCTGATAAATTTTTTTCACCGGCGGCCAACTCATAATCCAGAAGCTCAACATTTGCCCGGCAAAAACTGCGATCACAAAGCTAGAAATATCAAAAAATAAATAATTTCTCCCCAAAATTGCCGTGTAAGAATAAAAAATCGCCACAATCACCGCCGGCATTAAAAAAATCCCCTTTACTTTAGCAAAAACAAAATTAGGAATTTTTTCTTTTTTCAACCACCGCCGCTCAAATAAAAACCACAATGTTGCCGGAAAAACCGCCAATTTCAAATGCTCCCAAGTACTCTCATTTACCGCTGAAAAAATCCCCCCTAACCAAAACCTTCCCGACCATTCGTAGGTAAAATGAAGCAAACTTCCCAGAAAAATAATAAAAAACGCCCCCAAAATTTCCAATTTTAAAATTTTTTTAATTAAATTTTCTCCCATTTCTCAATCTCTCCTTCTATTATATAAAAAACAGGATTTACCTGGGGAATTTTTTCTCCCTCTTTTTTAATCTCCTTAAGTTTTATCTTGTCTCTTTTTTCAAGCTTTTTCCAAAGATGGGAAAATTCAAATTTTAACTGTCCTTTGGTTACCGGAATTTCTCCCGAAATTATTCTTTTTGAAGAAATTTTTTTCTTCCTAAAATTATAACCTCTTTTTTTCGCCTCAAGCCAAACAAAATACAAATAAGAATTAATTGACAGCAGGGAATTTTTAAATTCTTTAAATCTTTGAAGTTGGGGGTGGTTTTTATAGCCTTTTGTTTTTCCCTCCAAAACCTTTTTTGCCAGCAATCCCTCTCGCCATAAAGCCACTAAACCTGCTTTATCCAAATATTTTGGATGAATACTCCATAATCTCATAAAATTCTTATAAAATTCTTAATCACCAAAGTTCTCAACTTATTCTAATTTCTCAAATCAGACCAATTAGTCCAATTCTTTAATCTCTATTTTCTTCCCATTTTTCGGATATGCTCCAAATCGAGAGCCTTTTGACAGATTCCAATATTTTCCATCCAAATATAAACTACAACCATTTAATGATTGAAAACCACTCAGTCCTCTTACTTTTTTTCCAACCTTTCAGCATATAAACCCTTTTATACTACTCCTCTTCCTCCCCTTTCCGGCCAAATTATCGTTCCTTCCGGAAAAAACCAAACATCATTCAACTTTTCTGCTCCCAAAGGCAATTGCAATAACGGTCTTTCTTTTTCTCCCATATTTTATTATTTTTAAAATTACTTACTTATCTCCTCAGAGGACTAAATTAGAACAGACTCTATTCCTTTTTGAATTTCGGAAAAAATTTGACCCCCATCTAACTCTATTAATTCCGATAAATATTCTCTTATTTCTCCTCTAATTTTATCCATTCTCATATCAAAAACACCTCTTCCTATTAAATTCTCGACCTCTTGACTAACAATCATCCCCAAAGAATTTAAAAAATTTGGGAGTTTTGTTCCTTCTTTAATCTGCTCCTCTAGTTGGTTTAGCCTCTTTAAAATACCTTCAAAAAAACTTTTGTAAAGATCGTCATAAAACTCGGTTTTAATTTCACTTTCAATTGAAAACTTAAAAGCTTTTAAAGTAATTATCTGATTTATAGGATCAGAAAAATAATCTCTCCCCTCTTTTTTACCTATCTCCTCATATTCAACTAAAGCAATCCACATACCTATAATTGAATGAACAGGAGGGTAATTTCTAATCTCAGGGTAATCCCAAAAACTTTTTAGTTCTTCTTCTCCCGCTTGCGTATGGGGACTACTTATAAGTTTTACTAATTCTCTAATATTCCTTCCATAATTTACCCAATAGGGATCTAATTCCGCTACTATCAATTTTTGTTCAGATGATCCTTCATTCGCTGTCATATAATTGAATCTTTTATTAAGAATTTATAAAAAAATCCAAAATCCGCAATTTTTAATCCGTTAATAAATAATTTCCCCTCATTTCCAACAAAATCCCCTCCTAACTAAATTAACTTTTTTACTTCTCCTCCCCCAATCCCGACCCCAACCTCAGACTTCCCATCTCTGGCAAAGATTTTCCCACAATTCCTTGCAAATCTCCATACATTCCCTGCCAATGGTCAATAATTTTTCTTAACTGCTTTTCCTCCCGCGCCCATTTTGTTTGAAACCAACGCCTTTCTTTTTCCATTTCCTCTTGAAGTTCAACAAAACTTTCAATTATTGCTTCCACCCGACCGCGAAATTCTTGACTGTTAATATAACTATATAAAACCTCCGATTTTTTCTCCCGACCGGTATTTGCCAACCTTTCTGCTGTTAGTCTTACCAAATCAAAACGCAGCGCCCAAGCCAAAGGAACCACCATTTTTCTCGTCGTCACCCAAACCCCATCTTTATATTTAAAAGAATTCAACCATTCTGGCTGTTGAGCCACCACCAAAACAGACAGCTCTGCTTTTGCCGCCCGCTGGTCATCCTTAAGTTTTCCAATCCAGTCATCAGACCAAGCCGCATTTTTTGATTCCCACAAAATTGTTCCGCAAAATCGGCCCTTTTTATCCAAAACCCGTTGGGAAACATCCGCCCCTCGCTGGCCCTTTTTTACCTCCTCAATTTCATCCGTAGGAAATTCCCGGCGCAAAATTTCTTCCAGTTCTAATTCCAAAACTTCTCCTTGAAGCTGCTGGGAGCCTTGCTCAATTTTTGCCTTTAATTCTTCAACCTGACGCAAAGCTGCTTTTAGTTTTTCGTCTTTTTCCTTATCTTTCAACTCATGCTCTTCTAAAACCTTTTTTCTCACCTCTTGCTTTATTTTTTCCTCCTCCTCGGCCAGTCTTTTTTTCATTTCCAACTCTTTTTCCTCTGCTTTTCTTCTCAATTCTCGAATTTGCTCACTTAATTCCTCCAATTGGGCCAAAAGTTTCTTATTCCGCTGGCGTTCCTCTTCTGCCTCTTGCCGCAACTGCTTAATCAAAACCTCATAATCTCCTTTTAGTCTTTCTTCTGCTTGCTTTTTTACCTCTTCCTTTATCTTGGCAATTTCCTCAACTTGCTTTTTTCTTTCCTCAACCAAAACCTCTTCCCTAATTTGGGCAAGCAAAACCTCTCCTACTTCAAAATATTCTCCACATTTTGGACAGCGAATTTTTGTTGAAACCGGCATAATTCTATTTTACCCTTCTAATCTCTGTTTTTTGATTAGGAATTTCTCCTTCTGACCAAATCCGGTAGTGAATCGCCTGGGGAAATTTTTCTTTTGCCTTTTTTACTGCCTCGTCTAATTTCTGTTTCAAGGTCTCATCATCTAGTCCAGGGTAACCACCACATCTCGTCCCATGAGCTCCCCAGCCCATTATTATTGCTCCTGAATGAACCGCATGTTCTTCCAAAACCAAATCATTAGTTTCAAAAGCTTTTGGTGCTCCTCCGGCTAAACAATGAACCCAATACTGCTGGGGAGTCAAGCCTGTTTCTCTTTCAAAAGATTCCTGCTGAAGCCGCCAAAACCGACGGTCGCCACAAACTACCAAAACTCCTAATTTTTCCTCAGCCTCTAGTTCCATAATTCACCTCCCTCCTTCTCCTTTTAACTTTAAGGTCAATTAAAGTACTTCGCAAAAGGTCTTGAGCAGAAACCAAAGCCTCGCCTTTTGCCCCCTGTTTTAAAGCTTCTTCCGCGGCTGCTTTTGCTTCCAAAAGTTTTTTCTCATCAATTTCATCTGCATTTAAGGCTTTAGTTACCAAAATTGTCACCTTTTTTGGAGTAACTTCCAAAAAACCCGCCCCCAAGCTAAAAAAATCTTCCTTTCCCTCTTTTAAAATTTTCAATTCCCCCTCCGTCAATTTAGCAAACAACGGCGCGTGGTCTGCTAAAATCCCCAATGTTCCCTCAACTGAAGGAACAGAAACCATTTCTACTTCTCCGCTAAAGGCAATTTTTTCCGGAGTAATAATCTCCAGCCAAAAAGTTTTCATTTTACCTCATCAATTGTGCCTACCATATAAAAGGCCTGTTCTGGTTTATCGTCATGTTTTCCCTCCAAAATCTCCTTAAAACCTCTGATAGTCTCTTTAAGAGGAACATATTTCCCCTTTTTGGCAGTAAAAGCCTCGGCGACAAACATTGGTTGAGAAAGGAATTTCTGGATTTTTCTTGCCCGGGAGACAGTCAACTTATCCTCTTCTGATAACTCTTCCATTCCTAAAATGGCAATAATGTCTTGTAAATCTTTATAACGTTGTAAAACCCGCTGAACTCCCCGGGCAACTTCATAATGTTCTTTTCCCACCACCTCCGGGGTCAATATTCTTGAAGTAGAAGTTAGTGGGTCCACTGCCGGATAAATTCCTTGTTCGGCAATTGACCGCTCCAAAGTAATTGCCGAATCCAAATGGGCAAAAGTCGCCACCGGTGCTGGGTCAGTATAATCATCAGCGGGAACATAAACTGCCTGAACAGAAGTAATCGAACCTTTTTTGGTAGAAGTAATTCTTTCTTGAAGTTCTCCCATCTCCGAAGCCAAGGTTGGCTGATAACCAACCGCTGAAGGAATTCTTCCCAGCAAAGCAGAAACCTCTGAACCGGCTTGGGCAAAGCGGAAAATATTATCAATAAAAAGCAAAACGTCTTTTCCCTCTTTATCACGGAAATATTCTGCCATTGTCAGACCTGTTAAACCCACTCTCAATCTCGAACCAGGAGGCTCATTCATTTGGCCAAAAACTAAAGCCGTCTTTTCAATAACTCCAGAATTTTTCATCTCCCGCCACAAATCATTTCCCTCTCTTGAACGCTCTCCTACCCCGCAAAAAACCGAGTATCCCCCGTGAACCGTGGCCACATTCCTAATCAACTCCTGAATTAAAACCGTCTTTCCCACTCCCGCCCCGCCAAAAACCGCCACCTTTCCTCCCTTAACAAAAGGGGCAATCAAATCAATTACCTTTAACCCGGTTTCCAAAATTTCCTGCTTGACTTCTTGCTGTAATAAATCTGGTGCCGACCGATGGATAGGCCAATATTCCTTTACTTTTGGCTCATCTTTGCCATCAATTGGTTTTCCTACCACATTTAAAACTCTTCCTAAAACTTCCTTTCCTACGGGAACGGAAATAGGTTTTTCCAAATCATCAACCATCATTCCTCTTTTCAAACCATCAGTTGGTCCCAAAGCAATTGTCCGAACTTTTTCTCCCCCAAGTTGGGCTACCACTTCTAGGGTTAAAACCTCTTTGGTAATCTCATTTTTAACTTCTAAAGCATTAAGAAGCGCCGGTAATTTCTCCGGAAAATAAACATCAACCACGGCACCAATTATCTGAATTATTTTTCCTTGATTTTTCTTCATTGGATAGCCTCCCTGGCGGTAATAATATCTGCAATTTCATAAGTAATTACCTGCTGTCTTTCTTTATTATATTGAAGAGTCAAGTCTTCAATTAACCCCCTGGCATTATCAGTAGCTGCCTTCATCGCCATCATTCTTGCCGAGTATTCTGAAGCTTCTGCCTCAATAATTGCCCTTCTTATTAAAACTTCAAGATAGTGGGGAAGTAGACTATTCAAAACTTCCTCCAAGCTTGGCTCAATCAAAAAATCTATTTCTTTTTCTTCTTCCTTAAAAATAATTTCTCCTATTGGTAAAAGTAGGTCTTTAGTCGGCTCCTGCTTTAAAACAGAAACAAAGTTATTGTAGACCAAAAAAACCTGACGATATTTTTTTTCTTTGGCATAGCCATTAACTATCAAATCAGTCAACGCCCCCATATTTTCCAGAAATTTTCCTCCAGAAAAATCAGCAATTAAATTCCTTTTACTTCTTAAAACAAAATTCCTTCCTTTTAAGCCAAAAGTGACAAAATCTGTGTTTTGGATATCAGGAAACCACTGGTTAACCGCCCTAAACAAAACCGTATTGAGCCCCCCGCACAAACCTTTATTAGTAGAGATTAAAACAACTAAAATTCTTTCTCCCTTCTCATTTTTTAGTAAAAGAGGATATTTTTCTTCTTTTATTTTTATTTTGGAGAGAAAAAAATTTGTTAATTCTTGAATTTTTTGGCCATAGGGTTTTGCCGATAAGGCTGTTTTTTGGCTTTTTTTCATTT
>Ga0272448_1005241_pt1 | contig 14401 bp, 6 predicted proteins | sample YNPCB0191_FD_202220 | JGI IMG/M metagenome (GOLD analysis project Ga0272448, IMG submission 202220) | Hot spring sediment microbial communities from Yellowstone National Park, WY, United States - YNP-CB-019-1 | ecosystem: Environmental > Aquatic > Thermal springs > Hot (42-90C) > Sediment...
GACCGTGCTCTTGATTTTCTTCATCGGTCGTCGGCTGTACGGCACGCGCGCCGCGCTGCTCGGCGCGCTCTTCCTCGCCGGGTCGGTGCTCGACATTCAGCAATCGCATTTCTTCACCGTCGATACGTTCACGAACGTGCCGATTCTGATGGCGTTCTGGTATGCACTGGACGTCGCCGACGGAAAGAAATGGACGGCATTCGTGTGGACGGGCATTGCGTTTGGGCTGGCACTCGCCGGGCGCATCAACATTGCGCCGTTCGCGGCAGTTATCACCGCGGCGGGCGCGCTGCGCGCGTACCTCGCCGCGGAAGCGTCGCGCCGCGCGTTCGAATCGCAGCCGGAATCGATGGATGCATCATTCGCCGCGCCGCCGCGCTCAGCGCTCATCGATTGGCTGCCGCGTCCGGGCGCGCGCGCCTTCGTCGGCTTGGCGGCAGCGGCGCTGGTCGCGCTGCTCGTCTTTCGCATTGCGCAGCCGTACGCGGCGAACGGCCCCACGTTCTTTGCGCTCTCCGTCCCGCATTACGATCCGAATCGCGGCTTGGTCAGTTTCCTCTTCGATGTCGCGCTGTCCTGGGCGGGCGGCGTCAATCCCAAGTTCGCCGACAACATGACGTACATCAGCCAACTGGTCGCCGGCAGAATTGATTATCCGCCGGGGCATCAGTGGACGAATCGACCTGCGTACATTTTTCCGTTCGAGAACATGGTGCTGTGGGGACTCGGTCTGCCGCTGGGACTCGCCGCGTGGGCAGGCTTTTTGCTCGCGCTCTATCGCTTGGTGCGTTATCGCGAGTGGAAGCATCTGCTCATCGTCGTCTGGGTCGGCATCACGTTTGGCTATTCCGGTCAGCAGTTCGTCAAGACGATGCGCTACTTTTTGCAGATCTATCCCTTTCTTGCGCTGCTCGCCGGATATTTCTTGGTGGCGGTGTGGGACAAGGCGACGGAGGACGGACGACAGAAGGAGAGCCGCCTCGGTCGCCCATCGTCTGTCGTCCTTCGTCGTCTCTCACAAATCGCGGCGGGAATGGTCGCGTTCGTCGTGATCGGCTATACGCTATTCTGGTCGGTCGCGTTCATGACGATCTATACGCGCCCGGTGACGCGCGTCGCCGCGTCGCTGTGGATGTTCGATCATATTCCGCCCGGCGCGGTGATTGCGAACGAGCACTGGGACGATCCGCTGCCGCTGCGCGTGGAGGGGATCGATCCGTACGGCGGAATGTACCGCGGCTTGCCGTCCTCGTCGGACGGGTTGATGCATTGGTACGATGAGGACACGCCGGAGAAGCGCGCGCAAGCCATCCAATGGCTAGACGAAGCGGATTACATTGTGCTGTCGAGCAATCGACTATATGGTTCCATTCCGCGCTTGCCGATGCGTTATCCGCTGACGACCAAGTACTATCAGTGGCTTTTCGATGGGACGCTGGGATTCGAGAAGGTGGCGGAATTCACGTCGCGCCCGCAGCTCTTGGGCATCCAAATCGACGACGATAACGCGGAAGAGGCGTTCACCGTTTACGATCACCCGAAGGTGTTGATCTTTAAAAAGACCGCCCAGTACTCTCACGCCAACACCGTCGAACTTTTCGACCGTGTGAATCTCGACGAGGTGTACCGCTTTACGCCGCTTCAGGCGTCGCAGAACAAGAGCGCGCTGCTGCTCTCGCCGAGCGATTGGCAAGCGCAGAGGCAAGGCGGCACGTGGTCGCAGATTTTTCACCCGGACGATTGGATGAATCGCATGCCGGTCGTGGTGTGGCTCGCGCTGATCGAAATCCTGGGCTGGCTGGCGTTCCCGTTGGCGTTCTTCGTCTTCCGCGCGCTCGCGGACCGCGGCTATATTTTCGCCAAAGCGTTAGGCATTTTGCTTCCCGCGTGGGGCGCGTGGATGCTGGGCAGTTTCCATCTCGTGCCATTCAGCCGCACGAGCATCGCGCTCGGCATGGCGTTCGTCGCGGCGCTCAGCGCGCTCGCCGTGTGGCGGCGCGGACGCGAGCTGATCGATTTCTTCCGCGCGCGGCGCGACATTGTCCTGATCGAAGAAATTCTCTTTCTCCTTTCCTTTCTCTTGTTCCTGCTCATCCGTTACGGCAATCCCGATTTGTGGCATCCGTACTTTGGCGGCGAAAAGCCGATGGATTTTACAATTCTGAATGCCGTCATCAAATCGACCTGGTTTCCGCCGTACGACGCGTGGTTCGCCGGTGGTTATCTGAACTATTACTATTTCGGGCAGATGATCACCGCGACGCTCACGCGTTTTTCCGGCATCGTGCCGGAGGTGGCGTACAATCTCGCGCTGCCGATGTACTTTGCGCTCACCGCGCTGGGCGCGTTCAGTGTTGCGTTCAACCTCGTCGCGCGAAGCGCCCTTGCTTCGTCGCAAAGACCGCTCCTCGCAATAACCAACACCAAGTACGCCCTTCTCGCCGGCATGCTCGCCGCGATTTTCGTCGCGGTCATCGGCAACCTGGGGCAGGTGATCTTGATCGGTCAGACGCTGGTCAAGATGGGCGGCGGCGATCCGGCGGGTCCGTTCCTGCCCGCGCTTGCGAGCGCGGTCGCCGGACTGGGGCGCCTCGTGATCGATCATCAGCCGTTCGAGGTGCCGATCGGCTGGTGGTACTGGAACGCGTCGCGCGTCATCCCGGACACGATCAACGAGTTTCCCTTTTTCACTTTCACCTACGCCGATCTGCACGCGCATTTGATGGCGCTGCCGTTCACGCTCGTCGTCCTCGGCTTGGCGGTGAATTTCGCGCGGCGCCGGCGCGAGGACGACGCGCGTCTGCCGTTCCTGTCCGCGCTGCCGATTGCGCCGGCAGATGTAGTCGAAGTGATCGTCATGGGGCTGGCGGTCGGCGCGCTGCGCGCGATCAACTATGCCGATTTCGCGACGTATCAATTGGTCATTGCGTCCGCGCTGGCGATTGGCGAATACGCGCGGCATCGCCTCAGTCTCGCCGCCATCGGCGGGTTCGCGTGGCGATTGATCGCTGTGTTCATACTCGCTTCGCTCTTGTGGCAGCCGTTCGTCAGCAATTTTGCGACCGCGTACCTGAGCATCGAGTTGTGGAATGGCGCCCGCACGACGCTGCCCGAATACCTCACCGTCCATGGCATTTTCCTTTTCGTCATCGCGACGTATCTCCTCTGGCAGACGTTCGAAAGCAAAGCCGCGCGCGGTCCGTTCCGCTTTTTGCGGATGGCGATGCGGCGCTCGAATCGGATCGATCATCTGCTGGCGCTGCAGCGCGTCTTTGCCGCGCCGCCGACTGCGTACGAGGACTGGGCGGTGGTGATCGTCTTCGCCGCGATGGTGCTCGAAGGCGCGTTCCTTGTTGTGCAGTGGTCGGTCTTTGCGCTCGCGTTCCCGTTCCTCGTCCTCGCGGGCTTGCTCGTCCTGCGCCCTGATCTCGATCCGGCGCGGCGATTGATCGCGCTGTTGATTGCGGCGGGCTTGGCGCTCACGCTGATGGTCGAAGTCATCGTCTACAAAGGCGACATCGGCAGGATGAACACGGTGTTCAAATTCTACCTGCAAGCGTGGGTGTTCTTCGGCATCGCCGCGGCGGTGGGATTGGCGTTCATGTTGCAGACGAACGACAAACGGCGGCAGACGGATGACCGCAGACGGATGCCGGAGAGCGTTCCGGTGTCGTCGTCCGTCCTTCGTCCGTCCTCCTCCGTCTTGCCTTTCTGGTGGTGGGGCATTTTCGCCGTGCTCATCTTTGCCGGCTTGCTGTACCCGGTCACCGCCGCGCGCGCCAAAGTGAATGATCGATTTGTCCCCGGTTCGCCGCCGGGATTGAACGGAATGGATTACATGAACACCGCGGTCTACAACGATCAGGGACACGACCTGGTTCTGAAGTACGACCTGGAGGCGATCCAGTGGATGCGCGAGCATATCCAGGGGTCGCCGGTGGTGCTCGAAGGGAACGCGCCGCTGTACCGCTGGGGGGATCGCGTCGCGATCTACACCGGCTTGCCGACGGTCATCGGCTGGGACTGGCACGAAAAACAGCAGCGCTCGATCATCGATCCCGCGATCATCGATCATCGCGTGGCGATGGTGCGCGATATGTATGACACGCTCGATGTGAACACGGCGCTGCAGGAGATGAGCGAGTATCACGTCCAGTACGTTTACATCGGCGACATGGAGCGCGTGTACTACGATGCCCAGGGGCTTGCCAAGTTCGATGCGATGGTGAAGATGGGCAAACTCCAAGTCGTCTATCAAAACGAGCACGTCAAGATTTATGAGGTCAATGGGCAGTCCGGCTGAGCGCGCGCGATGGATGCGGCTGCTCGGTTTGCTGGGCGCGGGCAGTGCGCTGTTGTTTGCGCTTGGGGCTGCGCTTGCCGATGCAGACTCGATGGGCCAAGTGGAACACGCGAGTCTTCCGAACCGCCGCGCGCCTGCCGCGCCGCAGGTTCAATCGTCCGGCGTGGTGACGCATGCCGTCTATTTCCCGTTTGTCGGCAAGGCGCCGCCAGCATGTCCCGCGCCCGGTGGATCGTACGGTACCGTCGCGGTGATTCCGTACACGCCGCGGATGACGCCCGCCGCGGACGACCCGGACATCAATTTGGCGCTGCGCGGCTATACGCCGACGGTCGCGTACCCGGGCTTGATCGATTCGAGTGGTGGTCCGCCGTCTGATCCATCCGCACCGCCGTTGTACAATCTTTTTACCGACCAACGCGTCCCGGCTTTTAGCGGCGTGTATCAAGTCTACAATTGGGACTGGTCGTGCAATTGTCGCGGCGCGCCGATCACGGATTATCCAGTCACGCTCGCCGGATTCGGTGTTGCGCCGGGTGAACCGGTCTGCGCACCCGGCTCCGGCTACGACATCGGCTGGGCGCCGGCGGGTTATGCGATGATGGTGTTGTACGCGGACGCCGCGCGCGTCACGCTCAAGTACACGCGCGAAGACAACGTCGTCAATGGTTATACGATTCACATTGAGCATATCAGCGTCGATCCAAATCTGCTCGCGCTCTATCAATCGATGGACCGCGCGGGGCGTGTGCGATTGCCGGCGCTGTTCGCGGGGCAGGCGATTGGGAGCGCGATCACGACGGAAGTCGGAGTTGCAATTCGCGACACGGGGACATTCTTGGATCCGCGCTCGCGGCAAGATTGGTGGCAAGGGAAATGAACCGATTCGCAGGTCTTCTGTTCGCGGCGTTGGCGTTGATGCCGGCAGCGGCATTCGCCGACGCGCCGGTCAGCACGCTACAAGGCGGCGCGCGCGTCGAATATCGCTTTGATTATCTCGGCGATGGTACGCCGATCCAAGTCGAACTGACAGAAACCGACCCGAACAGTCTCGTGGTCTCGATTTATACATCCGACCAAATTGCGGCAGTGCGGCGCGGCGAACCGGTGGCGCCGGTGGGACGCGGCACGGTGGCGCGCGCCGACACGTTGCAGTGGCTCGGCGCGTTCAGGATCAAGGGCGTCTACTATGTCGTCGTCGAAAATCGCGCGCCCAACGCGATCACGTACCGGCTGAGCATCACCGGCGACGGCGTGAGTGGCGCGGCGCGCGCGCTGCCATCCTGGGTCGGCGCAACGTCGACGATCAGCACGCTGAATGGACAGCCAATCCTCACGGTGAGCCTGCCGCCCGCTGCGATCACGACGACCTTGCGGCTGGTGATGCCGCCGGCGCCCAGCACGTGCACGCCGGCGGATCAAATCCGCGGCACGATCAATCGCAGTCTCAAGCTGTGTCCGGGGCAGGTGTATCCGCCGCTGGAAATTTCCGGCGACCACATCGCGCTGTTCACCGACGACGCGCACTCGGCGGTCGTGCGGAGTTCGGGACGCCAATTTGCCATCACGATGGAGGGATCGAACAACTGGGTCGAAGGCGTGACGATTCAAGCCAGCGCGGACCCGCGCGACGCTGGCGCGTGGTTGTGTCTCTACGACGAATGCCAGTTCGCCACGCGCCCGGTCACGACGACGGTGCGCGGCGGCATTCAGTACGGCGGCGGAATTTTGCTCAAGGGTTCCAACACCACGATTCACCGCGTCACCGTGCACGGCGGCACGATGGGCATTGCGACGGTCAACGGGCACGCGAACAATATCATCGAGAATCAGCTGAGCGATCTGAACGGCTGGGGCTCGTTCAACCTCGGCAGCACGGACAGTTATTTTGTCGGCAACACGTGGAGCCGCGACAATCATGGCTGCACGACGCCGGACGGTCGCACCTTCCAGCACGGCTGCGAGACAGCGGGCTGGGTATGTCTTGGCTGCATTGCCAATCTCGCGGCGTACAACACGTGCGAGTTGAGCGCGAATTGCTTTTACATGGACGGCAGTCGCGGACTGGCGAGCAGCGACAATAATTTCTTTTCGAACTATTGCGCTGGCGCGACGGACAATTGCTTCGAGGTCACGTTTTCGTTCGGGAACATTTTCCGCGACAATATCGCGACCGTCGAAGCCAAGACCGATACGGTATGCAACTATCCGTTCTGGATCGGCGGTTCGATCGCCTACTTTGCGAACAACATCTGGGAATGCCGCGTCAGCGAAGACGATGCGTTCAACCAGTCGCGCGACTCGACGACGGTGGCGACGAACATCATCCGGCTCGATAACATTCTCGGCGTGCTGAACGCGCCCAAGATCATTCCCCCCACCTTGACGCCGACGCCGACGGACGATGGCAACGGCAATCGCTCGCCGTCTGTGATCGCGTCCGCGACGAGCACGCCGGTTGACGCCGCGCCAGTACTGCCGCTGTACAAGATACTCGAATTGGTCAAGTGATCCATGCAAAACTCGGCGTATCTTTTTCACGTCGCTTTCGTCATGACTATTGAGGACTCATCGTGAGCGATGCGCTCTCGGAGCTCGGCGGGGTCTATGACACCTATGCGCCGAAGATTTTTCGCTACATCTACCATCGCCTCGGCGACCAGTCCTTGGCGGAGGATTTGACGAGCGAGGTCTTTGTCCGATTTCTCAACGCGCGGGTCGCTCCGAACAATCTCGCGGCGTTCTTGTATCGCATCGCGCACAATCTGATCGTCGATTACCTCCGGCAGCATCCGCCCGCGCTGTCGCTCGACGAAGATGTGCCGAGCGATGGGGGCGACCCGGCGCAGCTTGCCGAGATCGAGATGGAGCGGGTGCGCCTGCGCCGCGCGCTCCATCGCCTGGCGTCGGAGCAGCAGCAGGTGATCGTGCTCAAGTTCCTCGAAGGATTGTCGAACGAAGAAATTGCGCGCGTGATCGACAAGCCGGTGGGCGCGGTGAAAGCATTACAGCATCGCGGGCTGGCGACGCTGCGCGATCTCCTGGGCGCTGAACTCCGGCGCGCCGCGCCGCTCGAACAAGTAGAGCGAGTCAAATGAGCGAACGTGATTTTGAATCCAAACTGGACGATGCCTTGAGACGGCTAATGCTCGATGTGCCGGTCGATGACCTGACCGCGAGCGAACCTGACGCCGCCGACTTGATTCGCGTCGCGCGGCGTTTGCAGGTGCTCGCCCCCACGCCGGCGCCGCAGCTCGCCGATGGTCGGCGAAGATTCCTGAGTCTCGCCGCGCGGCGGCTCGATCGCGGCGGCAGTATTGTGGATTGGTTCAGGCGCACCGCACCTCGCCCCGCGTTGGCGTTCGCGGTGGCGTTGGTGGCGCTTCTCGTCGCCGCCAGCGCGATGATCTTCTCACAATCGAATCCCGCGCTGCAAATGACTTTGACACAAACCGTTGCGCCGACATTCACGGCGACGCCGACGCGAATCTCATTCTCGCCCGACGGCGCGCGCTCGGTCGATTTGCGTCTTTCGATAGACTCACATGACCTTCCTCTGCCTAATCCGCAACCCGTTCCTGCGCCGGTCATCTCTGCCATCAAACTGACAGCCTTCCATGATTGAAACCCTGACCTGGTGGCTCCTCGTCGAATTCATCGGCATTGCGGTCTTGCCGGTGGCGTATCGTTTCTTCCGCCACTTGCCGGATCGCGGCTATGCGTTCATCAAACCGCTCGGCTTGCTGCTCATCGCCTATCCATTCTGGCTGCTGACAACGTTCGGTTTTCTGACGAACACGCGCGGCGCGATCGCGCTGGTCGCGGTGGGCGTCGCCGCCGCGGCGTGGTGGTTCTTTGGAAGGCCACAGAGCACCGGCGGCAGACCACAGACGGAGGACGGACGGCGGATGACGGACGATGAACAACCGTCCTCCGTCCTCCATCCGCCGTCGGCAATGACCTGGCTTCGCGATCACGCACGACTTGTCCTCGCGACCGAACTGGTCTTTACGGTCGCGTTCTTCGCGTGGACGATAGTGCGCGCGTACATGCCGGAGATCACGGCGACCGAAAAGCCGATGGAATTTGCGTTTCTCAACGGCGTCTTGCAGAGCGCGACTTTTCCGCCGCGCGATCCGTGGCTCTCCGGCTACGCCATCAGTTACTATTACTTGGGCTACATCATCATCGCGATGCTGACGCTGTTGAGCGGCATCGCGTCGAGCATCACGTTCAATCTCGGCATCGCGCTGCTGTTCGCGCTTGCCGCGACCGGCGCATTCGGATTGGTGTACGATCTGATCTGCGCTTCGCCGCTCGCCCCGCGCAAGTGGCAGTCGCTTTTCTATCCGCTCTTTGCCCCGCTCTTCCTTCTGCTCGCCGGCAATCTGGAAGGTTTTTTCGAAGCGCTGCACGCCAAAGGCATCGGCTCGCTGCCATTTTGGGATTGGCTCGATGTGAAAGGGCTCGCCCAAGCGCCCGTGACCGGCTCATTCGTGCCGAACGACAACTGGTGGTGGTGGCGCGCGTCGCGCGTCGTGCACGATGTCGTCGCCGGTCAAACGCAAGAGGTCATCGACGAGTTTCCGCAGTTCAGTTTTCTGCTGGGCGATATGCATCCGCATGTGCTGGCGCTGCCGTTTGTCTTGCTCGCGCTCGCGGCGGCGTTGAACCTGATGAAAGCGAGATTGGAGATTGGAGATTGGAAGTTGGAGACTGGAAGTTCGCTTTCGTCATCTGTCATTCATCATTCGGCATGGGTCATTTATCCTTTGATTCTCGGTGGTCTTTTCTTCCTCAACTCCTGGGACATTTTGCCGTACGGTTTCATCTTGCTGGTCGCGTTCGGCGTGGCGCGCTATCGTGTGAATCATCAGTGGGACGCTAGCGCGACGCGCGATCTGGCGGTCTTTGCAGTTGCTCTGGGCGCGCTGAGCGTACTGCTGTATCTGCCCTTCTACATCGGCTTTCAGTCGCAGGCGGGCGGCTTGCTGCCGACGCTCTTTGTCAAGACGCAACTGCACCAGTACCTCATCATGTTCGGCTTGTTCGTCTTTATCCTCGGCGCGTTCCTCGCGCGGTGGGGGTTCGAGCAGCGCGACATCACCGTGCGGGAATGGCTGTCGTACGCCGCCGCGCCGGTCGCGCTGATCGTCGCGTTTCCGTTCGTGATTGCCGTGCTCGCGCTCGGCGTGCTCGCCGCGCGTCCGGATTTGCAGGAGCAAGCGCGCGCGATTTTTCCCGGCGTCAGCAATCTTTTGACCACACTGCTCGTCGCGTATTTTGCTCCGCTGGTGTCCGATCCGTGGCTGTGCATCCTGCTCGCGATCTTCCTCGTGGCAATCGTCGTGCTGGCGCGCGCGCGTCTGCCCGATGACAGCACGACCTTTGTGCTGTTGCTCGCGTTCACCGGCTTTCTCCTCACCTTCGGTGTCGAGTTCGTCTATCTGCGCGATCAATTCGGTACGCGGATGAACACGGTTTTCAAATTCTACTTTCAAGCGTGGACACTCTTCTCCATTGCCGCGGCGTACGCGGTGTTTTACCTCTCGCGCCAATTGAGCGGCTTGGCGCGCGGCGCGTGGTTCGCCGGGCTGGCGCTCTTGCTCGCCGCCAGTCTTGTCTATCCGGTGCTGGCGATCCCGAATCGCGCGGACAATTTCGCCAAGACGCCGACGCTCGACGGCATCGCGTGGATTCGCGACACGAACCCCGGCGATTACGAGGCGATTCAATGGCTCGACGCGCACGCGCCGCGCGGCTCGAACATCCTGGAGGCGCCGGGCGACGATTACTCGTACGGCAATCGCATCTCGATGGCGACCGGCTTGGCGACCCCGCTCGGCTGGTTCGGTCACGAGTCGCAGTGGCGCGGCAACACGCTCCTGTTCAAGAACGATACCGCTGACATCGACCGCGCGGCGGATGTGGCGCGCATCTATCAAACCCTCAATCCGCAGGAAGCGTTGACTTTGCTGGACAAGTATGATATAAACTTCGTCGTTGTCGGACCGACCGAGCGTTCCAAATACGGACTCTCGAAATCCCAGGTCGATAAATTCGGTCGCGTGATGACGCTGGTGTTTGACCATGACGATGACAGGATTTACGCCCGAGCCAACTGAATCCATCGACCGGACGGCGATCGTTTTGCCCGCACTGACCGTCGAGGTCGCGCTCTACGCCGCGATCGCGTCCGGTGCGTTCTTCATCCGTTTTTTCCTCCTCGGCAACATGTCGCTCGATCCGAACGAAGCGCGGCAAGCGTTGGCGTCGTGGAATTTTGTGCGCGGGCTTGCAGAGACGTTCACCGGCAGTCCACTCCTCTTCACCGGCAACGCGCTCCTCTTCGCGCTCTTCGGCGCGACCGATGCCGCCGCGCGGTGCTTGCCGGCGCTGTTCGGCAGCGCGCTCGTTTTGACGCCCGCGTTGCTGAGAAACCACATCGGACGCGGCGGCGCCCTGATCGCCAGCGCGCTGTTCGCGTTCTCGCCGTCGCTCGTGCTCTTCTCCCGCGAGGCGAATGGCGCGGTGATCGCGATGACGTGTTCGCTCGCGGCGTTCGCGTTCGCATGGCGATACTTGGACGCGCGCGCGCCACGCGATTTGTATGTCGCCGCCGCCGCGCTCGCGCTCGCGCTTCTCGCCGCGCGCGAAGTGTGGACGTTCGTTCTCGCCGCGCTCGTTTTTCTCGTGCTCGCGCGTCTCCGCCGCGAGGAATGGTCGGTGGCTTCAGCCGACGCGCGCCGCGCCGCGCTCGTCTTTGCGCTCGTTTTCATCGGCGTCTCGACCGCGTTTCTGCTACATCGCGATGGTTTTGGCGCGGCGTTCGATCTGTTCGGCGCGTGGCTGAATGGCTTGGCGCTGGGCGGATCGCCGTTCGACCCGCTGCGGCTGCTGGTGCTGTACGAACCGGTCGCCCTCTTCTTCGGCGCGGTCGCGTTGGTCGATGTCGTCTTCCTCGCGCGCGAGACGCAATGGTCCGATTCTCCGCTCGTCGCGCTCGCGTTGTGGGCGGTGATCGCGTTGGGGATATACACCCTCGGCGCCGACAAGGCGCCGGCGCGCGTCGTCGCCATCGTCGTTCCGCTGACGCTGCTCGCGGCTTGGTTCATCGGCGCGTGGCTGGACGGATGGGTCGCCGCGATCCGAGCCGCGCCGGTGGCGAAACAGCTGCTGCTGACGCAGGAAACACCGGTGTTGTTCCTCGCGTTCGCGCTTGCCGGTTTCCTCTCTCTCGTCATCGCCGAGTTCGCGCTGCGCGGCGGCGTGGCAATAGGCGATGTGCTCGCCGCGGACTTGGGCGTCGCGAGCGATGCGGCAGGAGCCTTTAGTCTGGCGGTGGTTGCCGCGCTGATCGTGGTCGCGGCGCTCGCGATCGCGTTCCTCGGAGTCACCACATTGGGCGCCGCCCGCACGCGGACGATCGGCGTGGTGTTTGTTCTGATCGTCTTGGGGGTTTGGACGTTTCGGCAATCGATGCTTTTGAATTTCACGCTCGCGCCCAACGTGCGGGAATGGTTGCAGCCGTCCGCCGCCGCACCGAATCTGCACGACCTGGTTGCCGACATCAAAGATGCCTCGCGCTGGCGCGCGAACGATACCTACTCGCTCGTGATCGCGGTCGATGAATCGCTCGGCGCGCAGCCCGCGTGGTATCTGCGCGATTTCCGCGCCGCGCGCTTGGTCTCGCATCCGACCGCGGAGAGTGGTGTGCAGGCGCTGTTGCTCCCGGGCGACGCGCCTGGTCCCGCGGGCTGGATCGGTCAGCGGTACGAGCTCGAACTGCTGCGCGGCGCGGATCGCTCGAATCTGCTGCGCTGGCTGATCTATCGCGATGTTGGCAGCGTCGAGACCCGCGATGCCGTGTTGTGGCTGCCCAAGCCGGAGCAATAAAACGTAAAGCATAAAACCCAAAACGTGATTCTTGACGTTTCAGGTTTTAATCATCGCGTTTCGTTTCGCACAACAGGTAACGGAGCATGGAATCCATTTCTGAACGAAAGAGTTTTCTCGATTTGCCGGTCTCGGCGTTCCTCCGGTTAGACTGGGAACGCGTGCTGTTGATCCTGATTTTGGTTGCCGCCATCGTCACGCGCCTGTGGGACCTGCAGTACCGCGCGTACAATCACGATGAATCGATTCACACAGATTGGTCGTGGAACCTTTACACGGGGCGCGGCTACCAGCACAACCCGATCTACCACGGACCGCTGCTCTATCACCTCACCGCGTTCGCCTTTTTGCTGTTCGGCGACAACGACGTGACGGGGCGATTGCCGAACGCGCTGATTGGCATCGTGCTCGTCGCGCTGCCGTACTTTTTCCGCAAGTGGCTGGGACGCAAAGGCGCACTGGTGACGATGGCGCTGCTGCTGATTTCGCCGGCGGTGATGTACTATTCGCGCTTTAATCGGCATGATGTTTACGTCGAACTCTTCGTCGTGCTCATCGCGCTCGCTCTCTTCAAGTATTTTGAATCGCGCCGGGATATGTGGCTTTACGCCACGGCGGCATTTCTCGCACTGGCGTTCACCGCGATGGAAACGACGTTCATCTTCACTGCCGTTTTCGCCGTGTTCCTCTGCGCGCATTTCACATTCGAGTACCTCCGCCCGCGCGTCCCGTGGAGCCCGCTCGGGCTCGGTCTATTTGCCTCGGTCTTGGGCATTCCGTTCTTCGGACTCTTTGTCGCCTATCACGCGTTCACTTCGTTGCGCCGCAACGAAGAGCATCCGGATTGGCGCGATATTCCCAGTTTCAACCTGGGTATGATTCTGGCGACCTTCTCGCTTCCGCTCATCACGCCGTTTCTCTTCGTCATCCTCAATCCGATCTGGCAGGCGCTTTCGCACACTGACTTTTTATCGATCAGCGCGTTCACCGATGTGAGCACGCTGACGCAGATCGCGCAGTCGCAGCCCGATGTCCTTTTCCGTGTCCTCGTGCTGACCGCCGCGATGATTCTCTTTGCTGCCCTCCTCGGCTTGTGGTGGAATGGTCGCGTGTGGATGATCAGCGCGCTGCTCTTCTGGCCGATTTTCGTTCTCTTCTTTACGACGGTCTTCACGAACGGTGCCGGCTTTTTCACCGGCTTGCTTGGGTCGCTGGGCTATTGGCTGACGCAGCAGGGCGTTGCCCGGGGCGGTCAGCCCTCGTACTACTATCTGCTCGTGATGCTGCCGGAGTACGAATTCCTGCCGTACCTTGTCGGCATTGCAACGATCTTTTGGTACTGGTGGCGCTATCGCGCGCTGCATCTCGTGGGCGTGCTCGCGTGGATGTTGTGGATCGTTGTCTACTACGTCGCCATTCTGCCGGTGGTGCAAAACGGGTTGCCCAATGCCGCCTACCAGTTCGTCCCGGCATTCGCCGCGGTACTGATCCCGCTCACCTTCTTTGCGACATACGACCCGGATAATGCATCCAGCGTTTTCCCGGCATTCATCTTCACGTGGGCGGCAGGCGTGCTCATCGTGTTTTCCTGGGCGGGCGAGAAAATGCCCTGGCTCACGATGCATCTGACGATCCCGCTCGCGTTCGTCGCCGGCTGGGGAATCGACAAGTTGCTGGAGGCGGACTGGCGCGGCTTGCTCGCGCGCGGCGCGCATTGGATGGCGCTGCTCGTCCCGCTCGCCCTCGTGCTGATTGCGGCGCTCCTTTTCTCGCGTCCGTTCCAGGGCGTGGGGCTGGATCAACTCAGCGCGACGAATGGATTTATCGTCTCGCTCATCTTGCTGCTGGTGATCGTCGCGCCGGCGCTTTACCTGATCGGGCGCCGATTTACGCGGCACGAGTTGACGCGCGTCGTCGCGGTCGTGTGCGTCCTCGTGCTCGCCGCGCTGACGATTCGTTTTGCGTGGCTGGCGGTGTTCATCGAACCGGATGTGGCATCGGAAACGATGATCTACGCGCAGGGCTCGCACGACGTGGTGACGGCGATGCAGGAGATCCAAGACCTATCGCGGCGATTGTGCGCGCAAGCCACGTCGACCAAACCGCTCGCCGGCGAATGCGACAATGGCACGATCAAGGTCGCGTACGACGACGATTCGTCGTGGCCCTTTGTGTGGTATCTGCGCAACTATCGCAACGCGC
>Ga0272448_1005244_pt1 | contig 14397 bp, 10 predicted proteins | sample YNPCB0191_FD_202220 | JGI IMG/M metagenome (GOLD analysis project Ga0272448, IMG submission 202220) | Hot spring sediment microbial communities from Yellowstone National Park, WY, United States - YNP-CB-019-1 | ecosystem: Environmental > Aquatic > Thermal springs > Hot (42-90C) > Sediment...
GTTCCACCAGATGCACGCCTCGGGGCACCTGAGCAGGGAGCAGCTCGAGTGGCTGGTTGATACGATTGCGCCCAAGAAGATATTCCCGGTGCACACGGAGAACCCGCAGCTGTTCAAGAAGAGATGGGGAAATTCTGTAAATGCAAAAATCGGCAATGAAATAAAGCTGATTTGAGCCGGCTTAACGGGCTGGGAAATAGCAGACCGGCAACAGGAGCATTTTGTGCAAAATGATTTCAGGAAGGCGAGTGCATCATTTTTTCGATTTCTTCTAGTTTGCTAGCTATCATCGATCCTTTGCAGGTGAGGGAAATCAGGCGTTTCCGGGGGAAGTTTTTCTGCACATCCTCTTGGATCAGACCAGCCTCCTTTAATTTTTCCAGTGAATTGTAGATAGCCGAAAGGCTGCAATCTAAGCAACTCTTTAGTTCGGTGAGGCTTGCCACTCCCTTTTTTGAGAGCAGGAGCAAGAGCCTTATCGAACCAGTCTGCTCCAGGCACTCCATTATTTAGCACTTCGATATCCATTAGGCAGTTTTAAAAATATGAATCATTTGTTACGCTTTTCGGATTTCGAAAATAATAATAAATAAATTCAAGCGATTCCATAATTTATTTGTGCCTAAAGCAGGGCAGCCAGCATGGGGGGTTGGTTGTGCAGCCTTCAAAAAAAGAAAGGATGGGGTGCGACCCACAGCCTAGCGCAAGCGGTGTTCTATCAATGCTTAGGCAGTTGGCTTTTATAGGTTGCACAATTTTGGAGATCAAGATGATGGGAAAAAGGGCATTTAATGCCAAAGCATTTTTTGCAAAACTCCCGAACATGCCTTCCCGCGGCACCGGAAGCCCAGAGCCAAGGATGAGGCCCCAAATGGCATTTAAGAGTTGGATCAAGGGCAGGGCTCATAGTGGCGGGGAAATATTTGGGTGTTAAAAATGGTGGAAAGCAGCAGGAGCAAAAGGCTGATTCAGCAACGGATAAAAAAAGCTTTGCTCAGCGATCATTTTGCAGTTTTGGCGAGCCGAAGTGAACTAGAAAAACTCAAGACGACCATTTTTGGGGCAGAACCAATTTCAACTCCTATCAAGCTTTTGGGGAGCACCCATCTTGGGGAGTTGGCATTGTTTAAAAGGGTCGACAATTTGCGGCTGGCTTTCGGCCAAAGAGCACTTTCCCCCAATTGCCTTGGAGCAATCCTTTTAGAGGTTCAAGGGGCGGCAGGCATCTTTTTTGTTGAGGTCGAGGAGAACGCCGATCGCGAGAACGCGATCAAAGCGCTTTCTGAGCGGCTTGCGGACATCTTGGCGAAGCAAAGCCACTAGAGAATCACTGAACGCATTCATCAGGGGATTTGCCTAGCAGCATATTGCAATTTGAATGGGCGCATGCGGCAGACCAAATGGAGATCACCCCTGGTTTTTTTGCCTAATTTCATTCAATTTGTCCAGAATCCTGTCTGCGGCAGATCCGGGATCGGAAATTTCGTGCTCCCAAAGCCGGATTATATGCCAACCTTCTGACCTGAGCCTTTTTTCTTTCTCGAGATCGCGCTCAATATTTTTCTTAAGTTTTGGGTGCCAATAGGACTCGTTGCTCTTTGGCAAGTGCGAATGCTGCGGGCAGCCATGCCAAAAGCAGCCATCCACAAAAACAGCAAGCCTTATCGATGGAAAGGCAATATCAATTTTTTCTTTCCCGTAGTGCACCCTATACCTCAGCCCTTTTGCCCAGAGTGCCTTCCTGAGCAGCATCTCGGGCTTGGTGTCCTCAGATCTTATTGCTGACATAACTTTAGAGCGCTTTTCCTTTGAGATCTTGTCCATCCCAGGGTGCCCGGAAAAATATTAAGCAAGGCAGGAAGAGATAAAACAAACGGTGGAACGGTTGCCCACGAATTTGCTTATCGCCATGCGCACAATTGCAGAGTATGGAAACTACGATCTTAGCGCGTATGAAGTCAGCAGCGAAAACAGGATCAATGCAGCAGGCGAGCGGTTCGAGTACTACATAAAGGATGCGTTTGCAGGCACCCACCATCTCAAGGGCAAGGAAATGCGCAAGAAGGCGTACGCAGAGTTGTTCTTTGAAGGTGATGTTAACCACCCGCCCGATATCCTATTGTACGGGGGGGACGCATTCGAAATAAAGAAAATAAGGAACCCGGCAAACAACCTCGAGCTCAACAGTTCGCCGCCCAGAGACAGGCTCTACAGCAGCGACCCCCGCATAACGTCCGAATGCAAAAGAGTCGATGGCGGCAACTGGAACTCAAGGGATTTGTTCTATGCGGTAGGTTGCATCGAAGGCAACGTGATAAAAAGCATATTCTTCGTGCATGGGGAGTGCTATGCCGCAAAGATGGAGCACTATGACAAGATTGTCACAAACATCCAGAGCATGATAAGCGGCAACCTCAAGAGCGAGGGCATTGCAACAATCGAAGAGACCAATGAGCTTGGCAGGGTGAACGACGCGGATCCCTTGAAGCGCTCATACCTAAGGATTAGGCCAATGTGGATGCTGAAAAGCCCTTATAATGTCTTCAGCGAAGTCTTCAGAGCGCCAGCAGGATGTGAGTTTTGCATGGCAGCAATCATGCTCAAGAGGAAGTGGGAAAGCTTCCCGAAGGAAGACAGGAATGCTCTACTGCGGGATCCCAGGTTCAATGTCAAGGAAGTCAAGGTGAGCGACCCCAACAGCGAAAAGAACAGCCTGGATGCCGTGTTGGGAATTTACGGGCACTACGGAAAGCAAGCAAAGCTGGTATGAAAGCATGGCTCTCACCGTAGTTTCGCTGTTCTCTGGCTGCGGTGGGCTTGATCTCGGCTTCACAAAAGCTGGCTTCAAGCTCATTTATGCCAACGACAACGACCCCGCTGTTTGGGAAACGTTCGAGAAGAACCACGGAATACAGATCGACAGGCGTTCCATCAATGATATCAAATCGGGTGACATCCCAGAAGGCGATGGCATAATCGGTGGTCCGCCTTGCCAAAGCTGGAGCCTCGCAGGCGAGATGAGGGGGGTCGAAGACGAAAGGGGCAGGCTTTTTTACGAATACATAAGAATCCTCAATGATCTGCGACCAAAATTCTTCCTGGCAGAGAATGTCCCGGGGATAGTAAGCCGCACGCATATGCCAGAGTTCAAGAGGATACTAAGCAAGTTCGCTGAAATTGGATATAATGTATCATTCAGGATTTTGGACGCAAGGGATTATGGAGTCCCACAGGAAAGGAGAAGGGTAATAGTTGTCGGCTACCTAAAAGAACTAGGCGCAATCTTTGCATTCCCCCCTCCTACGCATTCCAAGAATGGCGGGATCGCACCCGATGGAAGGCGGCTCGAGAAGTGGTCAACCCTGAGGGATGCAATAGGGGATTTGCCTGAGGCAGTGCCTGCGTTGGAGAAGAACCGCCCAAACCCGGATGCCAAAGTCCCAAACCATGAGTTCATGAACGGCTCTTTCTCGTCGATATATATGTCAAGGAACAGGAGGAGGGACTGGGATGAGCCGTCATACACCATACAGGCAGGCGGAAGGCATGCGCCATTGCACCCAAGCTCAGCCAAGATGGTCAAGGTAGGAGAAGACAAATGGGAATTTGATGGGCAAAATCCGAAATACAGGCGCCTATCGGTGAGGGAATGCGCCAGGATACAAACATTCCCCGATTCGTTCATATTCCACTACAAAAATGTGGCAGAGGGTTATAGGATGGTGGGAAATGCAGTCCCTGTCAGGCTTGCGGAAACCCTGGCAAGGAAAATCAAAGAGGATCTCGAAAATGCCAAAATATGAAAAATCCAATAATGTGCAATATAGATTTACATTTTAAGAAAGCAATTTGATAATGGTTTGTGGCAAGCACCACAAACTTTACGGGCAATATATTGTCGTGTAAATCCCCTGAGTGAAACTTCCATCTACTGCATCGGGAACAAGGTTGAAGAAGTAACAATTCCTATCCAACCTCAGTGCCGCATGCCTCGAAATCTGAATCCCCCTTATAAAAACTGTCTTATCATTTAAAAGAGGCTTTATTTTTAGCCGAATAGACCCATTCCCAAGGGTTCTTATCTCATCTATAGTTCCGAAAGCATCATATGGCCAAGGAGCGCCCCACGAGCTTTCAGATCGCTTAGAAACATATGCGGTGCACATGGGTCGGTAACCGCAATATTTGCAATTTTGATTAGAAGGCGAGGCTAGCATTTTTGCTGAGTCGTTGGCATTTTTTAAATTCCTGACCATCAAATTAATTTTATGGAGCAAATTCTTTGCGTCTCTTAGAAGCTGCATGCACTCAAACTCGTCGAATTCTATTTTTACCAACGAACCATTTATTCCTACAATATAAAGAGCCGAAGGCCAGAGATCAAATTTTGAGTGGAAAAGCGCAGCATATAGCTTAATTTGTGTCGCATAGTCCTCGATTTTTTCGTCCATCAGCCCACCACAATTCAACTCGCTGGTTTTATAATCAATTATGATATCGCCATTTCCCGTCCTCACTATTGCATCAGGGTAACCGCCAACCAGCCCATCTTCAGTCTCAAGCCAAGATTCACTAAAATAAGCATCGTTTGGAGGCAATGTATAAGCAAATGTCGAGCGGTTTTTTTCCACAAGATTTTTGCACCGGATTTTTTTTAAATAGTAGTCGTAAGCGTTCTTCTCGATTGGAACCAAATGCCGCTCCGTTTCGGAAGCCAACATATCTTGCTCCTCTTGCAAAACGGCAGATTTCCAAGCCTTTTCGAAATCGCCGACCCTGATGCCGCCACATGAACGCGCGCAGAGCAACTTATGCACGACCCGACCCAGTCGAGCTTGTAGGCTTATAGGCAAACATTGCCTAATGCGCATTGAGGCGAGCATGCCTTTTAGCAAACATCTCTTCAGTTCCAGATAAGAGGTAGGGGTGATCCGCCTCAAAGGTTGAAATGGCGGCAATTGGATCGGCGCTTGCCAAGTCACCCTATTTTGAAAACTTCGAGATGGCAATGGCACCAAGCAGGCCTCCTTAGCAAATTGAATGTGTCTATTGCGTAAATCGAACCTCCATCTTGCAGAGCATCCTCTAAAGCCTCCATGAGGATGCCTTCCGGCTTTTCAATATCCCATAATGGATGGGTAACCAGCACTTTCTTATCAACCACCTCAAAGCCAGGCACGATCCCCCAAGTTTTTGGCGAATACGAAGATCCACCTGCGGCATAATTCAAATGTGTCACGAAGCTATCTCTTAGCGAACTGGCAAAAGAGCCCCATCCCTTCAGCTCAGGCTTATCGAAATCGCCATCCAGACCGCACATATAATTGCTTTCGCCCATTAGCCTTAGATAAGACAAACCCAACCGCCAATCCAGAAGGGAGTGGTATTGCATATTCCAATAAGATCTTAAGCAGTCATAGCAAGAGGATAAGCATTCGGATGGATGATCACCAGAGCATATTTTTGAAGTCAAGGATTCAGGGCTTGGCTTCAAGATCTTGTCCATCATATTTTCCCAAATTTCGCTAGCGCGGCGCACGAAGCCCGATCCGTTTTCGAGCGCATCAACAAGTATGGGTTCGCCGACATAGATGCCGGACTCGCCTCCATTTCCCAATGGTGATCGCGAAATGCTGCATATTTGGATCTCATTCAGATCTACATCCAGCTCTTGGCAAATTTCCAGTTGCAATAGAAAAGCGGCAGAGTAGACTGCAGCCTTTATTGCACCTGCTTTGTGCAACGGATCGGCAACTATGCCTTTTGGCACTTGAAGCGGCTTGATGCGAAGAGCGTCAGTAGTCTTCCCTGATGCCAAGGCTATCTTTTCGGTCCTGATGTCATTGGGCACTCTCTGCAACACATCTGCGAAGTAATTGCTAGAAATCCATTGATTTTCCAAGGATATGGTGCGCGGTTTACCAAGATAATCTTTGTAGCATTCTGTTTTTATGTAAGCACCCTCGAAGCATTTTCCCCAGTTATCGTTTATTTTCCATACGTGCGCTTGTGGATCGAGTGACAAGCAACAGTTACATATTTTCCTATCCACTGGGTTTCCGAATTGCGCATACAATGGAGGGAAGCCGAAGAATACATCGTCCCCTTTGCTGTCCTTGCCAGGGGAAAAATCAGTCCTGAATGCCACTGGTGTTGCAACCTTGTAAAACCGCACATCATTGCTTCCTAGAGGCTCCCCGCAATGCGGACAGCAATCAATCTCCGGTTTTTTTTCCCAGTTTTTTATATAACCGCATTTTTGGCACCTGAAAATCCACATTTTCAATTGCAAGCAGTCCCCAGAAGAGGCCATCCACCCATGGTCCCTCTTGACTATGTTCGTTGTGAAGCCAATTGCAACATGAATCCTTTTGTCTTTGGTTTTTTGGGATCCCGGAGCGAATTCAGTGATGGCAAGCTCCAGCACCCTCTCTATGGATTGTGGCTCAGAATCATCCTTTCTCAGACCGTGGTATAGTTGCCTTATGCGCGTGGGCATTCCAAACATAGGCAAAACGCCAGATTCGGCTAAGCGCTCAGCTATGCCTTCGCCTATATATTCAGGGCTGGAAACCGCCTTTTCGATTTTATTTGGCAATTCTCCCAAGATATCTTGCAAAAGCACAATTGCATCCAAACCATCAATATTCCCAGCGATAGCATTTACAACTTCTTCCCTTTCCTTTTTGAACTGTGGATCTGCAAGCCACCTAAGGACTGCAGGTTTAAGCTTGTCCCAATATTTCCTTCCTGACTTGTCATCCTTGGCTAACTTGGCTAACCCGAACTCACCATGGGTATCTGTTTTGGCAGGGCTGTCATACCACCTGGCACCCGCGTAAAGAAAAGCTCTTCGCAACAACTCTTTAGAAACTACTCTCTTCGCTATTTCGGGTTGGCGCATTGTCAAGAATGGTTGAGGGGGGGGCGAGTTTGTAATTTTGCTAGGATCGTTGTAATTGTGTATGTCATGGCTGCGCTCTCGGCAAAGCGTCATGGCGATGGAAAAGGGCTGCTTTCTCCTGCCCGCCCTGCCTACTCTTTGCTGATAATTGAACCTAGTCGGTGGCACATTTGCAAGGAAAACAGCCTGAAGTTGACCTATGTCAACGCCCAATTCCATAGTGGTTGTAACGCTAAGTATGTCGATCTCGTCAACTTTCCTGCAAGTCGGAATCTCCCTGTCTCCAAAATTCAAAAAGATTTTCCTGAAATGCCTTTGTCTTTCTGCCTGATCATCGGTCTGAGCAGTAAGTTCTTCGCAATGTAGCCTGAACTGCCTTCTCCCTTTTGTGGCTACCATTGCTAAGTAGTTGACTGACTGTATCTCTGAGCATTGTTTTTCTGGGCGGGCATCCAATTCGCCATTACAATTAGTGCAGATCCCTCCAGATCTGTGGAGGTGCGGTCGCCTGCAATTTCTGCAGATCCAAACTGGATCCTCAGGGAGGGCGACTCTTATCAGAAGGCAATCCACATTTATTTTGCCTTTTTGGTGTCCGCTTTTTTCCAATGCTTCGAAAACACATTCTTTAAGACTTTCTTTATCAATTTTGTGCTTGTTTGCACAAGCCTGCAGGTATTTATTGAGATTTTTGCTTATGTCATCATACCCCAGCCAATCCTCCACATCGTAATCGTTTGCCTCATGGCGCCACATATCTCCAAGGATCCTTAAAGATGAGTCGCAGATTTGCACGTATGTTTCATAATCAATGCCCAAGGCGCTGGAATGTTCCTTGGCAATTTCGTCATCCAATTTTATTTTTGCGAACCCAAGACCAGATGACTCGAAGCTATAGTAAAGCTGCCTGAACAAAACTTCGCAAACTTGCTTCCTTAGCTCATTTTGTATTTTGAGCTTAGCTTGTTCTGCCTCTCCAGAAAGCCCAAGGTTCCATTGGAGTTTCTCGAAATCAAAAAGCTCCGTCCAGCGGTGTTTTGCTCCGCCCCAGTAGAACTCTTGGACATGCAAATCCAATCCTGCAGGATTTACACCCAGCCTAATCAAAGATTTTATAATTCGTCCAAGCTCATGAGTTCCATAGCTCGCTCCGATGAGTGGCCCAATTTCCACGATTTTTGATTTGCCGCGGGCGGAGATCTCATCCAAACATTTTTTCAAAGCACTGTGCTCCTTTGAGGCTATTTCCCACATTGTTTTCGATTTAATAGGGTCTGAATCATTCAGCTCCTTGGAAAGTTCATTAAAAATCTTCAAATCCTTGGAAATTTTATAAAGCAGACCTGGATTTTCCATAAAATATTCATAATCCACGTCGCGTATCCCTGCTTTCTCAGCAATCTTCTTTTCAGCATCGCATACATCAAGATTGAGGATGCCTTCGAGCTCCGAGCGCATCTGTTGCGATTTAGCGCTTTCGAAAAGGGCTTTCAGCTTTTCAAGGGTTTCAGGCTCTATCTTCGCCATTGACCAGAGTTCTTTTGCAATAATTTCCCTTACCAAGTCAGAATAATGGTTTCTTTCAATACCAACTGAAATTTGGGCAGCTTCTTCACGGCTGTCCGAGAACACGATCAGTTTTTGGCTTTCTCTCGGCAATTGGCTGAAGAGCTCTTTGGCTAAAATTTGGCTCATCTTGGAAAAGCCGGTCCTAAAGCCCCTGATCGGGAATTTCAGACCCTTCCTCGAGGAGTAGTTTGCGCCGCAAGAAGCGCAAACATTAGGAAGTGCATGTATTCCTGGCTTTTCCTCCTTCACCCTGAAAAGGTAGCCTCTGACCCAATTTCCAGGATCTGATTCGCTTTCATCATGACCTGAAACTACCTTGCCAGTCCTGGTGTCCAAGCTAGCTTTTTCCCACGATGCTTTTGCCCCGTTCTCGGAGAATCCGGTCTGGGACCAATTCTTTGAATTTGGATTGAGATCCGATGAGCCGGATGGCCAGAATACTGCATAATCAAGATAATCTCGCCTGTCCAGCATTGCACTTGTTTGCTTTTCAGGCAATTTCTCTATCTCTGGATCTGTGGGGAGCATCTCAATTATGCCATCTTCATCGACCTTATGTCGGCTCCCTCCAAAATACAAGGCACCACAGTTCTCGCAGTATAGCAGCTCAAGCACTCTTCGCAATCCGTCCATTTCTGAAACCGCAACAGGGGAGGCGAAAATCCTCCCAACAGGGTTGCCGTCCTTATTGTTTTCATCCGGCTTTATTGTGCCCCAAAGACCAGGGAGATTCCTGAAAAACCAATGCATCCTGAAGTTTGGCAGAAGGATCTTTTTATCAAAAGCGCGACGCTCTGCTATTGCCCTAGCACGCAACAGACCCTTTACGGCCATCCTCAATCTCTCGCGAGGAAGGTCGCCAAAAATGTTTTTTCCAAATTCATAGACTTCAGTGGCATGCGTCTTTCCATCACTCCGGCATGCATTGACCATCCTTTCAAATAGGCATAAGTCCCCGCTAAACATAGCCTTTGCAAAAGATTCTTCGCCTGAGTCAGAGTCATGAGGTTGCCCGAGGGCAGCTGCAGCTTTTTTGAGTGTATTGTGGTCTATAGGGAGATCACTTTCTGCGATCCAGATGAAAGGATCTGCGGGAACGGGTTTTTTGTACGCTACATTCTCCGGAAGAATCTCTTGACCTTCAATTATCTCAAATGATTCGGCTTTAGAGCCGAAGAAATCCTGCAAGAATTGCAGCGAGCCGCTGTCCGAAGGATCTAGCGAGGCACTAGAGGCCAGTATCCTAAGCTGCGGATGTCCAGGGGAAAGCCCAAGCCTATAAAGCAAAAGCCTAAGCAAGTATGCAACTTCAGTCCCGGCGGTGCCTCGGTACAGATGGAGCTCGTCGATGATCAAATGGAAAATATGGTTCGGATCGCTGACCAACCATTCCCGGGTTTTTTCGAATATCGGCGCATCCTCCTCGCGCATAAGCATTACGCTTAGCATTGAGAAGTTGGTGATCAGAATGTCGGGTGGCGAATCCTGCATGTCCCACCTGCAACGCATCTCTGCACCATCTAGGCTAGGGAAGAAGCGCCTGATGTCAGAATTTTCACCTCGCTCAACCTGACTCGCGCAAGCTTCAATCTCTTCTATCTCTTTAAGAGTGTCTGCAAGCTGTTTAATTTTTTGCCAATTGGGCATAGATTTGCCATTCTTTTGGATGTATTCATGTCCTGGAACAGGGGTCTGGCTGTTGTACCTTGCAAAATAGAAAAGGTTGCCAGATCGGTTCTTTTTTAGCCACGCCCTGGCGGCTGGCGAATCAAGTGCATTTCTCAAGCGGGTAAGCTGATCCTCGACGAGCGCATTCATCGGATAGATAAGCAATGCCCTCACGGCTTTTGATCTCTTCTCGTGCCCTCTTTGCGGAACGCGCCAAGACTTTGCTTCGCCGCATTGTTTTTGCCAATCGCTGTTCCTCCACCAATCACCCCAAGCCAAGGGAGGCGTGCCTGGGGGCAACCATCCCTCGGATTCTTTTATGAGGTATGCTAAAAGGGGGAGCATAAAAGCCTCCGTTTTGCCGCTCCCAGTCCCAGCGGCGATAATGCAATTTTTACCCTTTAGTGCTTTATTGAGCATCTCGACCTGATGAACATATAGCTCAAAATCCCCAAGGAGCCCGCAGGAGCTCAGTTCGGCAAGTTCTTTTGCTTGCTTGCCTGAGAGGTTCGGCAGAGGGTCTTCCGAGATTTCTGTGATTTTCTTTCCTGAGCTCTTGTAAACAGGCAAAGGCTCTATGAATGGCTCTTGACAGAGCACACCAGGTTTAATCAGCAAATGTTTTCTTTCGTTTTCGAAAGATGTGAATCGTGTGCCGAAAGCAGTCCCTAAGTACGTAATAAGATTAGATTTAATCTCGTCTAACGATCCTATGGGATCTTCCATCTAAAGAAACCTCGAACTCTTTTTTCAAATCAATGTTTTTTATGCCTTGCGATAATTTTTCGGCTATTTTCTCTGCTATTGGAGGCGGGACGTTTGAGTAAAAAGAATAACTGCATCCGAATTGATCGCCTGTTTCTGATGATTCGACATATGCAATATGCGGCGCAAAGCCAGAGCAAAGGACCGCGGCTTTTTCAAGGAGAGGCGGCAGCGGCATAGCAGAGGGCACTGCAAAGACACCAAGATTACGATCATACATCAAAATTGGCTCTTTCCTTTTTCTTATTGCAAAATACCTGCCCCAAGTGAGGTAGGCAATACCAATTTCAGCAGCCTCATTGCCTTTTTTGTAGAAGATTTTTATCTTGTTAGACCTACTCTTGAATATGTATAAACCTTCTTCAAAAGTATTTGCATTTATGAACCTCAAACTTCCTATAGAAAATCTTTTTGCTTCCCAATTAGGAGGGGTGAAGCTGGAAAATTCCAGTCGATCTTCGATCTCGGCTAAGCTAACTGAAAACTGCACCAGTTTCCAAGAGGCGATCTCGTCAATTCTCCATTTTATTCCGATCGAAGCCAAGGCTTCAGATACGCGATTATCTTTGAGTGTGATGACAACTGTTTCGGGAAGGCAGATTATTGATTTTTCAAATTTGTTATTCGTTTTAGTGAACATGATGCTTTGGTTTGGCAGCTGTTCGACCTCAGCTTTTTTACCTAGGTATCGCGCTATTAGCATCGCAGTATCTCTAAATCGCGCCCCAACCAAGACGCCCATAATTTTATCGCAGGATGGGATGCGTACAATCGAGGGCCTGCAGCAGTAGACTGCCCTGGATCTGTAATCGGGTTCCCAATGCCCCAAGGCTTGGAAGATGCCAATAAGCCGTTTTTTTGCGGCTAGAATATGCTCTCTGCTTAGCCCAGGATTGGACTCGGCAACTAGTTTTGATAACTTCTGGTTGGGCACCTTTCCTAGGGCGCTCACCACATACAAGATTGGAACTGTGTCGATTGCGGATTCTTGAGGCTTAGCATTTCGAATCATGCAATTTCGAAAATCGGTCGATGTCACCCCTGCTACGACCTCCATTCTTTTTTCCTGATGTAATCAAGGCATTCTTTGCAGAAAAAAGAGCGCCCAGGTTCGGACGGTAGCTCAAACTCTTTTTTGCAAATGAAGCAAGTCTGCCTTTTCGCCCTAGATCGCCCACTTTCTTTGGAAAGCCGATTTAGGATTTCCGCCGGAGGCAAGACCGAGAAGTCACCCCACTGAAAATCCAAAGCATGGCAATCAATTCGATCATTTTTAATTTCAGCCCCCCAAGCGCAAGCCTCTCCCAGACAATCCATCAATTCCCCAAAGGCGTTCCTTCCATGCTCCTCAAGCTTAAGATCGCTTAAACTTAATTTTGCAATTGGGAATCTCTTTTGCCTTATTGGCTCACCTATCCCCATATAATGCAAAGCGATATTCAGCTCTCCAGCGCCGTTCAGAATAGTTTGGTCAATGCTCCAAGATGGAGGGTTCAAGGAATAAGGATCAATCCGATTCCCATTTCCAAACAGGGAAAAAGCCTCATTGCCTCCTTCAAGATAAGCCTTGATGGCTGGTCCGGCTATGTAGGAGCCCGACGGCAACCTGTAAAGACCGGTTATCTTGAATTTTATATTTTCAGGAAGCTCGTATGCAATGCCTGGAAGGGCTGATTTCGGTGCTTTCACAGAAAAAGCAACCCATCCATCAGGCAAACCAAACAACCGGAGCCGACGAAACTCATTGCAATTTATACTTCCCCACTCCTCGAGATCGGATTCAAATTCGCTATTGCAAATTGCTACAAAATCCTTGCAAATTGGGAAACCTCCGGTTTCTATGAAATACTGGCTGCCGGGATCCTTGACAAAAAATCTAACTGATTTGCCTTCTAGAACCGCAAAGGAACCTTCGTTCAAAAGCAGAAATAGTTCTCCGCATCCCCAGTCTAGCGTCGAAGCATCAATAGGATTTGAGCAGGCAGGCTCATTGACGATTGGACCATAAGTCCCATCTTCTCTGAGTTTGCAAGACAGCAAATTGCCGCGATGTTCCAGCAATAACTTGCTTTCGGATGGATTGATCCTCGCTGCAAGTATGGCGTAGCACACAGCTTTCTGCGAAAAACGGTCTATCATTAGCGAAAGTCTAACCATGTGCTTGGATCTTCGGCGGAGAGCCACTTTGCATCCAAAAGTGCCCCAAAGCCCCCTTAGTGTTTTCAGTTCATCCCTGCAGAATTCCAAAAGGCTTGCCGAAATCCCTAGCTGATCATCCCGTTCCAAGATCTTCTTGGTTTTTTTCTCCAGAAACCTCTCCCCGAATGAAATCAAAACAGATTTGAGGAACGCATTTGTCAGGTTGTCGTTCTCCCTGATGCGTGCATAAGAGAATATAGATGCCAAGTGCTTCCTCTCTTTGTCGGATATAACGAGCTGCGAAAGCGGAATGCCCACATAGGCATGCTTGCCCCGAATCCTTTTCGAGAAGATCCCCAGACCACCTTTTTTCTCTTCCTTGCTCCAGAACTCCAGATCATCCCAAAGATCAACAGTCCTGTTGAATCCCCTGAATGGACCACTTTTCTTAGGGAGACCCAACAGCTCCCTCAGGCGAGGATAGTAAGAATTTGGGCTGAAATCACCCTCCAAAGTGCCAGCCAATACGAAAAGGGCAAGATAGGCGACATAAGGAGGAAGGTCGCTACCACCATCCCTCCTCCAATCGCGCATAAGCTTCACGGCACGTCGGCATATCCCTTCAGGGTCATTCGAGTCGGGATCGATAATGCTTCGAAGGAAGCCATTATAGTCGCTCCCGATCCCTTGCCCTATTTCATCTATGATTTCCTTATTCACGAAAATCAAAACTTCTCGACCAGACATTTGCTCGTTAAAAAAATGCCTGCATATAGCCTCGTTCCAATCATCATAGCTCATTCAAGCGCACCATAATCAATCAAATAATATATTGAATCTTAGTGATTATTTTTATATTTAAGACTTCTGTCAGCATTTTTAACTAGCGATCACAATTTCAATATCTCTATTTTCATAATTGAAAAGAATTCGGGCACCTATCCGTTGGATAGCGAATGCACTGATGAACTCGCTGGCGCCAGCACTCTTGTCGGCACGCCCATCTCAAGATTTTTTTCAACTCTTTACTCCAATCCCGACAGAGCCAAGGAAAAGGGATCCACCTTCCTATCCGGGCATCGCCAGATCAAAACAGAGTTCGCATAATCCAAAGGAAATCCAACAGATGCAGACAAATGCTTATTTAAAAAAGGGTCGTTATAAATTTCAGGAGTAAAATTTATGGGAAGATCACCCTTTCCCATATTCTTGGCAGCCCTGCTTTTGATGGCGATCCAGTCACCACCGATCCAAGGATCTCCCGATCCTCCATATCCGCCGCCCAACCACGGCACAATCATTATCGTCGGGAATTCTGGCTTCGCAGCCTCGGGCGCGGTCGTTTCTGGGGA
>Ga0272448_1005248_pt1 | contig 14389 bp, 13 predicted proteins | sample YNPCB0191_FD_202220 | JGI IMG/M metagenome (GOLD analysis project Ga0272448, IMG submission 202220) | Hot spring sediment microbial communities from Yellowstone National Park, WY, United States - YNP-CB-019-1 | ecosystem: Environmental > Aquatic > Thermal springs > Hot (42-90C) > Sediment...
GGTCTCCTTTTTTGGTGTGGTAACCTGAAGGATACACCAGACCTACCGCTTTTTGGGCGGTCAGAAATTACAGAAACAAGGATACACTACTTGCAATCATAAATATGTCATTAGAATCTGATTAATAATCATATTGATAAATAGTTACGATCTGATCAGAGTAAACTACAGGAAACTTTGCTAAAAATCGCATGATCGATTCGCTAATTACGTTCTTATCAAAAAAGGATCGCGAAAAATAAACATAATCTATGGATTCATTATTTCTATCTAAATAATTCTCCAGACAATCTGCCCCATTCTCATCCACGCATTCACCTAGCGTCTCATATGCTGAGATTCTCTGGTAATAGTCCTTGGTCCATTCGAAACCCTGGACAGTGATTATGCTGACCAGATGGGTGAGGGCAGGGAACCATTCCGATACTGGATCTAATTCCCAACTAGCCGAAGAGGGTATGATAAGCACTCTGGCTCCAGGTTTGATATTGTTCTCCATCCAGTTCATCGCAGCTCTATCCGCTGGCGAAATCACTTTATTCAATGCTTGGTCCGTATATTGATTTAGATAACTTACAAGGAGTAATTGAAAAAATAAGCCGAAAAGCAATACAGCTTTAAACCAGTTTGCTTTTGCCGGAGAAGTTTTATCGGAAATCTCATGATGATTGCCTATACACGCGAGACCACTCTTAATTGCATAATCGACCGACGGTAATATGACGACATCTAAACCAATACCGATGAGCAAGCAAACAGGAAGCATGTTGATTCTGTTCGCGCTACGATAATCCAGGAAGGTCAAGGCAATTAACCACGCCAGATACATAAAATTCTTCGTGGCCAGCGTAGCAGCCAGACCAAAAATCGCAATCACTGCAAATAATGGCAATATCCCCTCTTCGGTATAATTGAAAAAAAAGAATTTTACTGAAGACAATAAGATATTAAAGTCTCCGGATGCAAACCCATAACTGATAACTTCGAAATCATTATGTAGAATGATTTGATACCAGTATGGAAATCCGATTATCACAACCCCGATAACGATCGACGCCAGCAAAATAATCCCCTTGCGCCATTTATGTATAAAGATTATTAAGATGATCAGGCTGATCATCGCGAACCAGGCCATCTCAAAGTGGAAAAGTATTGCCAGTGAAAATGTTATTGCCGCCAAAATTAAGTTCTTTCTCTTGTCTTGTAGAAGGAATGCAGCACCCTGATCGATTGCGATCAGTCCGAAAAGAAAACCCGGCGACCGTGTTACCCCGCCGCCCATGATCAACCATTCATAAGCCGGTTTTAACCATGCAAAAGCCATGGTGGCCAGATAAACCTGGCTGGAAGAGTTGAGCAGCTTGCGAGCAATAGAAAAGAAAACCGGAATCGTCAAAAGATTTACAAATAACGGGAAATATCTGAAAATATCAATCAGATTGATTCCCAAAAATTGGTTGGCCAATCCAATTAGATAAAATGATAAAGGTGGATAAACAAACGGCAGTGAAGCATTATTATAAGTTGTATATAACGGTAGAAGATAATGGTTGGCTTGAAGGTCCTGAACCATACGATAAAAAAGTCCGCCATCATTGAGTGGGAAATTTGTTTTAACCAGATAAATAATACGCAAGAAAGATCCTAGCCCAAGCGCAACAAAAAGAATTGTGGCATCTATACCATGTTCGGTAATCCATTCTTTCGATAGGAACCTATGTCTTGCAGAACTCTTTGTATAAACAATCATATTATTACCCTGGATGATCTAATTTGGTATTTTATTCACTTATTATAGATTTTGGATTTGATCAAGATATTTGTGTTCTCTATCGTCCTGCGTGTGAAAATTTGTCGATACCAAAGATATCCTAAGGCCCCAAAAACCACCATCCTGGCGGGTGCCACCAGCGCTAGAAGCATGACCTACAACATACCCTTTTCGCATCGCAACGTCAGCAAGATCAGTATCAGTAGGTATAAAATCCACTGCGGATTCCAGTTCTGCCCCCTCTATCATCAGCGCCGTGCGCAGGACCTTTTTCAGCGGCCAGGTGCGGAATACCGCCGGCAGCAGCAGCGCGGGGAACCATTTCGCCAGCATTCCCATTGCAATAAACGTACCTGAGCTGGCTTCTTTTCTCAGCAGCAGGGCGTCCAAAGCGATGAGCGTGAGAAACACCGGGATCAGGTCGAAATACCACCACGTATAAGGCAGCGGGGCCAGCAGCGCGAAGAACATCAGCGTGCGGATCAGCGCTCCCTTCTCCCCGTACAGCCGGCGCGCAATGCGCATGAAGACATACAGGCACCCTTATCCGGCCAGCGAGACCAGCGCAAGCAACATGAAATCGAACAGGAACTCCTGCCCGCCTGCCAGCTTGTTGATCCCGGCGGTCAGGAACGGCACCAACGGCGGAAATTCGACCCAATAATGGAGATACGGCCATCCAGGCAGCGAGGACCATTTGAAAAAGGCGGGGAAATCGCCGAAGCCGTAGAAATTATTGGGGATCAATCCCAGGAACAGGATCAGGCGTCCGAAGAAGAACAGCACGGGCAGCAACAGATCGATGGATTGACTTTCGGAGTGGTCGTCCAGCGTCATGGACCCCCTCTTGGGTGGCGAACGTGTAGATAGTCAAACCCCCGCAATGATTTTACACGATATTTGTAATTGATACTCATGCATCGCCTTACAGTTTGTCAACAATTTTCCCAAACCGAATGAGGGTTTGTGCAATAATATTCCATAAAACTAATCTCTACGCTCAATTCTCTTATCTCTGCTGTCCTCTATATGCTGTTTGCTTACCACCATCAACTATTTCTTATCCACTTTCTTTCTTTCGACCATGAAATAATTTCTGCAAAACCTGCGCAATGGTGGGATGGTCGTGGTCGATGTGCCCATCCGAGATATGAAACCCGGCTTCGGCTTCGCTCTGGCGCAAATCGCGTTCTCGTTGGTCTCGGCCTTGCGCCTGTGCCGGGATTGAATTATGTTTTGGATAGAGGTCCCCCTCGCAACTTGTTACTCCACATCTTCAATAATTAAATTGTGGTTCGTTTCATTTCTTGGCACGATCATTGCAAATATTTTCCATATAACCTCATCTGTTATATGCATTCCTTACAGAAAGGCGGTGAAGAACCATGGATACGATGGTTGTCCCCCTCCTGATCTTTCTGGTTTTATTAATCTTTATTGGCATCATACTCCAAATCATATTAATCTCAAGAAAATCGGATTCTGTTAGCCCCCCTCAAACATTTATCCAGGCTATTGGCCCTCTTCAATCCGAATTGCGAAGTGTGTCTGAGCGGTTATCTACTGTTGAACGCGATCAAAGCAACTTAATCCAAAACCTCAGCCAATTCGGTGCAAAATTGGCCGAGACCGGTTCGACAACGCAAGGGGTTTTTGAGACGACGACCTCGATTAGAAATACGCTCGCCTCGACCCAAGAAAGCTTGGCAGCATTACATAGCCACCTGCAAGCTCGCCAGCAATTGGAGCAGCAAACCAGTGAAGCGGTGAAACGGCTTGAGACGATCATTGCCGGCACACAAACGAAAGGCGTAGCCGGCGAGAATATCATCGATCTCGTTTTTTCAAGGCTCCCCCCGGAGTGGCAGGCGCGCAACGTTAGGATAGGCAATAAAATGGTCGAATTTGGTCTGCGTTTGCCGAATCATCTCATCTTGCCCATCGATAGCAAATGGCCAGCTACGAATTTACTGGAACAATTCTTAAATACCGATGATGTTGAGGAGCAAAAACAACTGAAAAAGCAGATCGAAAAAGCGGTGCTTAATAAAGCGGAAGAAGTCAGGAAGTATCTAGACCCAAATCTTACCGTCAATTTTGGGATAGCGGCTGTCCCCGATGCAGTATTTGATCTATGCTCTTATATCCAGGTGGAGGCTCTCCAGTTCAATGTGGTCGTAATCAGTTACAGCATGTTTATCCCCTATCTCCTTCTTGCTTTTCAAACTATCTTGAGGACTTCGGAAAATATTGACGTACAAAAATTGATGGCTTATTTAGAGACAGCGCAGACTGGAATCAAGGATGTGCAAAATGAGGTCGAAGGTCGTCTATCGAAGGCCATCAACATGTTGGTAAATTCTCGCGATGAGATGCGAATTAAATTGGGTAAAGTCAATAGCGGGATATCCGCCATCCAGCTTAGCGCGCCTGAAAACAAACAAATTCCCGAATTATCGGGATCAAGGGTTATTGATGCGTCCTAATCATTGTATCTTCTCGGTTTTGTTAATCAATAATGATTTACCCACAACATAATACGATCATTAGGGCATGTTTCCCTATAAGAACCACAAAGATTGTGTTTGTGTCATTCGTTCCTTCGTGTTTTTCCTGATTGAGGATTACCTGAGGACACGCGCGCAGCTACAAGGATCTGGGCGAACGCCGATCAACATCCCCGTTATTCTGCAACACAAATTCGGCAGGACGGCGGGGGTCAACCAGGCGAAGTCAGTGGGCCAAGCCAGACCAAGCCAGACGATAGTGCGATGGAGGATTGAGCCAAGGCAGATTCCCCCATTGCCTAGCGCTGAGAGACGGAGCGGGCAAGGCCTTATCCAGGTTGGCGAGGTCACTCCCGCCGATAGGCCTTGAGCAGCGCGGAGGGGGCGGAGACGTTGCGCCCAGCCAGGGTCAGGGCGAGGATGGTCACCAGGTAGGGGAGGGCCAGGAAGATTTCATAGGGCAGCTTCAATCCGGTGGCCTGGAGGCGCAACTGCAGGGCGAAAACGCCGCCAAACAGCAGGGCGCCCCACAGGACGCGCGCCGGCTCCCAGTTAGCGAAGATGATCAAGGCGATGCACACCCAACCGCGCCCGGAGATGATGCCGAAGATGAAAGAACCGAGCTGGGCCTCCGAAAGGAAGGCGCCGCCGGCCGCCATCAGCCCGCCGCCGAGTGCCAGGGCGAGGGTGCGCACGCGGAAGACGTTCACCCCGGCGGCGTCGGCCGCCTCGGGGTTCTCACCGGCGGCGCGCATCTGCAGGCCGAAATTGGAGCGGTACATCAGCCACCAGAAGAGCGGGACGAGCGCCAGGGCGATGTAGGTCAGCGCGTACTGCTCGAAGATCGGTCCGAGGATGGGCAGATTCCCCAGCGGGGCCAGCTTGGGGAACGGTTCGATCGAAGGCTGGATGCTGCGCTCGCCGAACACCAGGCGGAAGGAGAACAGCGACAGGCCGGTCATCAGCAGGGTGATGCCCAGGCCGGAGACGTGCTGGTTCAGCCCCAAATTGACGGTCAGGAGAGCCATCAGCAGGCCGGTCAGCACGCCGGACAGCACGGCCGCCAGGAAGCCCAGCCACAGCGATCCGCTGGTCGAAGCGACAGTAAAGCCGACGAAGGCGCCCAGGAACATGGTGCCCTCGATACCCAGATTGAGGATGCCCGAGCGCTCACACAGCAGCTCACCCAGCGTACCAAAGATCAGCGGGGTGGCCACCCGCAGGGTAGCGGCGATCAAGCCGACGATAAAGGTCTCCATCACACCCTCCGGACGCGGTAGTTCTGCAGGATCAACACGCTCAGGGTGACCAGCAGCAGGGCCGCCTCGACCACGTTGCCCAGGTAGATGGGCACATTGAGCGTCTGGCTGACGTTCTGCGCGCCGGTTTCGATCAGACCGATGAACAGGGCAGCCAGGCTGACGCCCAGTGGGTTCAGCCCGCCCAGGGTAGCGACGATGATGCCGGTGTAGCCATATCCAGCGGAAAGCGCCTCGATCAGATGGAAGTGGATGCCGGCCACCTCACCCACCCCCGCCAGGCCGGCGATGCCGCCGCTGACCAGCGCGGCGGTCAGCATGGTGCGCTCGACATTCACGCCGGCGAAGCGCGCCGCTTCTCGCCCCTGCCCGACCGCGCGCATACGCAACCCCAGTGGGGTGCGCCTGAGGATCAGCCAGATGGCGCCGATCGAGGCCCAGGCGATCAGGAAGCCCAGATGCAGGCGCGAACGGGGGATCAGCTTGGGGAACATGGTGCTGGCGGCGATGGTCGGCGATTGCGGCCAGCCGGAGACCGGGTCGCGCCAGACACCGTTGAGCAGGAAGCTGATCAGGAAGAGGATGACGGTGTTCATCAGGAGGGTGGTAACCACCTCGTCGACTGCCAGGCGCACTTTGAGCAGGGCGGGGATCAGCGCCCACAGCAGACCCGCAGTGAAGCCGCCCAAGATCATCAACGGCAGGGCCAGACCAGGAGGCACATCCTTGAGGACCATGCCCAGTCCGGCGGCAGCGATGGCGCCCGCCAGGAGCTGCCCCTCCGCGCCGATGTTCCAGTAGCCGGCGGCGAAAGCGAAGGTGACCGATGCGCCGGTCAACAGCAAGGGGGTGGACTTGACCAGCACCTCGATGGCGCTCACCTGATTGGAGAGTGGTTTGAGCAGGAAATAATAATAGGCCTGGAAGGGGTTTGCCCGCGCCAGCACGACCAGGATGGCGGTGAGCAGGAAAGTGATGACCACGGCGATGATCGGCGCAGCCGGGCGCATCCACAGCGGGGCCGGGCGGCGTTCGACGCGCAATCTAAGCATAGGGCACCTCCAGCGCGCCAGACATCATCAGGCCGAGCTGCTCGAGGCTGGCCTGGCGGGCGGGAAGTACGCCCATGATGCGCCCTTCGTAGATCACGGCGATGCGGTCGGAGAGGGCCACCACCTCGTCCAGGTCCTCAGAAATGAGGAGGACGGCCGCCCCGGCGTCACGCTGTTCGAGCAGCCTGGCACGCACATATTCGGTGGCGCCTACATCCAGTCCGCGTGTCGGCTGAGCGGCGACGACCACGCGCGGGTTGTTGGCCAGCGCGCGCGCCAGTAGGGCTTTCTGCATATTGCCGCCGGAGAGGGTGCGCATGCGGTCGCCGGGCGCAGCCTTGATCTGGTACTCGCGTATCAGGCGTTCGGCGTTCTCCTGGATGGCCTTACGGTCGAGCATGCCCGAGCGCACAAAGTGGTCCAAGTTCTCGAGAGCCAGGTTCTCGGCCACACTGAGTTCGCCAACCATGCCGGAGTGGCGGTCCTCGGGGATGCGCCCGACGCGGGCAGCGGTGAAGCGGGCGGGCGGCGCGCCGGTCAGGTCTTCCCCAGCCACCAGGATGCGCCCCCCGGTCGGCTTCAGCAGGCCGGAAAGCACCTGCGACAGCTCCGCCTGACCGTTGCCGGAAACGCCGGCGATGCCGAGAATCTCGCCAGCATGCACCTCCAGGTTGACCTGGCGCAGGGCGGGCAGGCCTTTGGTATCCACCGCCGAAAGCTGCTCGATGCGCAGAAGGGCTTCGCCGGTCTCCTTTTCCCCCTGGCGGGCTATCCCGAAGGTCTCGCGGCCGACCATCATTCGGGCGAGTTCAGACTGGCTGGTGCTGTCCTTGTCCACCGTGCCCACCACGCGGCCGTTGCGCAGCACCGTGATGCGATCGCAGATGGCCATGACCTCGTTGAGTTTATGGCTGATGAAGACCAGCGACATACCTTCCTGGCGCAGGCGCTGGAGGGTGGCGAAGAGCACATCCACCTCCTGGGGCACCAGCACAGCGGTGGGCTCGTCGAGGATGAGCACGCGGGCATTGCGGTAGAGCGACTTGAGGATCTCTACCCGCTGGCGCTCGCCAACCGAAAGGTGGCGCACCAGCGCGCCCGGGTTGACCTCCATGCCGAAGCGCGCGGCAGCGGACGCCACGTCCTTCTCGCAGGCGCGCGGTTCAACACGGAAGCCGCCTATGTACCCCAACACCACGTTCTCAGCCACGCTGAGGGTCGGCACCAGGGTGAAATGCTGGGTGACCATACCGATGCCGCAGCGGATGGCATCTTTTGGGGAACGGATGTGCACCTCCTGTCCTTCGACGAAGATGCGGCCGGCATCGGCGGTGTACAGGCCATAGAGGATGCGCATCAGGGTGGTCTTACCAGCGCCATTTTCACCCAGCAGCGCGTGGATCTCACCCTGCTCGAGGGTGAAGTCGATGGATTGATTGGCCAGCACCGGCCCGAAGCTCTTGCAGATACCGCGCAATTCGATCGCGTGCATGCAATGACCTTTAAGAATTGTTTTTCTATACGCGGATGGCCAGAATAAGCCCCGCCCTTCCCACCCTCCCTCTCCTTAAGGAGAGGGAGGGTCGTTTTCCCCGGCAGGCCGGGCGGTCAGCCTGAACGAGGGCAGGGGGAAGGTGAGGCCAGGCTCACTCAGTTCACCGCGGCCGGCTGGGCTTCGTCGATATCGACGCGCAGCAAGCCGGATTTAATCTGCGCCTCGGCGTCTCTGACCGCCTTGACCAGATCGGCCGGCAGCTTGCTCTCGGTGCCGTGGAAGGGCGCCAGCGACGCGCCGCCCTTGGCCGCCATGCTGAAGTCCTTCAAATCGAGGGCCGTGTATGTGCCGCCCTTAACCTGGTTGATCACATACTCGACCGTGGGGCTCATGTTCCACACCGGGCTGCTGACCACCAGGTCGGGGGCCAGTTCGTTCTGGTCGCTCATGTTGCCGAAGGCCCACAGGCCCTTCTCCTTGGCGGCCTCGATCACGCCGAAGCGCTCGGCGTAGAGCACGTCGGCGCCGTTGTCGATTTGCGCCAGGGCAGCCTCCTTGGCGGCGGCCGGGTCGAACCAGCTATTGATGAAGGTTACCAGGATTTTGGCGTTCGGGTTCTGTTTCTTAGCCCCGGCGATGAAGGCATTTACCAGGCGGTTGACCTCCGGCACAGGGTAACCGCCCACCACGCCGATCGTCCCGGTTTTGGTCAGCCCGCCGGCCAGCATGCCGCACAGGTAGGCCGGCTCGTGGATCCAGTTGTCGAAGACCGACAGGTTGGGGTTCGACGGCCCCAGCCCCGAGCCGAAGACGAAGGCGATGTTGGGGAACTGGGCTGCCACGCGGCGCACAGCCTCCTCGTTGCCGAAGGCGTCGCCAAAGATGATATCGGGCTTCTGGTTGGTGGCCACATCGGTGAGTACCCGTTCCATGTCACCCGCGTAGCCGATGTTCTCCGTGTAGGTGTAATCGATCTCACCCGCGTCCTTGGCCTTGTTCAGCGCGGCATGGATCACGCCGTCCCAGGGCTCCTCGATAGGGGTGGCGAAGGCGCCGAACACCTTGAGCTTTCCGGCCGCAGCGGGCGCCTCGGGGGTGGGGGTGGCCTGCGGGGCGCAGCCAGCCGCCAGGCTGACGGCAAACGCCAGCAGCACAATCAGGGTAAGCGAAATTTTTTTATTCATGCTCTCCAACTCCTCATCTGACGCTTCTATCGATTGCCATTCCGCAAAGAACGGATGGCCGCTTTGCGCTGCAATTGAAGTCGATCACCTCCCTCCCTGTTGGTCTTGTATGGCCAGATAGACTTTCTCCGCCGTCATGGGGATTTCCGTGAACTCGATCCCGAGCGCATCCGCCAGGGCGTTGCCGATGGCGGGGGGCACGGCCACGATGCCGTGTTCGCCCAACCCGCGCGCGCCGAAAGGCCCGGTGGCGTCTTCCGTCTCGATGAAGATGACCTGCATGCGCGGTACGTCGGCGCTGGTGGCGATGCGGTAATCCACGAAGCTCTGGTTGGCGATGCTCCCATCGGGGCGGAAAGCGACCCGTTCCATGAGCGCGGCGCCGAGGGCCATAACCATGGCGCCCTCCACCTGGCCGCGGGCTGCGTCCGGGTTGACCACCCGGCCCGGATCCTGCGCGCTGACCAGGCGCAGCACGGTCACCTGCCCGGTATTGAGGTCCACCTCCACCTCGGCCCCCTGGCAGCCGAAGGTCCAGCTCGCCGCCACGTTGCCCTGCCCGGTGAGTGGGTCGGGGAAGGTCAGCCCTCTGGGGACAAAGGTGCCGCGCCCGACCACCGGCGGGTTGACCGCCGCGCCATCCGGCATTGTGTAGCCGGTGACGATGCGCGCGTAGGGGATGGCCAGGTCCTCACGACCGCGCGGATAGACCCGCGCGTCGCGCAGCTCGATCTGCTCGGGCGGCAGGTCGAAGATCTCCGCCGCCGCACCCTGGATTTGCGCCAGGGCATCCTCGGCCGCCAGACGCACCGCGCTGCCTACCGCCCAGGTGGTGTGGCTGGCGACCGTCTGCCACTCGTAGGGCGAGTAATCCGTATCCACGCGCGGTGAATAATTGACCATCTCGACCGGCATGCGCAGCGCTTCGGCGGCGATCTGGGTCAGCACGGTGTTGACGCCCTGGCCCATCTCGATCGCCCCGGTGAAGACGGTAGCCGAGCCGTCCTCGTTGAAGCGGATGATTGCTCCGCTCTGCGCGTTGGTGCGCATGACCGGCGACTTCATGAAGCAGGCGATGCCCCGACCACGCACGCGTCCTGGCTCAGGTTCGGGCGCGGAGGGCGGCTGCAGCGCCTGACGCACCGCATCGAGACACAGGTCGGCGCGCCCGTTGGAAGGCTTGATGATCTGGCCGAGCGAGTTGACCCTGCCGGGGGTGAGCAGGTTCTTGCGGCGCAGCTCGAAGGGGTCCATCCCCAGGCGGCGGGCGATCTGGTCCATATGCCGTTCGACCATCCAGTGCACCTCGGGGTGACCGTAGCCTCGGTAAGCCCCTGTCGGCGGTGTGTTGGTGTACACGCAGCGTGAATCCAGGCGCAGATTAGGAATCTCGTAAGGACCGGTGGCGTTGTGGCCGCCGCCCTGGCTGATCCACACAGCGTAATCGGCGTAGCCGCCCGCGCCGAAATACAGCTCGGCCTCCTCGGCCAGCAGGGTGCCGTCGGCGCGAACGCCCATTTTGATGCGCCCCCATGCGCCGCGCCCCTCCAGCGTGCCGCAGAATACCTCCTCGCGCGTCAGCACGAGCTGGATGGGCTGCCCGGGCGCGGCATGAGCGGTGACCGCCATCAGCGGCTCGATGGTCACGTCGGACTTGCCGCCGAAACCGCCGCCGATGTAGGGCGCCACCACCCGCACCCGCCCCGGGGAGATGCGAAACATGCGCGCGATGGCGTCGCGCACGAAGAACGGGGATTGGGTGCTGGAGTGGATGGTGAACGTCTCCCCATCCCATAAGGCGGTGGCGCCGTGCGGCTCGATCTGCACGTGGGCGATCCACGGCACCCAGTACTCCTGCTCGAAGACCAGGTCGGATTGGGCGAAAGCGGCTGACGTGTCGCCACGGGTGAGTACATAGTGGTGCGCCACGTTGCTGCCCGGCTCGGGGCGAATCTGCCCGTCGTGCTCATAATTGCCCAGCTCCTCGTGCAGCAGCGGAGCGCCCGGTTGGGCGGCCTCGCGCGGATGCAGCACGTGGGGCAGCGGCTGGTACTCCACCGCCACCAGCCCGGCTGCCGCGTCGGCCGCCTCAAGGCTGCTGGCGACCACCACCGCAACCGGCTCACCCCAATAACGCACCCGATCGCGGGCGATGGGATACTGGTCGGCCAGGGCGTGACCGATGCGCCGCGGGCAGTCCCGTCCGGTGACCACTGCGCGCACGCCCGGTACGGTCAACGCGCGGCTGGCGTCCAGACCAAGGATGCGCGCGTGGGCATGCGGCGAGCGAACCACCCGTGCGTGCAGCACACCGCCCGGGTTCAAATCAGCCACGAAGCGCGCCTGCCCGGTGACTTTCTCGTAGCTGTCCACCCTCGGCTGCGATTTACCGATAATGCGGTAGTCCGTCATCTACTTCCCTGCCAGCGCCGCTACCTTATTCTGATCCACCAGCTTACCGTGGCTGAGCACGAAGCGCGGCGCCTCGTGATAGCGCAGCGCCTCGAGCACATTCGGCTGGCCCAGCACCACCAGGTTGGCCTCTGCCCCGATCTTCAGACCGTAATCGCGTACATTCATGGCCTGCGCCGCGCGCACGGTGACCATGTCGTAGAGCGTCTCCATATCGGCTGCGGTGGTCATCCACAGCAGGTGCGACGCCAGGAAGGCCACCTCGAGCATGTTGTTGCGCCCGTATGGGTAATAGGCGTCGGAGATGTCGTCCTGACCCAGGCAGACCAGGGCGCCTTCGGCCAGCAGCTCGCGCACGCGCGCGTGCAGCGGTCCGGTGTGCGGGTCGCTGACCACGCCCATGCCGGCCTTCTTGAGCAGGGCGGCCACTTTCTGGAAGTAGGGTGTGGGGTAGAGGGCCATGGCGCGGGCGTGATGGGCCAGCGCCCGCCCGGTCCAGCCGCGGCGGATGGCCTCGACCGCCATGGCCTCCAGGGAGCGCAGACCCGGGTCGCCGGCGTCGTCCACCAGCATGGAGACGTCCTTGTCGAACTCGACCGCCAGGTCGAAGATGGCGCGCACATGCTCCTGGATGTCGGCTTCGGTGTACTCGATCCAGGGGATGCCGCCGGCCACGTCCGCGCCGAGGGCCATGGCCTGGCGCATCAGATCGGGCGCGCCCGGCTCGCGCACCATGCCGTCCTGGGCGAAGGCCACCACCTGCACCTCCACCAAGCCGCGGAATTCTTCGCGCGCGCGGATCAGCGCCTTGACCCCCTCCAGGCGGGCCTTGCTGTCCACATCGGCGAACGCGCGCACATGGGTGCAGCCGTAGCGGGCCGCCTCGGCCAGCGCCCGGCGCACATTGACGATGATCCAGCTCTCGTCGTACTTCTCCTTCACCCGCGCGGCCAGCTCGATGGCAGTCATGGCCTTGCCCATGTCCGCGCCGTGATAATCGCGCAGGGCTTCCTCGTCCATCATTTGCAGGGTGTAGACTTTGCACAGGTGCAGGTGGGGGTTGACAAAGGATTCGGTCGTCAGTCCGCCGGCCGCGTCCAGCTCGACTTCCGCCCCGCCGGCGAGGTGTTCCTCGATGGCCGCCAGCCGGCCAGCGCGCACGCCCAGGTCGAAGAGCCGCTCGCCCCGGCCGCGGAGCCTGGCACGGCGGATGATCAGGTCGAAATCATTCGACATGCGTATCCTCCCTTATTTATGGATTGGTTCACGTACCTGGCCGCCGCAGTGGCTGCGCGCGGCCTCGAAAGCGAAACAGGCTTGGGGCCGCCCGGCCAGCAGCGCTTCGCCGGGCGGTAGGACAATATTAAGTTGTAGTGTGCGTAAGATTGCGAACGGAAATTCGAAAGGGCTAGGAATGCGGCGCCGGTGCTGCCGGCTTTGCATTAGTATAAGGGCAAAGTGGGGATCAATTCAAGTGATTTAGGTAATGATTTCTTTCCAGCCGGTTCATTCGCCCCATCGAGGCGGGGCAAAATCGTATGATCCAATCCAACGAGAAGACTTCAGCGAATGCCCGCTGCGGCGGACGGTCGGTCTGGTCGTTGCGAGACGATCAAGCCGCGTATCCGCCCGCTGGTGGCAATCGCGCTCGGCGGGGAGGTGTACACCAGCGCAGCCTGTCCCTGGGAACCGCAGCGCTGCGCGGCCGGAGCGCCTCTCCTGGATCGTGTGCGCGGGAGACGGCCGCCGGCAGCCCAGCTTTCCTGATCCCCTGGCGCCAGGGGGCGGGGGTTGGCCCGGGCAGGGCGCTGTGAGATTCGCCAGGCGGCTCAGGGACGCTACAGGACAGCGAGCTCATTTCGAAACGCGGAAAGCCGCCTTCGTTTTTCGTCCCCCTGACCATAATGTTGTATAATCAGATCAACATTGTAAATTATTCGCTGAATTATCGGTGAGAGGACAGGAGGAGGGCATGCGACTGAGCGATGAGGATTACCTGCGTAAGGCAATCGACCTGGCGCGCCAGGCACGGGAACGCGGCGACGACCCGTTCGGCGCGCTGCTGGTCAGCGCGGACGGCGAGGTGCTGGCCGAGGCGCTCAACTCGGTGGTCACCGCCAAGGACTGCACCGGCCACGCCGAGATCAACCTGATGCGCGCCGCCTCGCAGCGCTTCCCGCGCGAGGTGCTGCAGGCCGCCACGCTATACACCAGCAGCGAGCCGTGCCCGATGTGCGCCGGTGCGATCTTTTGGGGCTCCGTCGGACGGATCGTTTTCTCGGTCAGCGGATGGACGCTGCGCATGATCGTGGACCAGAACCCGGCCAACCCGACGCTGGCCATGCCGTGCGGCGAGCTGCTCGAGCGCGGCAACCGGCACATCGAAGTGGTCGGCCCCCTGCTTGAGAAAGAGGGACTGAAGGTTCACGAAGGCTACTGGAAATGAAACGGGGCGGCCCAGCCAGGCCGCCCCGCGAAATAGTGCAACCGATCGATTTAATCTTCGAACGTGACCGAGGCGGTCATGTTCCACATCAGGCGGGGGTCCTGCTGATTCAGGTCGACCCGCACGGTGTAGACGATGTCGCCCTGGCGGTTCTGTCCCAGCAGGTCGATGCTGGCGATGGAACCGGTCAGCGTCAGGTCGGGCAGGGCGTCGACGGTCACCTGGACTCGGTCGCCCACCTTGAGGTCCACCACATTCAGCTC
>Ga0272448_1005249_pt1 | contig 14388 bp, 13 predicted proteins | sample YNPCB0191_FD_202220 | JGI IMG/M metagenome (GOLD analysis project Ga0272448, IMG submission 202220) | Hot spring sediment microbial communities from Yellowstone National Park, WY, United States - YNP-CB-019-1 | ecosystem: Environmental > Aquatic > Thermal springs > Hot (42-90C) > Sediment...
GCGCGTGCCCGCAAAGAGGCGCCGGTCCGCCCATGTACGGTCATGACCTTGAGGACAGGCAGGCCTCGAACGGCCAGGAGTCCTATGAAGGCATCTTTGTAGCCATGACAGTGGATGAGCGCGATATGGTGCGCTTCGAGGAAGCGCCGCACCTCTCCGACATACCTTGGCCTGAACGTGCCCGGGCTCTGCACTGCGGCGCACCGGATCCCCGAGGTGCGGGCCAACCCGAGCACCGGTACTCGTTCAGGCGGGCCCTTTGCCAGAACGAGCAAATGGGGGGTCAGTTCGTTTCGGCCGAGGTGAGCGAGGAGATTGAGCACATACGTGTCCGTGCCTTCGATGAACAGCGAGCCGCGCTTGAGGTGGGCTATGGCGTAGTGTTTCATGGTATCGTGGGGTTCTGGAAACGGGCTTCTTCGAGCAGGACGCTCCAGCGTAACGTCAGCCAGTACTCCAACAAGAGGTCCTTGAGGGCCTTGCGCGCCTCGGGACTCGAGACGAGGAATTTCAAGCCGTAGAGGGCGATACGGGGGAGCATGGCGTAAAAGACCATGACCCTGAGCGCAGTGGCCTGCACAGGGCCGTAGTGGGCCATGAAGAATCTGTACCGTCCGTTGTAACTGAGATGCCGGATGTAGGGCTTGACGTGCTCTGAGCTCTTCAAGCCGTGATGGATGACCGTTGCAGCCGGTTCGATGTATATCTTCCATCCCTGCTCCCTGATACGGTAGCACAGATCGATGTCTTCCATGTGCATGAAGCAGCGCTCGTCCAAGGGGCCTACGGCATCGAGCACCTCACGCTTGACGAGAAGGCATGCGCCCGAGGCTGCCGGGATCTCGCTCGCCTCTGAAGGCACCCAGTCTCCCATCCTCCAGACCCCGAACCAGCGATGACGGGGAAACATCCTGGAGAGGAGGCTGAGCTCGAAGAATTCGCTGCGTACCGTTGGAAAATTGCGGCGGCATTCAGGCTGGAGCGTGCCGTCCTCGGTGACGAGCTTGGCGGTGACGGCGCCTGCGTCCGGGTGGCGCTCGAGAAACGTGACGAGTGTCTCCAGCGCGCCGTGCCGGACCTCGGTATCGGGGTTGAGGAGTAGGACGTACGCACCTCGGGCCTTGGAGAGGATTTGATTCATCGCCCTCGGGAAGCCCACGTTGGAGGAGTTCTTGAGGAGCGCGATGCCCGGAAACCGCTCCTGCACGGCCTCTGCGCTGCCGTCGGACGAGTCGTTATCGACGATGAGGATCTCGAAGGCCCTGGGGAACCTGTCCTCGTGAATCGACTCAAGGCACCTGAGGAGGTACTCCCTGACGTTCCAACTCACGATGCATATGGAGAGCACGGGCCCCGGAGGGCTGAGGCCCCGGTGAGCACGGTGGTGTTCGTTGTTCGCCTGTCGGTGGGTGCCCATAACGAGACCCTGTCTCTGTCTTCTGTTCGTGCCCGGCACGGAGGTCTTGCCGGCGGCGGTCACAACCCCCGCCTCACCAGGCAATGCCGGCACGCCGACGGGTACCTCCCTTCGCGTACCGCCCGCCTGAATCGGGTATACTCCGCGCTGTCCCATATCTCCCGGAACCTCCGCTCGAGTATGTTCCCGAAGCTGACGCGCTGCCTCGCGCCTCGGTCGCCTTTGTAGACGATCGAGTCGGTGGGGTGAAAAAGGTGGCAGCACGGCCTGACGTCCCCGTTCCACGTGAGCGCGAAATTCCGTCCGACATCGAACGTGCACCCCGTTTCCCGCTCTTCCAGGGAAGGGAGGACCACATTGAGCTTGTGGCGCCGGCCGAGCCGGAGGACCTCGGCGAATATCGCCTCGATGTGCGGGGTGGACCCGTTCGGGTAGAGGGGCAGATCCTTTTCCATCTCCACGGTCCAGACAGACGGGTTGGTGAAGGCGACGCCGAGGGCGCCAAGGGATTTGGACAGCGCGATATAGAACGGCAGCTCCTCGAGTACGTAACGCGTCAAGACCGGCACCAGAAAGAGGTCGGGCTTGGTGCGGCCCAGATGCCTCTTTACCGCCTGCAAGGCGACGATGTTGGAGATGACCCTGTGGAAGTCGCCTTTTCTCCGTATGGTCCTGTAGGTCTCAGGTGTCGCGGCGTCGAGCGAGAGCTCGATGCCGTCGAGCCCCGCCTCGACGAGACGACGGGCCACGTCTCTCTCGAGGGGCACGCCGCTGGTCGTTATCATGACCGTGGCGCCAGAGGCCTTGCAAGCCTCGACCATGCGCACCGCATCTTTGTGCAAGAGGGGTTCGCCAAGCCCCCTGATCATCACGTTGGCCGCCTGCGGGAGAATGTCGTTCCTGAAGGCCTCGAAGACCTCCTCGGCCATGACGCCCGGCTCTTCAGGGCAATAGTGCCTCGGGCACATGATGCACTCGAGGGTGCAGTGAGCGCATATCTCGAGATAGACGCAATGGAACGGCTTGGACCACCCCTTGAGTCTGGTGCGGATACGCCCCATTTTGTCCGGTCTGTGCGCGAGATATGTCCATCGGCCCAGGAGGGTGCGGGCCGCTATCGTGAGACGCTGAGGTGACACTGATATGCCCTCATGCGTAATGCCGGTGGCAGGGGGGGGATGACCCGATCTCCCGGTCGAGGCCGGAGTGTGTGCACCAGCGGTACGAGCGGCTCAATGAGCTTGGTAATGAACGGCACCGATAATTCCGAGCGAGCTTTCCTCGGCCAAGCTCTTGACCTGCTCCAACTCTTTTATCCTGTTAGCGCGCCTGCGAACGAGAATGATAGTCCCTTCCACCTCCCCTGCCAGAGTCACCAGGCCGCCCGCATCGAGGACAGCAGGGGTGTCGACCAGGATCATTCCATAGGAGGCCCGCAGGTGCCTGAGGAGGCCTTTCGCTTCTTCTCGCTCCAGGAGGAACTGCCTCTTGAAGAGCCCCTGCCCGGCTGTCATCACATCGAGCCCCGGGAACGGGCTCGCTTGCAACGACAAGGAAGCCTCGGCCCTGCCTGTCGCGAGCCCCTCTGACAGGCCTGGGGCGATATCGAGATCGAGGGCGGTATGGAGGCAGGGCCGCAAAAAGTCGGCGTCGATCAAGGCCACCTTTTGCTGAGTGAGCGATGCCGCGGTGAGGCCCAGCAGAATGGCGAAGCTCGTCCTGCCGTCACCGCGACGGGGACTGGAGATCGAGAAAACCTTCTTCCCCTCCTTGGAGGTCTTCTCGTGGATACGATACAAACACGTTCGGTATGCCTCGCTGATCCTCGAGGCGGATCCGCCGTCTGGTCGATCCCATGCCTCTGAGAGCCTGCGCGACTGGGTCTCGATCCACTTCCACATGATACGTCACCTTTCCCCGGTCTCTCGAGGCGAATGCCTCGACGGGACTCCCTTTACCTCCTGGGAATCGCAGAGAGCACCTCGACGCCCAGATACCGCTCGATCTCTTCAGGGCTCTGGGCGTTTTCCCTTATGTAGTCGAGGAAGAAGGCCAGAAAGACGCCCACAATGAGACTGACCACAAACCCCGTGCCGTAATTGACGTCCAACCTGGGGGAATTCTTCTCCAGCGGCACCCTGGCCCTCTCGAGGACCCTTAGCTCTTCGAACTTGTCGGCCTTTGCTATGAAGGCTTCGGCCTTCTTCTTCGAGAGCAGCTTGTAGATCTCGTTGTTGATCTCCCAATCCCGGTAGAGTCCTGCCAGCTCGAATTCAGAGCCTGCCAGCTTCTGGATGTCGGCCTCTATGTCTTTGATCTTTGTGAGCAGGGGGCCCAGCTCTTCGAGGAGTTCCCTGTCCTCCTTGGACAAGGCGTGGATCTCCTCGGGCCTCTTCGACTCGAGTTCTTGGGCCAGTTGAATCCTTCTTTTGAGCTTTTCGACCTTTGCCTGGGAGGTCAGGGTCGCAGGATGCTTGGGACCGTATTTCTCCTGGATGGCGGCTCGTTCCATGTCGGTGTCGGTGAGCTTGAACTCGTAGGATCTCAACAGGTCGTAATAGGAACTCTGCAGGACGGCGAGCGAGTGAATCTTGCTCTCCAACTCGGTATCGAGCTTGGCGATACGGGTGCGTCGTTTGAATTCCTCGATCCTCCGGGAGATCTGGGTGAGCTTTTCAGAGACCTCGTCGAGCTCCTTCACAAAAGGGTAGTAGCTCAGCTCGGACTTGAGGCGGCGCGAGTCCAGGCTGTTTTCGATGTACACATCGGCCAGGGTGTTGGCGATACGCGCCGCCCAGACCGGATCCCAGTGCAAGACGATTATGGAGAACACATCCGAGTCCTGGACCCATTCGTCTGAGACGTTCTCGCGCAGCTCTCTGGTGGCCGCACGGATAGGGTCAGGGGGTGCCTCCTCCCACTCTATCACCTGCCCCCAGATCAGTTTCACGAAAAAGCGTTTGATCTCGAAAAGGGCCCTTGCCAAAAATTTGAGAATTCGGTCGACGTAGATGTAGAACGACTCTCTGGGGTTGAGCTTTCTCTTGAGTTTGTAAAGCTCGAGCCTCTTGACCACCTCCTCGAGATTCGGCCAGCTCAACGCGATCTCTGCCTGGGTCTTGGTGATCTCTTTCTTTTTGTAAGCAGGCATCTCCTGATAGGTGGGGACATCCATGGCATAGGTGCGCTCGAGGTTTACCTTCCCCGCGACCAGGATCTTGACGCTGCTCTTGTAATCGGGCCTGATCAGGTAGGTGATGAGTGCCGTGAAGGCCATGATGATGATGGTCAGGCAGAGTATCATCCACTTGTACCGGTAGACGATGAAAAAGTATCTTTTGATGTCTACCGTCTCTTGTGCACGAGTCTGCACGCCGGTCCCCTTTCCTCTTGCGTTTCCTCGTTTCCTGCGCCGCGGACGAACAATCCTCCAGGAGGTCCCCTCACTCAGAACAGGGACTTGGTGACCACCACGGTATCGTTGGGCTGCAGTATCATGGACGATTTCGGCTCGGTCCCCTCGAGGATACTCGAGAGCCGCACCTTGATTTCAGTGTACCCATAAGGCGTCTCCCGGATGATCTTCAGCGTGCGCGTGTTGGCGAATTTCGTAAAACCCTTGGCTATGATGACCGCCTGCAGTGCGGTCATGTCCTTGAGGAGCGGGTAGGAGCCCGGTTCTTGAACCTCGCCCTGGATATAGAACCGCTTGCTCTTGAATTCCTTGACGTTGACCGTAACCTGGGGGTTCATGAGGTAATCGGGCCCGAGGGCAGAGGCCAGCCTCTGCTGGATCTGGACAGGGGTGAGCCCGCTCACCGAGACGAGCCCGACGAACGGGAACGAGATATTCCCGTCGGGGTCCACCTCGAGTTCCCTGGCCAGCTCGTCATGCCCGTAGATGGTGATCCGCAGGATGTCGCCAGGACCCACGAGGTACTCCTGCTGGTAGGCCGGCTCCTGGGGGCCGAGAGGCTCGATGCCGCCGGGCGAGCCGCTCAAAGAGCTGTCGGGCCGAGCGGCCCTGTGGCACCCTGTGGCAGCAGCCAGGGCAGAGAGCAGCACACACCACACGATGCTCTTTCGTGCGCTCATAACGTACTGAGTCCTTTCCATGTGTAACTGACGAAAAACGAGTATTGGTCGAAATGCCTTCGACCCGCAGTGAAGGTGCCGACCGAGATGCCGGCGCTGACGTTTTCATTGTAGTAATATACCGGCTGAAAGTATACCCCGCCTATTGCGACGTCCGCATCGGAAACCCTTCGATAGGTATCGTTGGCGAAAAAAGCGGACAGCTCCAATTGAATCTTGTCCCCGAGAAGGTATCTGCAATCGAAACTTACCTTTTGGTAGTACGCATCCATAGGGTCGAACAGGAGCGTCTGCTTGCCCACCACCCCGCGAAAGGTATTGAGGTTGCCCGATGCCTCGGCCGTGAGGTTGAGCAAGAGATCCTCGGCAAGCTCCCCGCTGAGGGCCCACCACACAGTGGCGTCGAGGACCCGCTCGTCCTCGTTCAAAAAGGTCATTTCAATGGACCCGCCGGACCGAAGCTCCAGCCTCGGCACCATCTTCCATCGTGCCTCGACCCTTCCTTTGTGGGTATCGAGGTACGCATAGGCGCCCAGCCGCCTTCGCGCAACAGCGTAATTTCCATGTCTGTATACCTGGAGGGCCCAGGTGTTGAGGAACCCCGTGGGCACGTAGGCCCTGTTGAGAAAGTCGGTTTTGTCCTCGCCCACGAATCGGAAACGGCTGTACCGGTAGCCGAGAACGACGTTCACGTTCCTCGAGACTTTGTAGGTAGGCTCGAGGTAGAAGCCCAGCTCTCTGGCGTCTTCGTACCCATTCTCGAACAACCCTGTCTGTCCGACCGGCTGGGCGGCCCGGTCCTGGGGGAGGAGATACACCTGGGTGAACAGCCCGCCTATACGCGCCTTGAGGCGGTCGGTGAATTCGTGCTCGATGCTCGCGTCCACCGAGTGTGTGGCGCCGTCGAGTCTCTCATTTCGAAAATGATGCAGAAGGTTCCAGGCGTAACCCACGTGAAAGGTCTGGCGGGGCCAGCGGTAAAAAAATTGGAATTGGGGCACGATGTCGAGCACCAATTCCTTCCTCGTCTCCTGGAGTTGCGTCCCCTCCAGGGGCACCAGATCTTGAACGGTCTCGCCGTAGTAGGAAAAGACGCTCAGGGTGGGTAAAAAGTCGAACCTTTGATCCGCCGACCCGGTACGGGACATGAGGCACAAAAAAAAAAGAACAGCGGTACCCCGGTACGATGCCTCACTTCTCACCCGCAAGAATCGTCTGCGCTCTTTCGATTGTTCGCGGCACGCGACCCTGTGTCTCTGTCCTCCTCGGGAGGGCGTCCTGCTGTGCGGAGCATACGTGCCTGCTGTTTCGACTCTATTATATCAATTTGGCACAGTCGGGACACAGAGGCTCGTCCTCCGGGTACTCCATGCAATCCACGCACAGGATCTTCCCGCACGCCTCGCACGCCATGACATGATTCGGGCAGAAAAGCTCCGCACAGAACGGACATTCTGTGGCATCGTCCAACAGGATCTCAGTTTCGCAGATCGCGCATCGAATAGACATGATGAGTCGCGGCACACCTCGTTCACGTGTCTGTTCCGGAAAACAGCCGGCGGTTCAGTGTCACCTTCTATCGAGCAAGAATCTAGCACGTTTGTTACAAAAATGAAAGGCTCCCGCACGGCCGGATCGTCTCTGGTTCAGGGGGAGGGGCAGGCATCGCGGAGGCCGGGTTGGGTGCCTCTTTTTTTCTTTCGTGTTAAAATAGTATAGTCGACATACGAGGTTGCCGGGTCCGGCACGAAGGAGGTATATTTCGAGGCGGGTGTGGATCGATGGCGGCAAAGGAACCCCTTCTGAAGTCCCGCGAAGTGGCGCACATACTGGATTGCAGCCCGGACGATGTCATCGAGTTGGTCCGCAAAGGCACGCTGCGTGCGGTCAAGACAGGCAGGTTTTGGAGATTTCGCCAGGACGATGTCGTGGCGTACAAGCAAGGGAGCACATCTGTGGGAGGATGCGGAACGATGGCGAAAAAGGAACCCCTTCTGAAGTCCCGCGAAGTGGCGCACATACTGGATTGCAGCCCGGACGATGTCATCGAGTTGGCGCGCAGAGGCAAGCTGCGCGCGGTCAAGACAGGCAGGTTTTGGAGATTTCGCCAGGACGATGTCGTGGCGTACAAAAAGCGCAACGAGTCCGGAAAATAGGTCGCGGCCCGCAGCGGCACGGTCCTCCCCCACGGCCGGCCCGATCAGGGACCGGAGGGGCGTGCCGCAGTCCATGCCAGCGAGATGAGCATTTCCGCCACGAGGTCGAAGTACTTGAAGCGAGGGTCCTGCGTCTGCCCTTTGTGGTACCGGTAAAAGATCTGTTGCACGATGACGGCCATCTTGAAAAGACCGAAGGTGTAATAAAAGCCCATCCCGCTGACATCCCGACCGCTCTTTTCCCCGTAGCGCTCGATGGCTTCGGCCCGTGTCATGAACCCTGGCGCTTGTGTGGGCATGACACCCATGCCGAAGCTTTCGCCGGGTTCGAACCATAACGACAGCAGGCACCCGAGATCTGCGAGCGGGTCTCCGATGGTGCACATGTCCCAATCGAAAACCGCCACGACACGGCCGGGATCGTCCGCAGCGAGCATGATGTTGTCCAGCCTCCAGTCGTTGTGCACGAGTGTGGGGGCGGGCGAGGCGGGCAGGTTGAGCCGCAGCCACTCGGTGAGATCCCGGACTACGGCGATCTCCTTGGTCTTTGCCCGTTCGAATCGCTCGATCCACCCGCGCACCTGCCGCTCCATGTACCCCTGGGGCCGTCCCAGCCCCTCGAGACCCACCGAGCGGTAATCCACTGCGTGCAATTGAACCAAAGTGTCGATGAGCACCTCGCTGAGGATGCGGTTCACCGAAGGGTCCCGGCCTCCGCCGTATGCCGGGGGGATCGTCTGCCTGACCACTGTCCCGTGCCGGCGTTCCATGATGAAGAACGGGGCGCCTATGACCGACGGGTCCTCGCAGAGCAGCAGTGCCCTAGGCGCGGGGGGGAAGGCCTTGTAGAGGACGGAAAGCACCTTGTACTCTCTCGCCATATCGTGGGCTGTCGCGGCGAGATCTCCCTTTGGCGGTCTTCTGAGCACATATTCGTGCTCCCCGAGGTGAAGAAGGTAGGTAAGGTTGGCGTGTCCGCCGGCAAATTGTTCGATGCTGAGGGGGGCCTCCGAACCGGCCAGTTTGCCGCGGAGGTACGCGCTCAAGGCCTCGACGTCGATCTCCTCGCCCGTGCGAACAGGGATGACCTCGGCCTGCGTTGAGGCGCTGTGAGTATCGGCTTGCATGGGAGCCTCCGACCTCCGGTATGGGCGCCGCATGGGGCCGTCCCCCAGGACCTCCAGGGGTGCTCAGGCTGCGGCCAGGAAAAGGTACAAGTGGTTCGCCGTGATGATGAGGTAGAGCGAAAAGATCACGGCGAGCAAGACCCTTACGATGCGCATATTCTTGTGCAGGCACAGCAGGAGCAGGCACACGGCGGTGAGCAGGTATTTCACGTTGAAAAAGATCTTGGGGTCCTTCCCCAACAGGAATCTCATGAGCGGGTTGACCTCGACGGCGTTGTGTACCTGGACATGGTACAAGGTGAAGAATGCATCCACGATCCCGAGCATGATTATAGCGAGTATGAGGAGGAAGAGCCCGATGCCGTACCTGTCGACGTAGAGGTGCGTCGCCCGGTCTTCCTTTCTGCGGGCCGCCCTCCTCCTCCCGCAGAATGTGTATCGGCTGAGGATCGGAGTGGGCCTCTTGCGGCGATCGCCGCCACGTCTCCTGTCAGGCGCTGAACCGCCTGCGACCTGGGGTGGGGGGGGCTTCCGCCCCGCCTCGTAGTCGTAGCCGTTCACTCTGCTCGCTCCTGGCGTGCCGCGTGGGCACCCGTGTGCCGTCTCCCGGGAATCGTATGCGTCACGCAGCGGGAGATGCTACATGAGACCGCCGTTCTGCCCGGCGGTACCGGCGCCTCCCGCCTTTTGCGTCTCCTGCCGAGATCCACCCCAAGGCCCTCCCCGCCTCATCGTATCAGACGCCCGAGACGGCCCCATTGGACGCGGCGATGCGGGCTGTCCCAGGACCAATAAATCATAAAGGCCTTCCCTTTGATGAGGTGAAAAGGCACCGGCCCCCAGACCCTGCTGTCCGAGCTGTTCTCTCGGTTGTCGCCCATCATGAAATACGAGTCCTCGGGTATGGTGAGCGGCCCGAAGTTGTCGAGATCCCTCGCGTAGGAAGGATTGGAAAAATACGCGTAGTGGTGCTCGTCCAGAGGCTGCCCGTTGACGTAGACCGTGCGATCGATCACCTGGATGGTCTCTCCGGGCAGACCGATGACCCGCTTTATGAAGTCCTTGTCCTGCGTCGTCGGCTCGAGAAACACGACCACGTCGCCGCGCTGGGGCTTCTTGAGATGGAAGAGCCTGGCGCGTGTATAGGGGATACGGGGCCCGTAGATGAACTTGTTGACGAGGATGTGATCCCCGATGAGCAGTGTGGGGATCATGGAGCCAGAGGGGATCTTGAACGCCTGCACCACGAACGTGCGGATGAAGAGCGCGAGCAGGACGGCTACGGCGATCGATTCGGCATATTCCCTGAGCGTCGATTTGGCCTTGATCTGCTTTGCGGTCATGGTCCTCGAGGGCCCTCCTTGCACACGGCTCGTGCGTCATCGGGCCTTGGAGCGTGCCGCGGCTTTCTTTGGCGCGCCCCTGGTCGGCTTGGGAGAAGCTTTCTTCCGGGGGACCCTGTCCATGTGCTCTCTGAAATACTCGAACGTCATCTTGAGCCCTTCGTCGAGCGGCACCCGTGGGGTCCACCCGAGGAGCTTGGTCGCCAGAGAAATATCGGGACGTCTCACCTTGGGGTCGTCGACAGGGAGGGGTTGGTAGACGATCTTGCTCTTGGAACCGGTCAACCCGATGATCTTCTGTGCGAACGAGAGAATGGAGAGTTCTTGAGGGTTCCCCAGGTTGACCGGCTCGTGATAGTTCGAATGGAGGAGCCTGACGATGCCTTCGATCAGGTCCGAGATATAGCAGAAACTGCGCGTCTGGCTCCCATCGCCGAAGACGGTAAGGTCCTCGCCCCGCAGGACCTGGGCCATGAAGGTGGGGACCACCCTGCCGTCGTCGATCCGCATCCGCGGGCCATAGGTGTTGAAGATCCTGACAATGCGCGTGTCCACACCGTGATACCGGTGATACGCCATGGTGAGCGCTTCCGCGAACCGCTTGGCCTCGTCATAGACACCCCTCGGGCCGATGGGGTTGACGTTGCCCCAATAGTCCTCGCGTTGGGGATGGACCAAAGGGTCCCCGTATACCTCAGAGGTGGACGCGAGGAGGAAGCGGGCCTTTTTCTCCTTTGCCAGTCCCAGCGCCTTGTGCGTGCCCAAGGAGCCAACCTTGAGCGTCTGGATGGGGAGGTTCAGGTAGTCGATCGGGCTGGCCGGGGATGCGAAATGAAGGATATACGCGACCTCGCCCTCGACATAAATGTAATTGGTCACATCCTGCTTTATGAAGGTGAATCGCTCGTTCTTGAAGAGATGGCCTATGTTCTGGAGGTTCCCGGTGACGAGATTGTCCATACAGATCACCGCAAAGCCCTCTTCGAGAAATCGCTCGCACAAGTGCGACCCTATGAACCCAGCACCCCCTGTAATGAGCACCTTTTTCATCTGATGCGCTCCTCCCGGAGCTCCTCGGCTCCTGCTCCTTCGAGTCTCTCAGCGGCCAGATATTCTTTCACAGCGGATTCCCAATGACGCAAACGCGTACCGGTATGTCTCTCGAATCTCGAACAGTCCATGACCGAAAAGGCCGGCCGGGGGGCCCGGCGGCCGAGTTCCTGGGTGGTGATCGGCGTGACGCGCACCCCTCGAATCCCTGCCCACTCCAGGATCCTCACGGCGAACTCGTACCATGAGCACGAACCGGCGTTGGTGACGTGATAGGTCCCGGTGCGTCCGCACTCCACCAGGGCGAGGAGTGCGCGGGCGAGGTCCTTGGTGTAGGTCGGCGATCCCCTCTGGTCGGCGACCACCCTGAGTTCGCTCTTGGAGGAGGCCTGGCTGAGAATGGCCTTGACGAAATTCCTCCCGGCCCTTCCGTACAGCCACGCGGTCCGAACGACACAGACTCTCTCGAGGGTCCTTCGCGCCCTCTGTTCACCCTCCCATTTCGACCGCCCGTACACGCCGAGTGGTCTGGGCTGATCCTCCTCGGTGTAGGGGCTTTGCTTTTGCCCGTCGAACACATAGTCGGTGCTGAGGTGGTAGAGCGCCGCGTTGGAGGCCCTGCACGCGGCAGCGATGTGCTCCACCCCGTCCGCATTCACCTTGAAGGCCGTCTCCGGGTTTTCCTCGCTCCCATCCACATCGGTGTATGCTGCGGCGTTGATCACCGCCTCCGGGCAGAACCGCGCCACTTCTTCGGCAACGGCGGCCTTGTCCGTGATATCGACCTCCTCGATGTCCACGCCCCTGACGAGGTGCCTTGCAGCGCACAGGGGGACGAGGTCGGTTCCCAGCATGCCGCGCGCCCCGAATACCAAAAGCCTCATCGAAAACCGCTTCCCCCTGTCCTTGTCCCGTTGCCGTGATCCCGCGGTGGCCGCGCGATGCCGGCACGGCCGGCACCACGCCCCCCTCAGGGTAACCCGCCGCGTGCCTCAGGGAAACCCGGCGGGCGCCGCCGGTTACGCACTGGTGCGGGGTTCAACGATCCCCGTACATCCGCTGGTAGTAGGTCCTGTACTCGCCGCTCTTGATCGTGGTCCACCAGGCGGTATGATCGAGGTACCACTGTATCGTCAGGTCCATCCCCTCTTCGAAACTGTATTCAGGCGCCCACCCGAGGGTCGTTCTGATCTTGTCGCTGTTCAACGCATAGCGCCGGTCGTGGCCAGGCCGGTCCCGCACATGCCGGACGAGCCCGGGGTCGCACCGGAGTTTTTCCAGGATGTATCGGGTGATCTCCAGATTCGTCCTCTCCTCCGAGGCCCCCACATTGTAGATTTCGCCTTCTCGGCCTTTGTGCAGGACCAGATCGATTGCGCGGCAATGGTCCCGCACATAAATCCAGTCTCTGACATACAGGCCGTCGCCGTAGACCGGGAGGGGCTCGCGAGCGATCGCATTGGTGATGAAAAGAGGGATGAGCTTCTCGGGGAACTGGTACGGGCCGTAGTTGTTGGAACAGCGGGTGATGATCCCGGGGTACTTGTAGGTGTTCCAATACGACCGGACGAGCAGGTCCGCCGCCGCCTTGCTCGCGGCGTAGGGGCTGTTGGGTGCGAGAGGGCTTTCTTCGGTGAAGCTTCCCGAGGGGCCGAGGGAGCCGTACACCTCGTCGGTGGATATGTGGACGAATCTCGGCACGCCGTGCCTTCTGGCGGCCTCCAGAAGCGTCTGTGTGCCGATCACATTGGTTTTGAGAAAGGTCCGCGGGTCCTCTATGCTGCGGTCGACATGGCTCTCTGCGGCGAAATTCACTATGGCGTCGACGCCCCGCGCCACGATCTCGGAGACGGTCTGAGCGTCGGCGATGTCGCCCCGCACGAAGGTGTACCCTGGCCTGGCGGCGATATCGGCGAGGTTTTCGAGATTCCCGGCATAGGTGAGAAGGTCGAGATTGACGATCTCGTACTCCGGGTGGGCCTCGCACATGTAGTGTATGAAATTCGAGCCGATGAATCCCGCTCCGCCCGTCACGAGGATTCTCATAGCAGCTCCACCCTGCTGCTGTCGCCGAGGAGAAACCGGTAGGCTCGAGGCTTCTTGTCGCACCGGATGATTTCTATGTTCTTCCCGATCAGACTGTCTTCGATCCTCATGGTTCGCTGGGATGGGGTGTCCACTATCGTCGTGTTCTCGCAAACGATGCTGTGCTCGATTTCCACGTTCTCGATGCGGCAATTGAAATACACCGAGGTAAAAGGGCCTATGAAGGAGTTCACCACGCGAGTGTCTTTTCCGATGATTGCCGGCCCTCTTACGACGCTGTTGTGGATGCGGGCACCCTTTTCCACGACCACTTTGAATTGAATGTCCGAATCCTTGTCCACATGGCCGTCCAAGCGCAGGGTCAGGGTGTCGAGGATGATTCGATTGGCCTCGAGCATGTCCTCGAGCTTCCCGGTGTCCTTCCACCACCCGCTCACGATGTAAGGGACCACCCTGTGGCCGTGGTCGATGAGCCACTGGATGGCGTCGGTGATCTCCAGCTCCTGCCGCCACGAGGGCTTGATCGAGCGTGCAGCCTCGAAGATCGTCTCGTCGAACATGTAGACACCGACCAATGCCAAATCGCTGCGCGGGTTTTTCGGTTTTTCCTCCAGCCGCACCACCTTGCCGTCCTCGAGCTCCGCCACGCCGAACTGGCTGGGGTTCGGGACGCGCGCCAAGAGGATCTGACTCGTGGGCTTCTTGGCGACGAACTCATCGACGAGCCTCTTTATCCCATCCTTTATGATGTTGTCGCCGAGGTACATGACAAAAGGCTCGCCCCTGAGAAACTCCTCGGCGGTCAGAACCGCGTGAGCGAGCCCCAGAGGCGCCTCCTGATGGATGTAGGTAATCTTGACTCCCCACCTCGACCCGTCACCGACCTCTTCCTCTATCTCCCTCCACGTGTCCCCCACGACGATACCGATGTCGCGGATGCCTGCCTCTCGAATAGCTTCGAGGCCGTAGAAGAGTATCGGTTTGTTCGCAATGGGGATGAGCTGCTTGGCATGGGTATGGGTGATGGGGCGAAGCCTGGTTCCCTTGCCCCCGCTCAGGATCAGTCCTTTCACACTGTACTCCTTCTTGCGGCCCGGGAAGCAGTAAGCCAGCGGTTCTCGGGCGGCCGATAAGGCCGGACCCTGCACGCTCGG
>Ga0272448_1005250_pt1 | contig 14387 bp, 10 predicted proteins | sample YNPCB0191_FD_202220 | JGI IMG/M metagenome (GOLD analysis project Ga0272448, IMG submission 202220) | Hot spring sediment microbial communities from Yellowstone National Park, WY, United States - YNP-CB-019-1 | ecosystem: Environmental > Aquatic > Thermal springs > Hot (42-90C) > Sediment...
TGGAGGTGGCGGTACCCCTAAAGGACCTCGGCCTCAATCCCGAGCCCGGCACGAGGCTCAAGTTCGACTGGGGGGTTCTGCGGACCGACGAGACCGGCCGCCAGTGCACGGGCCGGCTCTACTGGTCGAACAAGGCGACGACCGTCATTGCTGATGCTCCGAGCGAGGCTCGCCTGCATCCGAATCTCTGGGGAGACATCCGATTCCACGACTTCGACGTGAAAGGCCCCGATATCGACAAGCTGACCGACATCAGCCCGGACGGCACTGCCAAACCTGCCGATGGAGAGGTGGAAACGGAGGACGAGTAAGCAGGCGGAAGGCCACACATCCCATGGGGCGACAGCCTCGGGAAGGGCAGGGGGGAGCGCCGACCCCCTCGGGGAAGAGCTGTCGTGGAGGGCGTTCATCCCGTGCTGTACGCCTTCGCCTCGAGGCAGGCTGCGCCTGGTTCGTTATCCGAACGGGCTATGACCTGGAGCGCGACGGACTGCCAACGTGCCTCTTGCCCTCTCTCGCTCGTTCTCATAAAATGGAGCCCGTAAGGAGTCCGCGATGAGAGACGGTCAACAGTCTCCGCGATCAGCGAGCTTGCCCTGGGGGAGGGACTCGAGTCGCTCCGAGGCGACAGTACCGCTGATCGCCTCGTTCTTGGCCTTTCTGCTTGCAGCTTTCCGCACCCCCGCGGTGTGGGCAGCGCCGATCCACGACGCCGCCGAAAAGGGTGAAGTTGCGCGGATCCGTGTCTGGCTCGAGGAGGATCCCAAGTTGGTCAATGCGAAGGACGAGAAGGATCGCACTCCGCTCCACCGCGCCGTCCTTGCGGACAAGACAGAGGCTGTCCGGTTCCTCCTCGACAACAAAGCCGACCCCAACGCGAAAGACGTACTTGGCCAGACTCCGCTGCACTGGGCTGCGTGGCAGGCGACCACCGAAGTCGTCAAGACCCTCTTGGAGAGGAAGGCCGACGTCAATGCGCAGAATACGAACGGTAGCACGCCGCTCCATCTCGCCGTCAAGCAGCTCCGCCAGGACGTCGCACTCGTCCTCCTCGCCCAGAAGCCTGACCTGACACTCAAGGACAACAACGGCCAGACTCCTCTGCACATCGCCGCCAAGGGGGGCTTGGAGGAAGTGGTCAGGGCTATGCTCGACGAGGGTGCCGATATCAACGCCACGGACGCACAGGGGGCCGTCCCTCTTCTCCTTGCCGCCAATGACGGACGAAAGGGGACGGTGCAGCTCCTCCTCGAAAAGGGCGCCGATGCCAACGCACCCACCAAGGACGGCATCCTGCCGATCCACCGCGCTGCCGCACAGGGTCATTGGGAGGTCGTCCAACTGCTCCTCGCTAATAAGGCCGACGTCAACGCCCGGCTCAAGGACGGCCGCACACCGCTTCACCTTGCTCTGCAGAAGGGGCATACCCGGGTTGTGAAGCTCTTGCTCGAAAAGGGAGCCGATGTGAACGCTGACTATGGCAAGGGCTTTACGCCCCTCCATGTCGCCACAGTTGCTGGCTACAAGGACCTCGTCGAAATCCTCCTCAAGTACAAACCCAACGTCAATGCGAAGACAATCACCGGCCTGACCCCGCTCCACTGCGCGACCTCGGAGGGTTTCGGCGAACTAATCGAACTCTTGATCAAGAACGGTGCGGACCCGAGCATCAAGGATGGGAAGGGGGAGACGCCGCTTGCCCTCGCCGAACGGACAAAGCAGCGGCTCGTTGTGGAACTCTTGAGGAAGCTCGGGGCCAAGGAATAGTACGCGGAGATGCTCATGGGGAGAGACGGGGCGAATCTATGTGTCTGGCTCCTCGTCCCTATCTTACAGGCGGGGGCCCTGTACAACCCCGGAGCAAGCGCTGCAGAGAACAGGCAGGGGCAATTCGCGCTGGGTGTCGAGTACATGGTCCCGGGACTTGCCCGGACATACGCCGAAACGGGCGTTACTTGGACCAAGAACCAGCCAGAGGGGTTCGCCTGGGGCGAGGTCGAGCCGAACCCTCCAGTCGGCGGCAAGCACACGTACTATTGGACCTGGACCGATAAGCTCATCCTCGAATACCAACGCGCCGGCTTCAAGCATTTCCACATCTACACACAGTGCCGCTCACCATGGGCGTCGTCAAAACCGTTGCCGCTTATCGGCCATCCGAGTTTCCCGCCCAAGCCGGAGTTCTTGAAGGACTACGCCCTCTATCTGAGGAACCTCGTGGAACGCTACGACGGGGATGGCAAGGACGACGCGCCCGGCCTGCTCTACCCGGTCGAGTACTACGAGATCGAGGCGGAATGGGGTACCGGCTTCTGGCAGGGGACCGTCAAGGAGTACCTCGATCTCCTCGAAGTGGCCCGTCGCACCGTAAAGGCCGCGGATCCGAGTGCCAAGATCATCCTCCAGGGGTTCTTTCTGGGCGGCCTGTTCGAGGGCGATCCGACACCGGCGGAGCTCGAAGAGAGGCTTCGCAAGAAGGCTCCAGTATACCGGAAGACTCTCGATGAAATCGCTATCTTGCTCCGGCACCCGGATTTGTTCGACGCTGTCGAATTCCATTCCTTGAGCGACTGGACGGAGATCCTCGGAACAGCGCGGTTTCTGCGCACGGAGATGAGGAAGAACGGTTGCGAGAAACCGATCTGGGTCGGGGACGTCAACCTGACGGCACCGCCCCTGCTTTGCTGGGGCGTAGTCACACCACCCTACACAGCCGACCAGAAGGCACGCATCGAGGAGACCCTGCGGATCCTGAAGAACCCGAAACACCCGAGGTACAACGAAGTCGAGGGGTGGTTTCGGATGGAGCAGGCGTCGGGACTGGTGAAGAAGGTCGTCCTCGCAATGGGTGAGGGACTGGCAGGGATCAATGTCGGCAACCTGGAGGACTGGGATATTTTCGCCTGGTTCCCGACGATCACTGGAACGTCCGCTTTCCAGGGTCTCATTGATCGCGCGGGGATCAGACCGCCGGAGCACGGCTGGCCACGTGTCGCAGGGGACCGCATACCGGGTGCACCACGCCCTGCCTACTATGCCTTGGCCCTCCTGTCCACGAAGCTATCGGGCTTCACCGAGGTCGCCCGTATTCGCTCCACCCCGGGAATTTACTGCTACAAGTTCAAGCTCGGTACAAGGACCGTCGTCGTCGAATGGTACGACGACGGCAGGCGATACCTGCCGGGCGACTCCACACCGGTAGTAAGTCACATGCTCGCCCTTCCCGGAACGACGTTTCGTTTGACGGAGACGCCGACCCGGCGAGGTGCTACGGGGCCGGACTCCCACATCGTCCGGGCGGACGATGGCCCCGGCAATCTGAGAGTTCGCGTGGGTGCAATCCCGATCTTTATCGAACCCGCCGACTGAGACGAAGACTTCGCGCCGGCCAGCTCTCGCTTCCCCTGCGAGAACGGGAGACAAGGCGCAAGCCGGGGCTGTCTTTTGGTTCGAAGCACTTGATCCCGAGGGATGGGAGATTGTATACTACTGTCGTGGAGCTCGCAAAGCCCGGAAAAGAACCCATCTCCCGCAGGACCTACGCGGTGAAGCGCGGATGCACATTTTGTGGCATGTGCATTATCTCCTGTCCGAAGAAGGCGGTGCGAATGACCGAGAAGGGGGCATACATTGACAGTGGGAAGTGCGTAGGCTGCGGGATGTGTGCTGAAAACTGCCCAGCCGAGGCAATCGTCGAGGCACTGCGCGAGCAAACACCTGCACAGTCCCCTTGTGCTGCCGAATGGCGGAGGGAGAAATGATCGAACACGAGGTGGATGGTGGTCCCGTAACAGAGCCGGCGCGTGAACTACCCGTTGACGGCGAATATGACGTTGTCGTAGTGGGGGGAGGTATGGCAGGCGTCGGAGCGGGAATCGCCGCGGCACGGCTGGGCTGCAGGACGCTCCTGCTCGAGAGCCAAGGCGCTCTTGGCGGCTTGGCGACGCTGGGCCTCGTCAACATCCCCCTGGACTTTATCTGCGGCATAGGCACTGAGATGATGCGACGCCTGAAAGAGATGGACGGGCTCTGGCATCGCAATACCGATCCCGAGAAACACAAGCTGCTCTTAGACCGCATGGTGAAAGAATCAGGCTGCGAGCTGGTGCTTTGTGCACCGGTCGTGGACTCCATCGTCCGCAAAGGTGCGATCTGTGGCGTGGTTGTCCAGACCAAGACCGGGCGGCGCGCCATCCTCGCGAAACGCGTCGTAGATGCTTCCGGCGATGGGGACGCTGCTTACTACGCTGGTTGCGAATGTATGGTGGGCCGGCTTCCCGACGGGCTCAGCCAGGCGTGTTCGCTGGAGTTCCGACTCGGCGGCGTGGATTGGGATAAGTACGTGAACTCGGAACTCAAAGCCAATGACCCACGCTGGGAAGGAGCGATCGCACAAGCATTGAAAGACGGCGACCTGCCCTATGAAGTTGACAACCACCTGAACTGGATAACGCATGTGCCGGGCCGGCCCGAACACTGTGGTGCTGACGAAGTAAGTATCTGCCTCGCGCACTCGCGTAGATGTCGTCCTCTGGACGTGCGCGACCTCACGCGGATGTATGTCGAGGGTCGTGAACAGGCCGACTTCCTCTGGCGTTTCATCCGCAAGCGCATTCCCGGATTCGAGCGGTGTTGGCTTGTGGATACGGCACCGTTGATCGGTGTCCGCGAGTCGCGCCGGATCGTCGGCGAACACGTCCTCAATGGGTGGGACATCGCTACCCATGCGCGATACGATGACGTCGTGACGATCAGCAGTCACGGTTATGACCTGCACAACCCTGACGGCCCGGGTAATATCAAGTGGATCGAACACGAGATTGATGGACGCGTCCGGTACGTGATCTTCGCTCGAACCGGGTTCAACACGACCGTCGAGCCTCCGGGGGGGAAGGCGGCGCTCTGCGACTGCAAGGGCCGCACAGGCGACCAGGCGCAGTTCCCGGACAGCCCATACTACGACATCCCCTACCGCAGCCTCGTGCCGGCGCACGTGGATAACATCCTCGTAGCGGGACGCTGCCTGTCTGCAGACTTCATGGCACAATCGGGGTGCCGACTGGTGCTCTGCTGTTTGAACATGGGGCAGGCTGCCGGGACCGCCGCCGCTCTCTCGCTGAGGTACAACGTCCCGCCCCGCAAATTGGACCGCATCACACTGCAACGTCAGTTGATCGCAGATGGCATGAACCTCGGACAGTACACGAGGGAGATACCCGGATTGGAGCAGGGAACGTCGAAGCCCTGACAGAATGCCGGCACCATGAGGCCCCCCAAAGGATGCACCACTCGACCGGAAATCCGTCTACCGCGCGAACCGGGCGATGGTCGGCCGGCGTGTACCGAACAGCAGCGTTCCGCATCCGACTGACGAGTTGAACTCGCGCGGAACATTGCTCCGCTATCTTCTTTCGATCCTTAGCTCCACGCGGAGCCGTCCACTCTGAGAGTGGACAGCGGCACCATTGGGGCCTTTGTCGCCGAGGAGTTGATAGACCGGCATACCGGCACGCTTGCCCCTGGTGTCCCAGAGGGCCATGTCTACGCCGGAGATGGTGTTGTTCAGTACCGGCCCGTTCCGCCAGTAGGAGTGGCCCCGGCAGGTCTGGTAGATGTCCTCGATCCGGTCGGCATCGCGCCCGACGAGGAGCGGCCTGAGGTACCCGTCAATCGCGGCTTCGATGGCGAGGCACCGCTGTGCGAACGTTGCACAGCCGATCCCGTACGACCCCCGCTCCGACGCATCCCCCTGGACGACGGCGAGCGGAATGCCGAGGGGGGCGGTCAGGATCGCGCGGGCGTCGCGCATGGTCGGCGCCGTATGCGCGGTGGGGGTGGTTATTATTCTTTCGAACCCGTGAGTCTTGCCACGAGGAAATCCTCGTAGGTCGGGAGGTCCTTCCACGCGAGGGCACAATTGATCGCTTTGGCCTTGGCGTCTTCCACGGTGAAGCCATCGTCCGTCACACGAATGCCGAGCTTTTCCATCACGAGCAGCTCGTCGGTGAACGCGAGGTAAACAGCGACGGTGTCGTAGAGGACGCTGCTTCGTACGTCGAACTCGGCCTCGCGGTTCTTGTTTCTGAGCCAGACGCGGTAGTTTTCCATGAGAGCCTGGACGGTCGGGTCCGGGCAGGTGCGCACCTTGCGGTACTTCTCGCCTCGGAGGCGGACGATGCCACAGGTGTCGAGCGGGGTGATTGTCATGTCCCACGGTGCGGTGAAGACCTTCTGACAGGACTTGGGATCGCTGGCGACGTTGTACTCGGCGGCGACTTTTGGGCTGCCCTCGTAGCCGAGCCGGACGCTACCGTGCATTCCGACGAAGCGTGTGCGCTCGGCGATCCGGGGTTCGCGCTCCAGCGCGGCTGCGATGTTAGGCAGCGGACCGATGCAGACGAGCGTAACAGGCTCCGGCGACTCCATGCAGAGTTGGATGATAGCGCCGACGCCATCCGCGTGGAGCCGGCCCGGATAGGCGGCAAGGTCGTACCCTGCGACCCACGGTTCCTGGGGGCCGGTCTCGTCCTTCTGGTGGAGGCCGACCGCGATAGGGATGGTCGTCCGTTCGGCGACTTGGAGCAGTTTGGCGACGATCTTCGCACGGTATGTGGTGTTGCCGGTCTCCGTGGCGACGAGTTTGACATCGAGTTCCGGCGACTTGAGCATCAGGACGAGTGCCCAAGTGTCGTCAATATCGTCCCCGATGTCGGTGTCGAGGATGACGGGGATTCTCTTGTTGTCCATAGTTTGTGCCCTCCTGGGGCGGCCCCAGCCGGAGCCGGCCTAAGTCTTCAGAGCTGCTTCCTGGACGAACTCCTCGGTCTCCTTGGTGATCTCCTCGATGACCTGCTCAGGTTTGATGCCGGCGGACTGGCCCTCGAAGCTGAAGGTCATGCGGTGGCGCAGGGCAGGCACCGCTACAGCGCGCACGTCTTCGCAGGCGAGGTTGAAGCGGCCGCTCAGTAGGGCGCGGATCTTCCCGCCGAGGATCAACGCCTGGAGTCCTCGCGGACTGCTCCCCTGCTTGACATATTTCTTGACAAGATCGGTCGCGTAATCCGACTCCGGATCAGTAGCGAGCACGATCCGAGCCGCGTACCGCTCGACGTGAGGTGCGACAGGGACCTCCCGCACGAGGTTCTGAAGTTCCAGGACCTCCTCGCGGGTCATGACGCGCTCGAGCTTGGGCAGCTCGACGTCGGTCGTGCGGCGATGGATCTCGATCAGCTCCGGGGCACCCGGATAGTGTACGATGAGCTTGAACATGAACTTGTCAAGAGCAGCCCTGGGGAGCGGATAAGTGCCGACCTGCTCGACTGGGTTCTGGGTCGCCAGGACGAAGAACGGTTCCTGGAGGATGTGCGTCTCGCCGCCGACGGTAACGGCGTGCTCCTCCATGGCTTCCAGAAGGGCCGACTGAGTCCGCGGCGTCGCACGATTGATCTCGTCGGCAAGGAGGAGGTTCGTGAAGATGGGCCCCTGGCGGAACTCGAGGTGCCGGCGGCCGCCTTCGTCCTCGATCACGATGTTCGTACCGACGATGTCAGCCGGCATCAAGTCCGGGGTGAACTGAATCCGGACGAAGCGCAGTTGGAGAATCTGGGAGAGTGTTCGGACGAGCATCGTCTTCCCGAGGCCTGGCACTCCCTCCAGAAGAGCATTGCCCCGTGCGATCAGGCAGATTATGACGTTTTCCACGATATCCTCGTACCCGACGATCATTTTGTGAGTCTCGCGGCGCAGCTTGTCGAACTGCTGACGGAACCGCTCGATCTCTTTCCGGGCACCCTCCGCTGTTGCCATTGCTCGTCTCCCTCCTTCTCAAAAGATGATTCTGCGGTGATAAAGGCTGTTTTCTATCAGGACTGTGAGAAAAGCCAGGACGGCCAGAGCGGGCCAGAAGCGCCATACCTTGGCGAAGTCCTTCTCTTCGCGTGCTGCGACGGTCTTCTCGCCGATCTTGAGCGCCTCGGCCGGTGCAAGGTCCGATTCTGCCGGATCGGCAAGGTTGACGGAGAACGCTCCGCTCTCCTCGCCGGCCTGGTAGCGGTACACGCCGACCTGTTCGGTATCGAGCACAGGTAGCAGACCGTCCGGAGGAACGCTGGCCACGGACTTCTTGCCGTCGGGCGTCGTCAGCTCGAGGGTACTGGCTTCTCTTGCACGGAGGCGTATGCGGTACGTCTCGCCGGGACGGATCGGCTCTGGGTCCGGGACCGGGTCCTTCATCCATAGTACCGCGTTCGCCACCAGCATCGGCAGCGCGGCTCGGAACGGTAGGTCGGAGTCCCGCGGGCTCAGACCGATGAAGACAGTCTTACGCTCAGGGGTCTCCCCGGCGATGATCAACGGGCCGGAGGCGGTCTCCGCCAGCGTCTCGGCCCAACCTGGGGTGCGGAAACCCTGGGCCTTAGCCATGAGCAGGTTGGAGAGCGTGAGATAGTTCATCAGCGGGTGGTGTCGGTTCCAGGTTCGCATCACTGGGTTCTTGAACTCTTCCTGCACCTCGACCGGCATGTTTTTGCCGCGGGTATTGATGAAGATGAGATGCTTGTCGGGGAGCTTTTCGGGCAGACCCACGACATTGTAGAAGATGACGATGTCGGCTGCGTAGTTCGGAGCGTATTTCTCCGGGTCCTGCTTGTACGCAATGACGTTCGAGTTCGCCGAGAGTGCAGCCTGGAGGAATCCACTTTTCTCCTTCGTGTAGATGAGCACCTTGGGCCTTGTGGGGGAGGGGACGACGTCGTACGCTGCGTTATCCGTGTCGAGTGCGTCGTGGTAGAGGTCGTCGCGTACCATGAAGCGGCCGCTCAAGACTCCTCCAACCTGGAGGGTCTTCTGGAAGACCTCGGTCCGGGCCGCATTGGGACCGAGCTTGAGCGGGTGGGCGTCTATCGCCACATCGTCGAGGTAGAGGGCGAGATCCACCTCGACCGGTTCGTTCGAGTAGTTGCGGACCTGTGTGACAATCTCGAAGTCGTTGTCGCTGTGAAAGGTCGTTCGAGCGCGGAAGTTGGTGATGGCGATGTTCCCGACGGGTTTGCAGATCGAGTGGTATCGCCACTCCGCCGCGTCGGGCATATTGTCCCACGAGGCAGAGTCGAAGCCGGCCCCGTCGCTGACGATGTGGCACACGGGAGCCTTCGCTGTGGGAAGCACCTCGCGGACGAGCCGGGCAGCGTCGGGCCAGTTCGTGCTCGTGTCCTCGCAGCGAATTTTCCCGAGCGACTGCTGGAGGAGTTTGAGATCCTGCTCGAAGTTGCATGCGATCCGGGCGCGGGTGCTCAACGTGACTATCATCATCCGGTCGCCAACCGGGAGATTGGCAACGATCTCGCGCGCGACCTTCACGGCACGGGCGAAGCGCGTTTCCGGCGGAGAGGACGGTCGCTTCTCTTTCGGTGCCTCGGCCCAGGCCTTCATGCTGGCGGAGGCGTCCAGGACGAGGATGTGGTCTCGCTGCTTTTCCTTCATCGGGGAGTAGAACGGGCGTCCCGAATCGAAACCGATCATCAGGAAGCAAAGCAAGATCAGGACAAATGAGAGAACGGTGCGGAGTTTCCGCCGTTCACGTTTCTCGAATTTCTCCATGGCCCGGAGGACGATCACGGAGGGGAATATGCGGCGCCGCCGGGGCATACGCAGGGCGTACGCCAGGATCACGAGAAGTCCTGCCAACAGGACGTACAGGCCGCTGGACTCGAGGAAGCTCATTGTCTGCCCGGATCCCCTGCGTGTTCGATCATCCTTACTATTTGGTCTCCGTCTGGGCTGCCGGTCTGGGGGCCGGTCGGATCGCTCTGAAGTACCGCTGGAGGTACTGGCGGGTGCCGACAGAGAAGCTGCCCTGGTAAAGCATATGTTCGAACGCTCTGCGGTAATTTCCGTACACCTCCCTGTACTCTGGCGAGGTGCGCTCTATGTCGGAAGCGGCTGCGAAGATCATCTTCCTGATATCCTTCTTTTCGGCTGCTCTGACGAGATCGTCGTAGCTCATGATTACGCGCGCTTTCTTGGCAGTGGGGGCTGCCTCCTTGGCCTCGCCCTTTGGGGGCTCGGTCTCGGACGGCTCGACTTCCCAGGTCGTCACCTTCTCCTCCGCCGCCGCTTCCTCGGCTGCGACCTGCTTCATATCTCTTGCCAGGGCCTCTTGCTTCTTCCGGCGATCCTCCTGGACGATCATGGCCTGGATCTCTTCGGCCCTTAGCTTCTGGCCGGTCTTCTCGTCTACCACGGCCAGCTCGGTCTGCTGCTTTTCGATCTCCTCGACCTGGCGGCTGACGAGCATCTGGGCTGCGACGGCTTCCTTCATCTCCTTGAGCTGCTCGAGTGCGCGCTTCAGGGCTTCGCTGCCGCCTTCGAGCTCCTGGATGCCCTCGATCTCGCGGGAAAAGCGAGCCAGCATCTCTTTGCGGGAGATTCGAGTGTCCTCGAGCTGTAATTCCTGGATCATCTTCTGAATCCGCTCGAACTGGTGCTTCTCCTCCTCGGTCATATCGGCTGCCTCGATCTTGAGGAGGTCGTCGAGCTTCTTCATCTGGACGCGAATCTCCCGCCGGGTCGTCTCGTCAATCTTTTCGGGCTCCGCCACCTTGTACATGACCGACGGCAGGCCGATCGAGAGCGCCCACAGGACGACACTGGGAACGAGAAGCCCCGCCCGCGGATTCGGCAGAGCCTTCCCTGCTTTCACCCCCTCTATCAGTCCTGCCGCCCGCTCCGTTACGAGCTCGACTAACGGGTCATCCTCGGCCGACTGGCGCAGGGCGTACGCCGTCGAAAGCTGGTCCCCCCAGCGGAAGTGATCGTCGAGCCGTTTTGCCAACTCATAGAGGTCGGGGGTGCTGAACTGTCTGAGGCACGCAGCTATGACGGCCCCGGCGATGAGGAAGCCAGCCTTGATCGCAGCGTGGTCCAAGGCACGGCTCCAGCCGGCGGTCTTCACTGCGAGCGTCCACAGGAGGGCAGCCAGGGCGCCCAGGAAGATGCCCAGGAAGGCCCGCCGCAGGAGCAGCCGCCAGCGGTACGCGGTCTGTGCGTTCCGGAGGAACTCCTCGATGTGCGCCCTGTTCATTTATTTCCCTCTTTCTTTGACGAGTCCGATGTTGCGCAGATCGTACATCAGCACCCGCTCGACTGACAGGTCAGTGGTTACCCGAACGAACCGAGCGTGGCAGGTCTTCAACGCCTGTTCGATTTGCCGGAGGAAGTGGGCAAGATTCGCCTGGTACTTCTCCCGGGTATCTCCCCGCACAGTCAGAGGGATGGATTCGCGAGTCTCGGAGTCTACGATATCCATCTCGCCGGCGAAGTCCGGGGCGAGTTCCTCGGGAGCCAACACCTGCACTCCGCACAGGTCGTAGCCAGCGTACACGAGTGGCTGGAGAATCTCGTCGAATCGGGCGACGCTCCAGAAATCCGAAATCAGTAGGAGGAGACCGGGTTGTTTGTGGTGGAACGCAAATGCCTTGATCGTCTCTTCGAAGCGCGTCCCCCCGGCGGGAGCCAACTGCGAGCAGAAGTCGAAGATACGAGCCGGCGAGAGATTCTGCCTGGAGGAGCTGAGCTCGCTTCCCACGGTGTCTGCTATAGAAGTGATGCCGATCCCGTCCTCGTTGACGAGGCTGAGGTAGGCAAGTGCGGCAGCGAGCGACGCTGCGAACTGCAGCTTCGTGGGGTTGCCGAAACCCATTGACGCGCTTGTGTCCACGAGGAGCGAGACGTTCAGATTTTGCTCGGTTTCGAAGGTCTTCACGATCAACTCGTCCAACCGTGCGTAGACGTTCCAGTCAATCGCTCGGAAATCATCCCCCGGGGAGTACTCACGGTGGTCGGCGAATTCCATACCGCTGCCGCGTGAGCGGCTTTTTCTCGATCCCGACCGGCCTCCCTGGTAGAGCCGGCGGGAGACGAGCTCGAGTCGCTCGATCTTCTTGAGGAGAGCTGGGTCGATCAGGAGTGCTTGCTCTGTCGATGCCACGACTGTGCTCCTGTTTGCCTGGTGCCGGCTGTTCGGGACCTGATGCAACATCTTGCGAAGGCGAGGCGGGGAATCAGGTCAATCGGAACGCTTTGGGTCATTTTCGTAGCTCGCATCTGTTGTCTCGGACCTGCTGCTTGGTCGGTTCGCGGTTGGGCAGCGTTGAGGGAATGGCCACTTCGGGTGCGTCTGGAGTCGTTTCGTATCTCGCATCCCGTGTTCCGCATTCCGCGCTTCCTGATGGGTATCCGCCTCCTACGTTTTTGCAAGCACTCCCTCGATGATCTCTTCCGTCTCGACTCCTTCGGCCTGTCCTTCGAAGTTGAGGAGGAGACGATGGTTGAGCGCCTGTTTTGCCACGGCGTCAATGTGTTTGGGCTCGACCTGGAGGCTGCCGTCAATCAAGGCCCGGACCTTACCGCCGAGGATCAGTGCTTGGACGCCTCGCGGGCTGCTTCCGTAGCGGAGGTATTTTCTCGCGGCCTCGGATCCTTGGTCTGTCTCCGGATGGGTGCTCATGACAAGCCCGACGGCATGCCGTTCTGCTGCCTCCGGTACGCGCACCTCTCGAACTGTGCGCTGAAGTTCGAGAGCCTGCTCGCCTGTGAGGACCCTGCGAAGACTCGAGCGGAGGCGGCCTGTCGTCCGTTGGCCGATTACCTGAAGCGTGTCAATGTCCGGCTTGGGGAGGCGCAGTTTGAAGAAGAAACGGTCGAGTTGGGCTTCGGGCATGTGATAAGTTCCCTCGCTTTCGGCCTCGGGACTCATCGTTGCAATCACGAAATACGGCTGGCTGAGATCGTAAGTCTTGCCGCCGACGGAGACCATACGCTCCTGCATGGCTTCGAGGAGTGCCGACTGCGTCTTCGGCGTCGCACGGGTGATCTCGTCCGCCAGGAGGATGTTCGTGAAGACCGGCCCCCGCTGGAACTCGAAGTACCGTTTGCCGTCCTCTGTTTCCGAGACGATCGTAGTGCCGATGATGTCAGAAGGCATGAGGTCGGGTGTGAACTGGATGCGCTTGTGGTCGAGATCGAGGACGTCCGCCAGGGTCTTGGCGATGAGCGTCTTGCCGAGCCCCGGGGCACTTTCGATCAGGACATTGCCGCCCGCGAAGAAGCAGATCAGGACGTCCTCGATAACATTCTCATAGCCGACGATGACCTTCTGCATCTCCTCTTTGATGCTTTTGAACGCTTTCTGGAATCGCTCGACCTTCTCTTCCTGCGTCATCCTCGATCTCCTGCGAGCATTGCTCTCCTCATCCTATTCCGTGCCTTTCACTTGTACAATTGTAGCCAAGTCAATCCATCGGCCGCCATGTAGCCGCGAGGATTCGCGTAGCGGCTGCTGTTGAGTTTGACCCGTACATACTGTATTGGAATCGGGGGGAGCTGGTGGATGTGCTCTCCGTCCTCTCCGCAGACGCCCTCCTTTGCAGCGACTTGCGTCCATGTGTTTCCGTCGGGCGAGGCCTCGATGACATAGTCCAAGCGGCGGAACTCGGTGACTCCGTAGTGCACCTTAGGGCCAAAGTACTCCCAGTAGAACTGTCCGCGAACGGCGAGTTTCCTGCAGACTTGCGGGTGAGCGAGGCGTAATGTCACGCCGCTCGGAATCCAGGTTGTGTCGGTGCAATCGAACATGCTCCTCGGTGCCCCGTCGGGTTGCGGGAACCCGGTAACCTCGCAGAGCACGTTCCCGTCAGCATCCAGGTAGGTCTTCCGGGGGCCCTTGAGCACAAGTTCACCTTCGCCCTTCTGTTCCTCCTCGGCCCACTTGCCTTTTGGCGGCATAAGCGGCTTGTCCGTCGGCTCGATCTCGACCGTGTTCGGGGCGACGAGCGGGTAGCGCTGCCGATCCTTCCAGAGCGCGAGGTCGCGCGGCGTCGGTGCGACACCGGTGATGGCCAAGAGCGCCTCGATCCGGTCCGACTGCCGACCGTAGGGACAGCGGATCGAGACCGACTGGATAGTTAGCTCGGGATACGGATTCACCCATTCGTGGATCGTGATCTTCACCGGGTCGCCTGCTCCGGTCGTGCCCATCCACCCCAGGCGGAAGAAAAGCGAGTAGTACTCGGTCATCTGGTGGCGTGCGCTCCTGAAGAAAGCGTTCGGTGCGTCGCCGGCTTGGGAGGTCTTGGTGGGCGGGAACAGCCCATAACAGGAATAGCCGTTCGAGAGGTTGCCCATGGCGTCGAGAGGGACTGTCAGGTACCGGCCGCCCTCGTAGGTAATCCGGTAGCCTGGCAGGTTGCCCGTGTAGATGTTGCCCCGGAGGAAGATCAGGCTCGCGGCTTTTCTGCCGATGGGAATTTCAGCGGATACGGACGGAAGTGTAAGACGCGGGTTTTCGATCTGGGGGGCGACCATGACGATTGACTTCCCGCCATTGGTGG
>Ga0272448_1005251_pt1 | contig 14386 bp, 13 predicted proteins | sample YNPCB0191_FD_202220 | JGI IMG/M metagenome (GOLD analysis project Ga0272448, IMG submission 202220) | Hot spring sediment microbial communities from Yellowstone National Park, WY, United States - YNP-CB-019-1 | ecosystem: Environmental > Aquatic > Thermal springs > Hot (42-90C) > Sediment...
TTAAGGTATTTTTGGTGACAACAAAAAGTGTCCTTAACAGATTGTAATTGCCATGCTCTTTTATTTCAATACGCATCTTTGTGTTCATCGCTCCATGAGTACTTCATTATAGTAAGCTTATATAATAAAACATATCATTTTTTCCTACCAGGAAGATTTTGCCCAGAACAAGCGTTTAACAACAGATTTACATATCATTAGAATTATTTATATAGAAAAAGGGAAATAATTATTAAGAAATTAAAGAATAAATCGATAATTATTATACGGTGAGAAAAGTGCTTACTGGTATGAATATTGCAAATAAAGGTTGTGTGTACCATAGCATATATAATGGATTCTTGACTATTTTTACGTATGAAACCATTTATCGATATGAGAATACAAGGTAAGTTTTGTTAATGTAGATGTATGTGTGATGATATGACAAACAAAACAGAAACCGAAGACCACAGAATAAAAAAAGTGGATTATTGGAAGGAAAATTTAACACAGTCTCTCATGGCACTTAAAAAAATTAATTCATCTACTGAAGATGACTTTCTATCTATCGGTATGTCCCTTTCAGATATAGTAAATCAGTCAAGTGGACTCTCTGAGCTTGCCACATCAGTTGTCAGTCTTTTTAAAGGTAAGGAAATTGATCAAACTATAGATTCACTCAAATCTATTCTGAAACAGTGTAATACATATTTTATGACATATACGGAACAGTTAGGCGGATATTTACAGATACTCAAAGAGATTCAGACCAATCTCATTGGTGTTGAAAGACCCCTTTCTGGTTTTAAAAAAATCATTAAACATCTACGTATGTTAGCAATTGCTACAAAGATTGAAAGTACACGTCTTGTAGACGGCATGAACAACTTCCACACTATCGCAGACGACATTGATAAACTATCTGTTGTCATAACTGACAGATCATCACACATACTCTCTGAAATCACAGTGTTAAAGGATGTGATGAACAGAACAGCGGTGATTCTTCATTCCATAGACACAGCGAGAGAAAAGAATCAGAAAGATATTTTTGAAAGAATTATGGCAGGGCTTACCTCTCTCTCTGAGAAGTATCAGCTTTCATCAGACATTGCAACGAATATCTCTGAGAGATCAGGGAAAATCACACAGTCTATTTCAACTGTTGTTAGTTCCCTACAATTCCATGACATTACGCGCCAGCAGATTGAGCATGTGATTGAATCGCTGAAGCAAGTGACCCAGCAATTATTATCCACCAATGGCCATAGTAGTATTCCTGAAATCCTTGCGGATATTCCGATTGCAGATATTTGCAATCTCGAAAGCGAGCAACTTGCAAATGCGAAGAATGAACTTTGTACTGCAGTGGCTGCTGTATTGGCTAACTTACAAGAAATTACACGCCACATTGCTCAGAATCTCACAGATATTATGAAGGTAACAGGGATAGATGCTATACGAAATAACTCATTTGCTACAGAAATGAAAAAGACAATTCTTGCTACAGTCGATTCATTTAGTGAGATGTTACAGGCGAATTCTACGCTCGAATCAGCCATAAAAAAGGTAGTATCGACCATTCAAGACCTTTCAACCTATTTGAAAGATATTGAAGGGATTGGAGAAGAAATAGAGCTTATCGCACTTAATACCTGTATAAAGGCAGCCCATACAGGGTCAGATGGAGCTGCCCTCGGTGTTCTCGCTGACGAGGTGAGAACTCTTTCTGAAAGTGCTATGGAAGTTACAAACGTTATCTCTAATGGACTAAACAATATTGTACACACTTCAGAGACGATTACTGGTACCGAAGGAATAAACGGCAAAACAGTGATGGATGAAATTTTGTATATCTTTGACAGTCTCGTTATTTCTCTCAATGAGATTCAGGATAGCGTATATCCCATTTTACACAAAATAGAAAAGGGTATGAATCATCTTGTTACTACAATAAATAATATCACATCCAGCATAACAGTACACAAAAGGGTAGATGAAACACTCAGAGATGTTATGTCCATGCTCAAGGTCATTAGTGAGGATGCACGTTTAGAGACCCCACACCTTTCTCCCGAGCAGAAAGAGAGACAACTCAGAGATATTGCCGAACGGTATACCATGCACAAGGAAAGAAAAATCCATTACAGGTCCATAGTGGGAGAAGTATTACCCTCAAAGGATCTGGGTGAAAACGTCGAGCTATTTTAGGAGATAGAGATGACTATGGTATGTAACAGTGAGGGGCGAAACAAAAAAGTTCTTGTTATTGAAGGGGATGGTACTATACAGTCCGCTGAGAATTTAAGGCGAATTCTCGCAGAAGCACTTGTAGATACAGATATCCTCGTCCTTGATGTTTCGCTGACAACAGAATGGGACATTTCTGGACTGCAGATTCTCTGTTCCGCACATAAAAGTGCACTAAAAAAAGGGAAACGCATAACGTTTGAAGGAAAGATTCATGAACATATGATTCACGTATTAAGGGAGAGTGGCTTTTTTCGACATATAGGGTGTAATTTGGATTCCACGGGGGAATGTCTCTGGTTAGACAGAGGAGGCATGTGATGACAAAGTGTATTATGACGGTAGATGATTCAACGAGCATTCGTCAGATGGTAAGTTTTACCCTGAAGAATGCAGGTTATGATGTTATCGAAGCGGTTGATGGAAAAGACGCTCTTGATAAATTAAACAAGGTAACTGCCCACATGGTAATTACTGACCTTAATATGCCGAATCTTGATGGTATCGACCTTATAAGACAATTGAGAAGTAATCCTTTATACAAGTTTATCCCAATTATAATGCTTACAACAGAATCCCAGGATACTAAAAAACAGGAAGGAAAACAGGCAGGAGCCACAGGATGGATTGTAAAACCGTTCAAACCAGAGCAACTCATTGCAGTGGTAAAAAAAGTATTGGGGTGATAGGGAGTGAGAATGAGCGATAAACATCGAGAGGTCTACAGAGAAGAAGCATATGAACTCTTAGGCAATCTTGAGAATACCCTTCTTGAACTTGAAGAATCGCCTTGTGATATGGAGATTGTGGGAAACATTTTCCGCACTATGCATACCATTAAAGGTTCAGGCGCCATGTTCGGTTTTGATAATATAGCTACATTTACCCATGAGGTAGAAACTGTTTTTGATCAGGTTCGGAATGGGAATTTATTGGTCACAAAAGACCTCATTGATCTTACCTTACAGGCACGGGATATTATAAAAAGCATGCTCGATGGGGAAACTGTTGAGCATAAGATAGTAAACCAGCTTATTCAGTCTTTTCAAGCCCTCTTACCAGAACAACAAGACCTTCCCACCAGAGGGACGAATAAGAAATATGAATATGAAACATTACCGCCCAATGCCCCTATAACTTATAGAATACGTTTTCGTCCCTCCCCCTACCTTTTTCAAACTGGTACAAATCCAATTCTCCTCCTCAATGAAATCAAGGGTCTCGGGGAATGTAGGGTTATAGCACAGTTGGATCTTATTCCTACTCTCGAGGATATAGATCACGAGCTTTGCTATACGTACTGGGATATACTCCTTACAACACACAAAGGTTCTAATGAGATTAAAGATGTATTTATTTTTGTAGAGGATAACTCTGAAATTACTATAGACGTTATTGATGAAGGAGATTTTGGTGATACCACCAAACGTCTAGGAGAAATACTTATTGAGCGTGGTGATATTACAAAGGAAGATTTAGACAAAACATTATCTATGAAAAAGCCTATAGGAGAACTCCTTATCGATGCAGGTATTACCTCGCGGGACAAAGTACATGCTGCCTTAGTAGAACAGGAACACATAAAAGAGATACGAAAAAAACAGCAGAAGGACGAATCGGTCTCGAGTATTCGCGTTGCGGCTCAGAAGCTCGACAAACTGGTGGACCTTGTCGGCGAGCTTGTTACTGTTCAAGCTCATTTGACACAGAAGGCTGGAAATGAGAGAGACCCTGAACTTGTACTTATTTCTGAAGAAATAGAAAGGCTTACGGAAGAACTCAGGGACACCACTATGAGCGTCCGTATGATGCCTATAGGAAGTACATTTAGCAGGTTCAAACGTTTGGTTCGCGATCTCTCCCGTGAACTGGGTAAAGAAATTGAACTTACAACAGAAGGAGCGGAAACAGAACTCGACAAAACAGTTATCGAACGGCTTAATGATCCTCTTGTCCATATTATTCGAAATTGTGTGGACCATGGGATAGAGGCACCTGAACTTCGGGAAGCACTGGGAAAACCACGCGTGGGAATGATTCACCTCTCAGCAAAACATTCTGGTGCAAATGTACTGATTGAGATCACCGATGATGGTGCAGGACTTGATAAAGACCGTATATGGAAAAAGGCAGTTGAAAACGGTTTTATTGCTGTAGATGCTAATCTTCCAGAAAAAGAAATCTACTCTCTCATCTTTGCACCAGGATTTTCAACAGCAGAGAAAGTATCGAACGTATCGGGTCGTGGTGTAGGAATGGATGTGGTGAAAAAGACAATTGATAGTTTACGGGGTTCAGTAGAGGTGCACAGTGAAAAGGGCACAGGAACAACGATTACCCTTAAGCTTCCTCTTACCTTGGCTATTATCGAGGGTCTTCTTGTTGAAGTTGGTCGTCATTTTTTTATACTGCCCCTGTCTGTTGTGAGGGAATGCATTGAATTGACCAGGGAAGATGTAGAAAAGGCACACGGGAAGAACATTGCCATAGTACGTGATGAATTAGTCCCATATATCCGCATCCGTGATGCCTTTAGAATAAACGGTCCTGTGCCGATAATTGAACAGATAGTAATCACCGAAATTGAAAGAAATAGAGTAGGTTTTGTGGTTGATGATGTTGTAGGTGAGCATCAGACAGTCATTAAGTCATTGGGAAAGGTATACAAACATGTGAATGGTGTATCAGGAGCGACAATTTTAGGAGATGGGACAGTAGCACTTATTATGGATGTGGCACGGCTTGCGGCAAATGTTTATATGAATGAAGGGGGTACGGTGTATTTATGAATCTGATATTTTATGGACTATTTAAAACAGTTTTCCGGTGTCATTACCGTTTTTATACACAATTAACCTAAGGAGGTATAACAATGAAACGTTTTAAGAACTGGTCAATTCCAGCAAAGATTATGAGTATTTCGATAGTTACAATCGTAATTATCATGGCAGGAATGCTCCTCTACTATCTGCCACTGACAGAGAAAAAACTGATGGAAGAGAAGAAGACAGCGACAAAGGATCTGGTAGATGTTGCCTATACCCTTGTTGCTTCGTATGAAGCGAAGGTAAAATCAGGTGAACTCAAACTTGATGAGGCACAGAAAAGGGTACACGCTAATTTACGAAGCCTTCGGTATAAAGACGGCGACTATTTCTTTGTCACAGATTCAAACAATAAGGTAGTAATGCACGGGATTAAACAGGAACTTGAAGGGAAGGATATGTCTGGCGAGAAAGATCCTAATGGGAAATATATTTTCCGTGAATTTACGAAGGTTGCAAAAGAGAAAGGTGAAGGTTTCGTTGATTACATGTGGCCCAAAGCAGGAAACACAAAGCCAGTTCCCAAAATTTCCTATGTGAAACACTTTAAACAGTGGGACTGGATTCTTGGTACTGGCATTTATGTGGATGATGTAGAGGCAGAAGTTTCCAAGATTCAATGGCAAGTAATTATTGCTACTGTAGTATGCGCGCTGCTTGTTCTCTGTCTTGCATTTTTTATATCACGTACAATAAAGCATGCATTGAATGAAGCAGTCCACATTTCAAATCAGCTTGCTCAAGGTGATCTTCACATCAATATCGATATCAAATCTGAGGATGAAACTGGTCAGCTTCTTACAGCTATGAAGAATATGGTTGATAAACTGAAAACAGTTGTGGAAGGAGTAAGAGATGCATCAGACAATGTAGCATCAGCGAGCCAGCAAATGAGCAGCAGTGCCCAGCAGATGTCCCAAGGGGCAACCGAACAGGCAGCCTCAGCTGAAGAAGTCTCCTCGTCCATGGAACAGATGTCGTCAAATATTAAACAGAATGCGGATAATGCCCAGCAGACAGAAAAGATTGCACTTAAAGCAGCAGAAGATGCTCGGGAAGGTGGCAAAGCAGTGGCGGAGACCGTGTCTGCCATGAAGGAGATAGCAACGAAAATATCAATTATCGAAGAGATAGCGCGCCAGACAAACCTTCTTGCATTAAATGCTGCTATCGAAGCAGCACGAGCAGGTGAGCATGGAAAGGGATTTGCAGTTGTGGCATCGGAAGTGCGGAAGCTTGCAGAAAGAAGCCAGACTGCAGCTGCAGAGATAAGCAAGCTATCGTCATCGAGCGTAGAAGTAGCAGAGCGTGCCGGTGAGATGCTTGCGCGCATTGTTCCTGATATACAGAAAACTGCAGAACTTGTGCAGGAGATAAGTGCTGCATCGAATGAACAGAATTCCGGTGCTGAGCAGATTAACAAGGCAATTCAGCAGCTCGATCAGGTTATCCAGCAGAATGCTTCTGCAACTGAAGAAATGGCATCAACCGCAGAAGAACTTTCTTCCCAGGCTGAACAACTCCAGGATACCATAAGCTTTTTCAAAACGGGTGATAATGGTAATGGTCGGAGGATTGTAACAAGTCACAAGATTTCTCAGAAAGAACCCCCAAAGGTGCATGTTTCAAAAATACTACCGACTGAGACAAAAGCAGTTGTTACCAGAAAAGGAGGCAATGGAGGAGCACCGGGTATTACCCTTAATCTGGCAGGAGCAACGGATAAGTTTGATGAAGAATTCGAGAGATTTTGAGAAAGGAGGAGGTTATGACTACAACTGGCATATATGATACGAAACAGTATCTCACTTTCAAGCTTGCCGAAGAAATCTTTGCCCTTGAAGTGGCAAATGTAAGAGAAATACTTGAATTTACTAAGGTTACGAAAGTGCCACAAACCCCTGATTTCATGCGGGGAGTAATCAACCTTAGGGGCAGTGTGGTCCCTGTTGTGGATATGCGTCTTAAATTCGGTATGCCTATGACAGAAAAGACGGTCAATACCTGCATCATTGTTGTGGAGATTTCTTTTGATGACGAAACAACCGTCATTGGTGCCCTTGTAGACTCTGTCCAAGAGGTTTTTGAACTTGAGGCCAGTCAAATTGAACCACCCCCCCGCTTTGGTGCAAAATTAAGGACAGAGTTCATCAAAGGTATGGGTAAACGTGATGGTCAGTTTATTATTATCCTTGATATCGATAGGGTATTTTCTGCTGAAGAACTTGAGTATGTCAAGGAAATGGAGAACGAAAAGCAAGAGGTGAAATGCGGATAACTTATATAACATAGAACGACAATGCATCAAGAAACAGGGATACAATCAGTAACGAACAAAACAATTACGCTCTCAAAGCGCGACTTTCATCGACTCAAGGATTTTATCTACCAAGAGTGCGGTATAAAACTTACCGATGCAAAAAGAATCATGCTTGAGGCACGGCTTCAGAAGAGGCTAAAAATACTTAATATTAATTCGTTTGAGGAGTATGTGGATTATCTTTTTAGTCCCCAAGGGCTGGACAGTGAAATGATTCATATGATTGATGTGGTGACAACAAATAAAACAGACTTTTTTCGTGAACCAGCGCATTTTGATTACCTTGTCAATACGGTTATTCCAGACCTCATAAAGAATCATTCCAATTCTATAAGAAAAAATCTTATGATATGGAGTGCTGGTTGCTCATCAGGAGAAGAACCGTACACAATTGCGATGGTCTTAGATGGATGTCTGGAACGCTATTCAGGAATAACGTACCTTATTCTTGCTACCGATATATCTACACGAATGCTTGATACGGGAAAATTAGGGATATATTCAGCAGATAGAATCGCACACATAGAGGACACGTACAGAAAAAGATATTTTTTGAAAAGTAAGGACAGAACAAAAAATCTTGTCAGAATTATTCCGGAGTTACGTGCACGGGTGAGATTCAGACGACTCAATTTTATGGAGGGTGATTTTGGTTTTAGAGAACCTATGGATATCATTTTCTGCCGGAATGTTATCATTTATTTTGATAAGCAAATCCAAGAAAGGCTTCTTCAGAAATTTTGTCATTATCTGTCTCCCGGTGCGTATCTTTTCATGGGTCACTCTGAAACACTCTTCGGCATGAATCTCCCACTTATACAGGTAGCGCCAACAGTGTACAAGAGGATATAATGAGCCATTTTTTAAAACAACTTCAAGTAATCTATCTTAAACCAGGTGAAATATTCTTTTCAAAACGCCCTACACTTATTACAACAATTCTGGGATCCTGTCTTGCTGTTTGTATGTACAATTTCAGTAATGGTCTTGCCGGAATCTGCCATGTTCTTTTACCATCCTGTGGAAGGGAACATCGATGTAATAACTCATGTACAGATATGTTTCGGTATCTTAATTGTACTATGAAGTATATGGTGTGGTCTTTTGAGAAGAATGGAGTCTCAAAAAAGGATATAGATGTTAAAGTTTTTGGAGGCTCTGACATACTTATTACACCACAGAATGGAAGCATGAGAAAGAGTGTGGGAAAACAAAACATTGAAATGGCAAAAAAGATTCTCCACAATGAGCGTATGGAAGCGAAAATTTTCCATGTGGGAGGATCATTCGGACGAAAAATCTATTTTTTTACCGATAGTGGTGAGATATTCATGAAGCGCATCAAAAAGAGTTTATTGCAGAAGGAAGCGATAGAGATTTAATGAAGAGAATTAAAGTGCTCATTGTTGATGATTCTGCTGTAGTGCGTCAAACACTCAGTGATATCCTTTCTTCTGATCCGGCAATCGAAGTAATAGGGGTTGCATCAGATCCTTTTATTGCTGCGGAAAAGATGCGAGAAGTAGTACCTGATGTAATAACACTTGATGTGGAAATGCCACGTATGGATGGTATTACGTTTCTTCAGAAGCTTATGAGTCAGCATCCCATTCCAGTTGTTATGTGTTCATCTCTCACGGAGACAGGAAGTGAGACAACATTTCGTGCATTGGAATATGGGGCCGTAGAGATTATCACTAAACCGAGACTGGGGACAAAGCAGTTTCTTGAAGAGTCTAAAATTCGTATCTGTGATGTTGTGAAAGCTGCCGCACAAGCGAAAATAAAATCAATTTCAGCTACTCCTCTTCATGTACAACCCAAACTTACAGCTGATGCGATTTTACCTAAAATGGCAACAAAAGCTATGGCAGAAACAACAGATAAGGTAATCGTTGTAGGGGCATCAACAGGTGGAACTGAAGCATTAAAAGTATTTCTTGAAGCCCTTCCGACAAATGCTCCCGGTACTGTCATTGTTCAGCATATGCCTGAACATTTTACCCGTGCTTTTGCAAGCCGCCTGGATAGTACTTGTCGTATCTCAGTAAAGGAAGGGGAAGATAATGATACAGTAATACGGGGACGCGCTATTATTGCACCAGGGAATAAACATATGCTTTTAAAGAGAAGCGGTGCACGTTATTATGTGGAGATACGAGATGGACCCCTTGTCAATCGGCACCGTCCTTCTGTGGATGTTCTCTTTAGGTCCGCTGCCCGATATGCAGGTAAAAACGCTATAGGGATTATTATGACTGGCATGGGTGATGATGGTGCACGAGGACTCCGTGAAATGAAAGAGGCTGGAGCATATACTATTGCCCAAGATGAGGCATCATGCGTGGTTTTTGGAATGCCAAAAGAGGCGATAAAACTAAATGCCGTAGACAGTATACTTCCTCTTGAATTGATTGCAGGAGCTGCTCTTAAACAGGCACAGTAAAGAATATTACATAGTTTCTGTTATATGGAGCGGGCAACGGGGACCGAACCTGCAGTCATAGTATGTAACTATCCAATTATATTAACTATTTTCAACACTAAAAAGCCTCTGAAGACTGTTTTTTGGGCACAATATTAAGGTATCAAAAAGATTTTAAAATAGCAACCTATCTGAAGGTCGTTCAAAACAATTGAAGCAGATACTGATGATACGTAACGTCGGCTTAATCGGCTGGCAATGGAGTGCAGTGGAATTCCACCCGGGTGCAGTGTCCGGTTAGATGGTTTATTTCATCGTTGTATGGTCCGGATGGCTGCAGCCTGCTTCTCTAAATCCTCTGACTCCTTATCCGTGCCAGTTTCTATATAAAGCACTGCCATATTCTCAAGGCTTAAAGCCACATCGGGATGATCCGGACCGAGGGTTTTCTCTCTAATCGCCAGTGAACGCTTGTAGAGAGGCTCTGCCTGTGCGTACTGACCCTGGGCTTCGTACAGCGCCACGAGGACATTCAGGGTTATGGCTATGACCTATGATACCTTTCGTAGACACCGCGGTTGTATGTAATACACTACTAAAGGAGGTGTCACAGTGGAAATGATGCCAACGGCAGTATTATACAATGAGGCAGACAGCACAAGAAACTGTTCGTGTCTATTTTTGGCATAAGGGGTCAGTCTACAATATCTTAATAATTGATAACAATTTATTTCTTGTGCCTAATCCTCAGTAGATATTCTACGCAAATTATTGCGATATACGTTCTTAAGATCATGGAAATTCTCTGGGTATAATTGTTTTGATTCATATTTTGTGCTATGTATAATCGTTAATTTACAAAAGGTTGCAATGTCAAGGATATCCGTAGATAAAGTTGTTCCCGGCATGAGGCTTGCGAGACCTGTTTTGAATGAACATGGTCTGGTTCTTCTCAACGAAGGCCTTATGCTTACAGAAGAGTTGATTGAGAAACTCAAAACAATGGGATTAGATACCATTAATGTAAAAGGCGTTTCAAGGTTAACGCAGACAAAAGCAGAGATGCTTACTGTACTTGATGAAAGGTTCAGACGAGTTGAATCAGAGCCGTTTATGAAATTGATAAAAGACCTCATTAAAGAACACATTGAAAGCCTTTATGAAAAAGATTGATAAAGAAACACTCCGTGAACGGATAGAGCGAATAGACACCCTCCCCACAATTCCCAACATTTTAAAAAGACTTTTAAAGATGCTTGAAAATCAGAAAGTGTCATTAAGTGAAATAAGCAGTTTTATCTCACAGGATCCTGTCATTACCACCAAGGTATTGAAAATGGTAAACTCTCCTGTATACGGTTTTCCTGGAAGAATATCATCGGTAAATCAGGCTGTAATACTTCTTGGTCTTAATGTAGTAAAAGGATTGCTCCTTGGTGTATCAGTCTTCGAACTGATGAGAAAGGCAATGATAGGACTGTGGGAACATTCGTTGGCATGTGCAATAACAGCACGATTAATGGCAAAAAAGAAAGGATTAAAAGAACCGGATGAACTTTCTGTTGCAGGGTTGCTCCACGATATCGGCAAGGTAATTTTGGCATTACAATTTTCTGAACAATATGAGAAAATCATACATGAAGCTGAGGAAAGGGGTATAGTAATAATGGAGTTAGAAAAGATATCGTTCGATTTAACACATGCAACGGTAGCCGAATGGATGACAAAGAAATGGAGCTTCCCTCGCAATCTTATTGAGATCATTGGATATCATCATAAGCCTCACCTTTCAAAGAATTTTCTGGTTGAAACTTCCATAGTACATCTGGCTGATATACTTGTAAGAGGAAGAGGGTTTGGTTTTGCTGGTGACAGAAGTGTTCCTGCAGTACACCCAAATGCATGGACAAAACTCAGTTTTAAAAACGAAGAGATAAAAGATATATTGAATGAAGTTGAAGATTCTATGGATGAAGCAGAGGAGCTCTTTGTTAATTAGCAGTTAGTATTGTTATGAATACCAATTAAAATGAAACGATTAGTAATAGTATCTGATGAAAAGCACACAATAGAAACGATAGAAAAAACAATAAAAGGAAGATTTGATTTTATTACATTCAATGGAATCCAAGAGATTTTTGGTTACATATATGATTCATTTCCGGATCTTGTAATTGTCGATATATCCAACAATGATAAGGTAATAATTGAAACAATAAACCATATTAAGGCTGACCCTATTTTTAGATCATTACCTTTTCTGCTGGTTGTTCCTGATAATAAAAATGTCTTTTCTGTGGATGATATATTTATAGATGATTATCTAATGGCACGTGATATTGAAAGAGACTTAATTACACGTGCAGAGTTATCATTATTGAGAACTCAGAGAGTTGTTGAGATAAACCCACTGACACGATTGCCAGGTAACATAGCAATTGACAGAGAAATACAGATGAGACTGGAGAGAAAAGAAGTCTTTGCCCTTGCCTATCTTGATATAGATCAATTTAAACCATTTAATGATAAGTATGGTTTTGGAAGAGGTGATGAGGTTATAAAAGTAACTGGAAGATTAATAATTAACATAGTGAAAAACAGACAACCTGAGGAAAGTTTTGCAGGACATATAGGCGGTGACGATTTTTTATTTATAATGGATACGCATCTGATAGAAATCGCCTCGAATGATATCATAGAGGCTTTCGATAGGATTATTCCTACCTTTTATGATCAACAGGATAGAGAAAAGGGGGTTATAGAATCAAAAGACAGAAAGGGGCATATCTTATCTTTTCCTATAATGACGCTTTCTATAGGTATAGCACACAATAAATTTTTAAAATTTTCACATCCTGGAGAGATAAAAGAAACTGCTTCAAGAATGAAAAGTTATGCAAAGAAATTTAAGGGGAGTTGTTTTAAGATAGACGAAAGACAGCAAATAAAGCCATAACTATGTTTTTTCTATACACCCATGCAGTTCTCATGTGCCTTGGCTTTTTGTTTCTTATCAGTTGTTTTATTATTGCACGTTCTGTAAGAAGAAAAACCCGGTGGCTCAGAGTCCACTCGAGAGGTATAAGAATCTCTGAGCTATGATGTTTTTAATAGACACCAAATTTGTAACTCAATACACTACTAACGGAGGTGTTACAGTGGAAAGGATGCCAATGGCAGTGTGATACAATGAGGCAGGCAGCACAAGAAAAGTTTCGTGTCTATTTTTGACATCAGTGGTCATAGTTAAGAACTTATTTTCATTACCGTTCTGTCAATGGATGGGCTGATCAGACTCTTAGAACAGGATCCTCAAACCAGCGTTTATGCTGTGGGCATTGTATTTGTTATCGCCGAATTGGTCATCATAGTTAATAGAGAATGATACATTATCTCCGGCGACTACCGTGATACCTATGCCAAGGACTACAAAATTCCTGTTAGGTGATATTGTCTCTATGCTGAAAGGAGAACTTCCCTGGGCCAATCGGGAGGTAATATTTGTGCTGTCCCTCAGGAACTCGTATCTATAGGATGCGCTGATATTCGGCAAGAAAAGCGTTTTGCCCGCCTGCCATGGGTAAGATACCTTCCAGCCGATACTGGCCTGAAGTGTTTCCATATTCTGTCTGTCAACATCAAGATTCAATGCGCCTGCCCCTGATTCAGTATAGCCATCAATGTTAAGCTTTATATACTGTATAGACATGGTTGGTGTGATTGCCCACCTGTTCACTGGGAATTCATATCCTGCGCCTCCATAGGCAGTGAACTGCCTGCCGTTTGGTGATGATGTGGCAGTGCGGTCTACACCGGGAAATACTATACGGCGGGTATTATCGTATCGTGCGTAGCCGTAGCTTAGCTGTCCGTCCACAAAAAATCCCTTTTTATAATAGGTTCCGTAGGTCCCGAACGTATAGCCTTCCATCTTCACCTTGCTGCCTACATTGTCGGCATTGGCCCTGGAAGTATTGATCCCAAACATGAGGCCTGCGATAAAATTCCTGCTGAACCGGTAATCAGAACCCATGGTGATGCCCATGTTGGTGAAGTCGTAGCCTCTCTGCTCCGAGGTGTCCCGCTGATCCCCAAAGACAGCATTTCCTTTTACAAAGAGTCCGAACCGTTCATATATGCCAGAAGTCATCATGCCGGTTGTGTGCAAGGCCGTGCTGGCAAGAAGTATGGGTCTTGCCATCCAGTTGCTGGTGAAATCCCTGTTCCTGATGTTGAGTCCGCTGACACTTATTCCCTGCGCACCTTGCCGGAGATCGCTTAAGCGTCCCGATATATTGCCGGCCTGGAATGATGCTGCGCTGATCCCCATGCCGGATCGTGCATCGCTCCCTTTTGGCGCAAGCTGGTCGATGGCATTCGCTGCCTGCACGTATGTGGGGAGGGCATCGATCGCGGAAAGGACCGTATTGAGGTCACCCGTAGCAGATCCAGCAATGGCATTGAGCATGGAGCTCACTGCCCTCTGATTGGGGGTAAGGTATGTAAGTAAGGTCTGGTTTGAGTAGTCACGCTCCACCACAAGGTACACCTGGTTGGGCACATCATATCTGGGTTTGAAGACCA
>Ga0272448_1005254_pt1 | contig 14382 bp, 7 predicted proteins | sample YNPCB0191_FD_202220 | JGI IMG/M metagenome (GOLD analysis project Ga0272448, IMG submission 202220) | Hot spring sediment microbial communities from Yellowstone National Park, WY, United States - YNP-CB-019-1 | ecosystem: Environmental > Aquatic > Thermal springs > Hot (42-90C) > Sediment...
ATAATTATTATTCTTGTTAATAATTATTAATCATCTTGATAATAATTATTATTCTTGTTAATAATTATTAATCATCTTGATAATAATTATTATTCTTGTTAATAATTATTAATCATCTTGATAATATTAATTAATCTTGATAATAATTATTATTCATCTTGATAAGAATAATCATTATTAATATTGTTAATAATTAATAATCTTGATAATAATTATTGTACACCTTGATAATAATGATCCATATTGATAATAATAAATAATCTTGATAATAATTATTATTCATCTTGATAATAATGATCCATATTGATAATAATTATCCATATTGATAATAATAAATAATCTGATAAACATTATTAATAATAAATAATCAGATAAACATTATTAATAATAAATAATCTGATAAACATTATTAATCTTGATAATATTAATAATTAATAATCTGATAAACATTATTCATCTTGATAATATTAATTATTATCAAGAATCCGATAAATATTATTCATCTTGATAATATTAATTATTATCAAGAATCCGATAAATATTATTCATCTTGATAATATTAATTATTATTCATCTTGATATTATTTATTGTTATTAATAACCTGATAAATATTATTCATCTTGATATTATTTATTGTTATTATCGTGGTGATTATTAGTCATCCGGTTAATAATCATTATTAAGGGTATTAATTGTTATCACGATGAATAATAATTGAGTATTAAAAATTATTAGCAAGGAACTAATTATTATCAAGGTTATTAATAGTCAAGATGAATAACACTTAAACTATTAATATTTATTAGTAAAATGAATAAATATTAAAGTATTAATAATTGGTTATAAAGCTGTTTATCAATTGGGATTGGGTAATACAATGGCTTGGAGATCTTCTAATTTATTAAATAATGTTAAAGGTAAACAGATTATAAGTGAACTTAATAATATAGAAACAATATGCATTATACGTCAGCAAACACAATTAACATCAATAAAATCTAAACAAGTGAACCTAATTCTTAATAAGAATTAGGTTCATTATGATCATCGTGTTATTAATAATTAGATTAATAATACTCCTTATTAATAATTAGATTAATAATACTCCTTATTAATAATTAGATTAATAATACTCCTTATTAATAATTAGATTAATAATCTCCTTATTAATAATAATAATGATGAACCTAATTATCAATAATTGGGTTTATTAAGATCATCATTAAAATTACAACAAATATGACTGTTAATGATAAACTTAACATAAATTGTTATTAGTTACAATTTATATTAAATGTTATTTATATTGTTATTAGTTACAATTTATATTAAATGTTATTTATATTGTTATTACTAATACTGTTAACTATCATTTATAATATATTAATTAAAATAATAATTATTTGATTAACAATAAATATTATTTTAATTAATAATCATATTAAACCTTATTAACAAATCTTATTGTAGACCAATTATAAATATATTACAAATTACATAACATTATATAAATCCTTGTTACTAATATATTTTAATTTATTAAAATAGTTTAGAATTAAATTTGTTACCAGGGAAATTAAATTTTAAAGTATACATCCTAATTATCTGAAGAATTTATAACTTTGAGCTTTTTAAAAGACTTAGTTTCTAAAAAAAAACCAAGTTTTATTTATTTTCAAATGTATCTTATGTATATTTTAAAGTTAATATGTATTAAGAATAATAAATTATAGTAACATTATTAAAATAATTATATTATCAGTATCGATAATATAATTAGTTATTTTGATATTACATAGAAATGATTTGATAACTTTAACTACCTGTTAGTTTATAAAAAATTAATAGATATATCATAATTATGATTCTTATTAATAATATTAACCTACAGCCTCATTTATTAATTGATATAAATAAAATTTAACAGAGGTATAAATATATTGTTAGTTATTATTAAGATTATATTCTTCCTGATTACAATTGTTAAAAATTAAAATATATTAATGATCCAATAGAGAAATATGTCTTATTTTTTAATGATATTTATGTTTAATAACAAATCTTCTGATAGTATCAATAATTATTGATACTACTCTGTTCATTTTCACTTCACCATTGGAATATAATTATTATCATCACTATAATAATTTAAAAATTTTAGACACTTGTTACAATAAATGATATATATTAATCTAGGACTGATAACATACCTTCCATATACTTCATATTTATAATGAATCATAAAATATTAATGTATCCAGTAAAATAACATGAGGTGAAATATACACTTTCATACCGTCTTCTAAATTATACTTATCTTCGATATAATTCTCTTGCATTTTAAACCTCATTGTAGAATACTAAATTTTTACTGAAAATTTAAATAATTATAACTAGTGATGTCGGAAGATCAATTTACTAATAATAATTTGTCAATGGAAGATTTGGGTTAAATTCTTGATCAATACAAAGATAAACCAGGGTTCGATATTATCAAATTAGTATTTAATTTAGCAGATCAAACCAGAATTAATCCAAGCGATACAGAAGAAGAAAAATTAAACAAACAACAAAAAGATCAAATAATTAAATTTAATTTAAAATTGATGGAAGTAAAATCCCTAATTCATAAATAAAATGTATATAAATATATCTTCTTTCTTTATTAAACTATGATTTTTTAGACTTACAAATAAATATTATGTAATTGATGATCCCACAAAAAAGATATCTACCATTAACTTCTTAAAGATGATTAATTATCCTCTTAATAGCTCCCTATAGACTATTAATCATCTTTAAGATGATTAATTATCCTCTTAATAGCTCCCTATAGACCATTAATCATCTTAAAGATGATTAATTATCATCTTAATAGCTCCCTATAGACCATTAATCATCTTAATAGCTCCCTATAGACCATTAATCATCTTAATAGCTCCCTATAGACCATTAATCATCTTAAAGATGATAAATTATCCTCTTAATAGTTCCCTATAGACCATTAATCATATTAAAGATGATTAATTATCCTCTTAATAGCTCCCTATAGACCATTAATCATCTTAAAGATGATTAATTTCACTCTTGATAACTTATCATCAATATTAATCATCTTAAAGATGATTAATTATCCTCTTAATAGCTCCCTATAGACCATTAATCATCTTAAAGATGATTAATTTCGCTCTTAATAGCTCCCTATAGACCATTAATCATCTTTAAGATGATTAATTATCCTCTTAATAAGTAATTATCTCAAAGATGATTAATTATGTTCTTAATAAGTAATTATCTCAAAGATGATTAATTATGTTCTTGATAAGTAATTATCCTCTTGGTAAGTAATAATCTCAAAGATGATTAATTATGTTCTTGATAAGTAATTATCCTCTTGGTAAGTAATAATCTCAAAGATGATTATTTATCCTCTTGGTAAGTAATTGTCTCAAAGAAGATTACTCTTCCACTTAACAAATAATCTTCTTTGTGATGATTATTCTCTCACCCAATTATTCTATAGATGATTAACTATTGTCTTGATGATTAAAATGTTACATCATTTTAATTATTCTATAGATGATTAACTATTGTCTTGATGAAACTAGATCTTAAATGAAAAAGTCGAGTTATTATCAATGGTTAATATAAAACTTTAAAATGTGGAAGTAGCCAGTACAATTATAGTTAATTATCATAAGTATTAGGAAAAATACTACACTTTGTCATATTTAGAATTAATTAAATAAAAGACTAATTTACTAATAATTATTATTAAGAGTATTAACAATTAAAGTAATAAATATCAGTTGAATATCGGTCACCTTAATGATAATGTTATAAATATTTATATTTACTATTCATCTTGATACCAATTATTAGTCTTAATGAGAATTATTTATCTTAATATTAATATTAAGATGAGAGACATTTGAGTAAATGATATTATTGGTTATGTTATCTTGATACTAATAATTGTTTTCATTAAGATAAAGATTTCGGTGTATGAATAATTACAAAGATTATTCGTTTATCTTTATCATCTTGATAGTGATTGTTATTCAGATGATTATTATTAATCTAAATAATAATCATCATCATCTGAATAAGAATATTTTTAAGATGATTATTCTTAAGATAACTATTAGTCAAATGAACAATAATAATAATTATCAAGATGATATTATTAAGATAAATAATAATAATTATTAAGATGATATTATTAAGATAAAGAATAATAATTATTAAGATAAAGAATAATAATTATTAAAATAAAGAATTATTGTTATCAAGATGATTATTAGTCAAATAAAGAATTATTGTTATCAAGATGATTATTAGTCAAATAAAGAATTATTGTTATCAAGATGATTATTAGTCAAATAAAGAATTATTGTTATCAAGATGATTATTAGTCAAATGAATAATTATTATCATTAAGATAAGGAAATATTGTTATCAAGATGATTATTATTCAGATCAAGAACAATCGTTAACAAAATGATGATAATTAAGATAAAGAATAATTGGTATGACCAATATAATTATTAGTCATATATATAGAATAATTGTTATCAAAATATTAATTATTAAGATAAAGAATAATAATTATCAAGTCAAATAAAGAATTATTGTTATCAAGATGATTATTATTCAGATCAAGAACAATCGTTATCAAGATGATTATTATTCAGATCAAGTACAATCGTTATTAAGTTAATTATTATTAAGATAAATAATAATTGCTATCAGATAATTCTTATTCATATAAATAACAACAATGATTAAGATTAAGATAATCTCTATTCAGATAAATAACAATTTTAATAAAAATTATTATTATTCAGATAAAGAATCAGTATTATCGAGATGATTATTATTCAGATCAAGAACAATTATTAGTCAGATAAGGAATTATAATTATCAAAATTCTTATTAGTCAGATAAGAACCATTATTATTAGTCAATAAAGAACAATTATTATTAAGATGATTATTATTTCTCCAGATAATAATTGTTATCAAGAAGATTATAATTAAGATGAGTAATAATTGTTATCAAGAAGATTATAATTAAGATGAGTAATAATTGTTATCAAGAAGATTATAATTAAGATGAGTAATAATTGTTATCAAGAAGAGTATTATTCAGATGAGTAATAATTGTTATCAAGAAGAGTATTATTCAGATGGTTATTAGTCAAATAAACAATAATTGCTATCAATATAATCCTTATTCATATAAATAACAATTATTATTAATATGATCCTTATTAATATAAATAACAATTATTATTAATATAAATAACAATTATTATTAATATAAATAACAATTATTATTAATATAAATAACAATTATTATTAATATAAATAACAATTATTATTAATATAAATAACAATTATTATTAGATCAAGGACAATTATAATCAAAATAATTATTATTTAGATCAAGAACAATTATAATCTAAATAATAATTATTTAGATCAAAACAATTGTTATCAAAATACTTATTATTCAGATCAAGAACAATTGTTATCAAAATACTTATTATTTAGATCAAAAACAATTGTTATCAAAATACTTATTATTCAGATCAAGAACAATTATAATCAAAATACTTATTATTTAGATCAAGAACAATTATTATTTAGATCAAGAACAATTATTATTTAGATCAAGAAGAATTATTATTTAAATACTTATTATTTAGATCAAGAACAATTATTATTTAGATGATAAATAATTGGTCTTATCAAAATACTTATTATTCAGATTAAGAACAATCCTGATCTAAATAATTATTATTCAGATTAAGAACAATCCTGATCTAAATAATTATTATTCAGACAAAGACCAATTATTATTTAGATAAATAACAATTGTTATCAAAATGCTCAGTATTCGGATAAATAATAATTATTATCCAGATAAATAACAATTGTTATCAGATAAATAACAATTGTTATCAAAATGCTCAGTATTCGGATAAATAATAATTATTATCCAGATAAATAACACTTATTATTCAGATAAATAATAATTATTATCCAGATAAATAATAATTATTATCCATATCAATTGTTATCAAGATGAACATACTTCAGATGAATAACAATTATTATTCAGATCAAGAACAATTATTATTCAGATCAATAACAATTTTTTCGGATCAAGAACATTCCTGATCAAAATTATTATTATTCATCTGAATAACAATTGTTCTTGATCCGAATAATAATTATCTTGATAAGGAATGTTCTTGATCCGAATAATAATTATCTTGATCGAATAATAATTATCTTGATAAGGATTGTTATTGATCTGAATAATAATCATCTTAATAACAATTGTTTTAATCCGAATAATAATTATCTTGATCAGGATTGTCCTTGATCTAAATAATAATTATCTTGATAAGGATTGTTCTTAATCTGAATAATAATTATCTTGATAAGGATTGTTCTTGATCTGAATAATAATTATCTTGATAAGAATGATTAGTATTTAGATGAATAATAATTATCTTGATAAGAATGATTAGTATTTAGATGAATAATAATTATCTTGATAACGATTGTCCTTGATCTGAATAATAATTATCTTGATAAGAACGATTATTATTTAGATGAATAATACTTGTTCTTGATTCGAATGATAATTATGTTGATTATAATTGTTCTTGATCTGACTAACAATTATCATCTTGATAATAATAATTATTAATCATCTTGATAATAATTATTAATCATCTTGATAATAATAATTATTAATCATCTTATTAATAATTATATTGATAATAATAATTATTAATCATCTTATTAATAATTATATTGATAATAATAATTATTAATCATCTTGATAATAATTATTAATCATCTTGATAATAATAATTATCTTCATAATAATAATTATTAATCATCTTGATAATAATTATTAATCATCTTGATAATAATTATTAATTATCTTGATAATAATAATTATTAATCATCTTATTAATAATTATCTTGATAATAATTATTATTAATCATCTTGATAATTATTATCTTGATAATAATAATTATTAACCATCTTGATAATAATAATTATTAATCATCTTATTAATAATTATCTTGATAAGAACAATTATTTATCATCTAAATAATTATTGTGTTGTGTGTGACTAATAATAATCTTGATAACAATAATTATTAATTATCTGACTAATAATAATCTTGATAACAATAATTATTAATTATCTGACTAATAATAATCTTGATAATAATAATCATTAATTATCTGACTAATAATAATCTTGATAATTAATAATTATTAATTATCTGACTAATAATAATGTTGATAACAATAATTATTAATTATTGACTAATAATAATGTTGATAACAATAATTAATAATTATCTGACTAATAATAATATTTAATGAAGTTAATAATAATATTTAATGAAGTTAATAATAATATTTAATGAAGTTAATAATAATATTTAAGTGTAATTAATTAAAGTAAAATATAGTCATCATCATCGCTATCAATAATTTGTAATTTAAATTTTATGGGTTTTTTATATTTATCCAAAAGGTCAAAAAATAATTTTATTTGTTTATAATTGTCGTGACCATATTTTTCTTTTAAATATTCATCAAACTTAAGTTGAATAGTTAAGGGTTTCTTGTCTTTATCTAATAAATCAAACAAAACTTTAATTTGTTCATAATTATCATTACCATATTTTTCTTTTAGAAATTCATGAACATGTACTTCAAATAATTCTGTAGGCTCATTTAAAATAGATTCATCACATTCATATGGATAAATAAATTTATTAGTATTACTATCCTTTATGAAAATAGTTGCTTCTTCTTTATAGTTTACATCTCTAACTTGTTGTTTATAGGTGACTAACTCATAAATGGTATCATCAATATATTTTTTACCATTATATTTTAGAACTTTTATATAGTTATTACTTTGAGGATCAGTATCATACGAATATTCATAAATAAAGAATAATTTACAGAGTGCAGTTAACTGGTCTGTAAATATATTAGTTACACCTTCTCTTTTTTCTGGAAGTTCATTATTTTTGAATAAATATAAATAGATTTGGTCTGGTATAGTTTTGGTAGTTATTATAGTTTTAGTAATAAAAAAGGTGCAATCATGATCATAAATACATTCTACTTCTTGTTTATCATCATCAACTATATCACATTGATAATTTTTTAACTGTATAATTTGATTATCTTTGTCTTTAAAATAATTAAAAGTAAAAATTAATTGCATTTTATTAGATAGAAATTTTTTATTTATACTTTTTCTTAATAATTATATTTATTATTCTTGACTACATATGTTGATTTATCAATTAACATGTTAATTTTGCATTAAAAATTCATTATAACTTACCTAATTACCATTTCTAATTAAATAAGTTTCATTTACACCAACTATAATATTTATTATAACTATTACTCGTTATTAAAAAACTATTAATGTTATAATAATTAATAAATTAAAATTGATCTATTAGAGTTATATTTCTTATTGTAAAAAACTAAATTAAATGAAAAAAATAATTACATTTGGTGGAATCCGTATCGATAGTACAAAAGAAACTGATATCGAAACACAGTTCGGGATTAAATTGACACAAGATAGAGATGAAAAGATTCCTTTAGTCTTTCCAAATATTAATCAATCATCATGTTCTTGTGATAAATGTATCAAAATGACTAGTATTGATAATTTTAAAATAACAGCCACCAATGAAACACAGATTTGTATTATTTGTCGTTAGAATAATACTGAATTATGTGTAGAGTGTAAATCGTCCACTTGTAAGATAGTAGAGTCATTATCCTGTGATCATAAATTTCATTATTGTTGTATTATTAAATGGTTAAAAATAAGTGACGTGTGTCCTTTATGTTCAAAAAATTGGAAATATATTAATCTGAATGATGATAAAATTAGGATTTATTATAATGATCAAGTGGCAGAATTTGATACTGATGAGAATTTAATAATTAAAATAGGTGAAAATTTTGGTCTAGATATGAATAAGTACAAAGTTACACACAATAAAAAATATGTTACTGAGTACCGAGGTGGCAGATATTCATTATGTACACCAGATGTTCATATTGGTTCTAATGCTATTGGTATTAAGTGTAAAATGGAATCAGTAACAAAAAGAATATTTCTAAAGTATTCCACCACAATTAAGGAACTAAGGGACGAAGTGGCAAAATTATTCAATATGTTAAAAGATCAAGTAAAAATGATATATAAAGGAACCGAAATAGCGAAAGATTTTGATAATCTTAACATTTATAATTTGGATATTCAGGATGAAAGTGAAATTGTGGTCGAATGTCAGATATCCAATGAATATAAAATGGAGATTATTGATAATTTTATGATACTTTATCCAATTTGCACTGGTAGTTCTTCTAACTTGATATCTAATTTGGTAGCGGGTAAAGTATCATGGTTACCATATCCATTTGTTAGTAATACTACCAAACAAGAATTATCATGTTTATTATCATCATTATATATTTTAATCAAAAAAGTAAATCTGAATGATACAAAAATAACATCTGTCATCAATCGATTTGAAAAATATATGCAACTATATGATATTAATAATATTCAAATTAGATTAGCAAAAGAATCACTTGAATTAATGTTGAAAATGTCTAATTTTTCTGATAAAAATAGAATAATTTTAGCCTGTACCTTTCATGAACTTATAGTTAAAATTCAGAAAGAGAGTCTTTCTGAAGAAAAAACACCTTTATTGAGTTCAAATATATTATGTAACTTACTACTATCTTTAAATGCAGTTGAGAAAGTTAATTGGCAATATATTAAAAAAGAGACACAAGTCGAGAAAACATTTAATATTTATTCACCCTTAGTGCTAACTAATAGTACTCCACCTTTATTAACTTTAAATGATAATTTAAATGTAGTTGTATTTACCGGTAAAAGCAAGGAGGTATCACTACCAATAATTTTATATGATGTATTAACTGACAGTGAAATTGATGTTAATGTAGCAGAATTAAGTAGAAAGGTTGCCGATCAAGGTGATACATTAATGATTGATGATAGAATTTATGATGAAGGAATTATGGTTTGTATTGATATAAGTAATTCGATGAGTAATTGTTCTGATTTTGAAGAAGATTTAATGGCCAAAGAAAAAGATGATCTGGAAGCCGAAAATCAATTTTATAATATATTAAATATTAAGAAAGTAGTTGAACCTGAAGATGAAGATCTAAGAGAACTACAAGATACCGTAATATGGTTTATTACTCATCCTAATTTTAATGATTGGATGATAGATAATAATAGTTATTCATCAACTTATATTATAAATAGTATAATCTGTTTAGAACAAATTGATAATTTAGAAAAGGCTAAAATAATATCAAAGTACCGTGATGTATTTATTAAATTATTAGTAAATCAAAAAGTTAAAATTGGTCAATACTATTATTCACATATTAGAACAGAAAGTAATGTCGTAATCAATTATAAAAATAAACCAATAGCTGAATTTATTTGTCCAATTGGTCATGATATAATGAATAATCCAGTAATTGCAAAAGATGGATTTACCTATGAGAAGGAAAATATTGAAAAATGGTTTTTAGAACATTCAACTTCTCCCTTAACCAATACGAAAATATCTAAGACCCTTTTAGAAAATAAGACATTAAAAATAATTATTAATGATTGGAAAGAGAAAAATATTATATTAACTACAACAGATCAGAATCAAATAACAATCAAACTCCCAGTACCATGGAATACAACTACTTTCAAATATAATGAGTCTAGTAATGTCTGGGATTTGGTTAATTTGGTTTATTGTGTTACAGGTTATACCTTTAATGAATATAATATGATTTCTAACTATCGAGGTTTAAATAAAACACAACTTATTAAAAACATTACTTCTGATATAGAGGTTCAACTTATCAATAAAAATATGATAACAATAAATATTACATATGGATTTTCTGGATTTACTGATAAATTAACCGTACCAAATACTTATACTTCCAAAAATGTAATTTATGCATATGCTAGTTCTGATTATCATAAATGTCAACTATGGTCTGGATTAAAAGATAACGGGGATGGTATATATAAGGGATACAAATTATCAAATGAAAATAAAATTACTAATTTTACCGATTTGTCATTTTTTGACAAACAAATTCCCTCATCGGTAAAAAATTATTTGACTAGATTAGATGTTGTGAAAAAGTTATTTAATGCCTTTATAAATAGATCAATTGCCTATTCATTCAATACAGCAATTGGACTGATGTCATTCAGTAATGAAAGTAAATTAGAATGTGAATTAACACCCTTTTATGAATCATTTAGAGATAAAATGGATACTCTTAAAACTAATGGTGCTACAGCATTATATGCATCTTTAAAAGATGCAGTTGACAAACTAGTAGTATGGAGAGAAGCTGATTTAGAAAAAAGAGGACAGGCTAAATTAAGAGTTATTTGTTTATCAGATGGTAAAGATACAGGATTATCCACTATGAAATATCAAGTAGAAAAACTATTTAAACACCACGGAGTAATATTAGATTGTATTGTAATTGGTTCTGATTATGATAATTATATTGGTACTATTAGCAAGAAAACTAATGGTTATGTGTTTGGTGGTTTCACCACCAATCCATCAAAAATCAAACATGCCTACGAAATCATGGAATTAGAAACAATGATTACATCAAAAAATCGCGCCAAATCAACAACCTATAATGGTTTTATATCTGAAACTTCACTACCCCCTATATTAAACCCAACTAATTCGCTACATACTAAATCAGTAATCATTAATAAAGCATTACAAAGATTAAATGATCCTCAATTGAGATTACATAAAGAATTAACAGAAATAATGAAAAATCCCCATCCCTGTATCGATGTTTACATTAATGATAATGATATCTATTTTTGGAAAGTTGTAATAAAAGGTCCAGAAGGTACTCCTTACCAAAATGGAACCTGGTTAATTTATGTCCAATTTCCACAAACTTATCCAAGTGTTCCTCCAATTATTAGATTTGTAACACCTATTAAACACTGTAATATTAATAATTATGGACGTGTCTGTCATTCTATATTGGATCGAAACTATACACCAGCTACTACTATTTTACTTATTTTACAATGTATTTATGGACTATTATTAAATCCTGACATATCAGATCCCTTAGACACTAATTTAGCTATGATGTTCTATGAAGCCACTGGACAATATGAAACTCAAATTATGGAACATGTAAATAAATATGCATTTAAAACTAGAACCCAATGGGAAAAAGAACTAAGTTAAACCCAGTTCTGTCTTTACTATTATTTACCAAATGTTTTACATTTGATAGAGTGTTTGATTCTAATATTTTAATACTATCCTCCATCCAAATAGATTAATAACCCACTGTCATTTCAATCCGACCATTATATTTTCTTAATTATCAATACCACTTTTTCAAAAGCTAGGATATTTATTACTCTTTAATAGAGATAAAATATATCACTTATCTATCAAATCATAGATTTATTACTACTTTTTATATTTATATATTGAGTGTTATTAACAAGGTGATATTTAATTAATTTCCTCATTATTTACTTTTATTGTTTGTCTTATGACTGATATTTATTATCGCCTTAAGAATTTATTATAGATTACCGACTTAATAAATTCTTATCATCTTAATAATTATTAAGATTCTTAAAATTAATTATTATTGGCATTTCTAATATACATTATCATCTCAACAATTCATTATTAAGGTCTCTAAAATCTATTATCATCTTAATAATTGTTATTCATAGTATTAATTAGTTTATCATAACAATTATTATATGTAACATTATTAAGTTTAATTATCTTAGTCATCTGATAATTTACCAAAAAATATTGTCTGTTACTTCCTTAACAGTCCAAAGGTAATTATTGTTCAATAGGTAATGTCTTATGATTAAAGTTCTTCCCGAGAAACACTGTAAATATCACTGAGTAAATAATTGACAATCTATAGTGCTTACTGGTAATAAAATAACCCACTCTTAAGTACCAATGTATAATTAAATTTAATTATACATTTAATGTTTAGTAGATATTATATAAATTTTATATTTATTAAGTAACAAAAATAATAAATAATTATTAGTGATTACTTAATTATCTTATAATTTGGATCTTCAATATATTAATAATCAATGAGATATGCTTAATTAATACTATTTGATTAAGAATTATTTAATAAAGTCAATTAGATATTATTAATCGGGAGCAATATTAATTAAAAGGTTATCAATATTACTTAATTAAGAGAAAGCTACTTACGGTGTTCCTTCTAATTGATAGCAGAACTTAACTTGTTATAATTAATAATTAATAAAAAATAATCAAAGGGTATCATCATATACAATAATCTGTCAATAGGTTCTTCTGTTGATTGATATTAACATCTACTTTTCTTTTAATTAAAATTTAACCACTACTCTTTTTTTGATTAAAACTTAATTATTAACCTGTACTCTTTTTTTGATTAAAGATTAACCACTACTCTTCTTTTGATTAAAGATTAACCACTACTCTTCTTTTGATTAAAGATTAACCACTACTCTTCTTTTGATTAAAGATTAACCACTCCTCTTTTGATTAAAACTTAATTATTAACCCATACTTTTCTTTTGATAAAAGATTAACCGCTACTCTTCTTTTGATTAAAACTTAATTATTAACTTGCACTTTTCTTTTGATTAAAGATTAACCGCTACTCTTCTTTTGATAAAAGATTAACCGCTACTCTTCTTTTGATAAAAGATTAACCACTACTCTTCTTTTGATTAAAACTTAATTATTAACTTGTACTTTTCTTTTGATTAAAGATTAACCGCTACTCTTCTTTTGATAAAAGATTAACCATTACTCTTCTTTTGATTAAAACTCAATTATTAACCTGTACTTTTCTGTTGATTAAAGATTAACCATTACTCTTTTGTTGATAAAAGATTAACCATTACTCTTTTGTTGATAAAAGATTAACCACTATTCTTCTTTTGATTAAAACTTAATTATTAACTTGTACTTTTCTGTTGATTAAATTACTCTTCTTTTGATTAAAACTTAATTATTAACTTGTACTTTTCTGTTGATTAAAGATTAACCATTACTCTTCTTTTGATTAAAACTTAATTATTAACTTGTACTTTTCTGTTGATTAAAGATTAACCATTACTCTTCTTTTGATTAAAACTCAATTATTAACCTGTACTTTTCTGTTGATTAAAGATTAACCATTACTCTTTTGTTGATAAAAGATTA
>Ga0272448_1005256_pt1 | contig 14379 bp, 9 predicted proteins | sample YNPCB0191_FD_202220 | JGI IMG/M metagenome (GOLD analysis project Ga0272448, IMG submission 202220) | Hot spring sediment microbial communities from Yellowstone National Park, WY, United States - YNP-CB-019-1 | ecosystem: Environmental > Aquatic > Thermal springs > Hot (42-90C) > Sediment...
TCATCGGGGATCGGGAACACCTCGCCGTACAGGCTGTTGAAGCGCCGGGCGATCTCGCGGGTGATCTCGACGTGGGCCTGGTTGTCCTTGCCCACCGGCACCAGATGCGCGCGCGGAAGCAGGATATCGGCGGCCTGGAGCACCGGATAGCCCAACAGGCCAAAGGGAATCGTCTCTTCGTCCATCAGCGCGGCGCGCGCCATCTCCTTGATGCTCGGCAGGCGGGCCAGCCGGGGCACCGTGACCAGATTGCCCAGGAGCAAGGCCAGCTCATAGGTCTCATGGATCGCCGACTGCAGGAAGATCGTGGAGACGGTCGGATCGATGCCCACCCCCAGATAATCCAGCACCATGCCGCGGGCATTGTCGGCCACCGCCGCGATGTCCTCTTTGGTGTTCTTGGTGGTCAACATGTGCAGATCGGCGATGATGAAGAAGCACTGGTATTCGTGTTGCAGGCGCACCCGGTGGCGCAAGCTCCCCACATAGTGCCCCAGATGCATCCGGCCCGTCGGCCGGTCGCCCGTCAAGATGCGACGTTTTTCGCTCATCGTATCTCTCCCGTTTAGTTTGCGCAAAAACTGCGCCCGACTTCGTGTTATTATATCATTGGCCGCTGCGATAGGCCGCATCGAGGAGTTCGATCGTGTGGTAAATGGGCAACGGCCGGCCCGCCAGTTGCAGATGGGTGCGGATCTGCACCAGACAACCGATGTTGCCCGCGGCCACCGCGTCGGCGCCGGTCTTGAGGATGTTGGCGGCCTTGCGTTGGCCGAGCTGCCCGGCGACCTCGGGCTGCTCGATGTTGTACGTGCCGGCCGAACCGCAACAGATCTCGCCCTCCGGCACCTCCAACAGCGTCAGGTTGGGGATGCTGCGCAACAGCTTGCGCGGGGGATCGGTGACCTTCTGCGCGTGGGCCAGATGACAGGCGTCGTGGTAGGCCACCTTCAGCGGTTGCGGCAACGCCGGCAGGGGCACGATGCCGAGCTGATCCAGGAAGACGGACACATCCACGGCCTTATGGGCCAGCTCGGCCGCGGCTTCGGCTTCGGGCAGGCCCGCGAAGAGCAACGGGTACTCGTGGAGCCCCGAGCCGCAACCGGCCGCGTTGGTGATGATCGCGTCGACGTCGCGCGGAAAGACGCGCAGGTTGGCGCGCGCATGTCGTCGGGCTTCTGCCGACTCGCCCTGATGCATGGCAAGCGCGCCGCAACACTCCTGGCCGGCCGGAATCACCACCTCTACGCCGTTCTTCGCCAGCACCCGCAGGGTCGCCCAGTTGAAGTCGGGCGCGAGCGCCTGCTGGACGCATCCCGCCAGCAGCGCCACCCGCGCCCGCCGCGGCCCTTCGGCCGGATAGAAGGCCGGCAGCGGCCGGGCCGGCGGCATGCGATCGGGCAACAATGAGAGCATGCCGCGCAGTTCGGCGGGCACCAACCCTTCCATCGCCTTGCCGATCTTGCCGGCGGCCGCGGCGACGCGAAAGCGATCGGGGTAGGGGATCGTCTCGCGCACGAGGGCGCGACGCACGTGCGCCATGAACGGCCGCTTGCGCCGGGCTTCGGCGTAGGCGCGAAACGAAGTCACCAGGTCGCCATAGCGGACGCCCGACGGACACGCGGTGACGCATCCCTGACATCCCAGGCAACGATCTATGTAGGGCAACGTCTCTTCGACCGACAGGGCGCCTTCCAGCGCGGACTTCATCAGCACGATGCGGCCGCGCGGAGAGTCCATCTCTTCGCCCAGGACCTGATAGGTAGGACAGGCGGGCAAACAGAAGCCACAATGGACGCACGACTCGACGGCCTGGGCCATGGCCGGGCCTTGGGGGCCGAGGGTTTCAACGGGGATAGCGTGTTGCATGAAGACCTCGAGCAAATCAGTAGATCGGCAAATCGGCGGATTGGTCAATCGGCAGATCGGCAGGTCAGCGAATTGTGTGTGAAGCGACGCATTTCTTTGTGGCGGGATCGGTCCCAGGCAGATTCAGGCGCGGCTGGGGAAGCGGCCGAGCGGATCGAGGGCCTGTTTGATGCGGCGCTCGAACGGTTCGCCGGGCTGCACGCCGAGGCGCACTTTGCTCGCCGGGCCGATCAACACGAGGCCCGACAGGTCGTTCCGCGCCAGCGTCGCATCCAGGCCGGCCGCGTCGGGCGTGGCAATCCAGGCGACCTGGCCCGCGACGCTGTAACGGCGGAGGGCATCTGTCGGGATGTCCTGCTCCAGCTTCAAGATCTTCTTCGGCGTCACCGGGACCTTGATCAGCGACCAGCCGGCCGGGACCCACGCCAGTTCGCGCGCGTCGCGCCAGAAGCGGGCTTCGTCGGCTTCCGCCATCGGCTCCCCGCCGCCGAGCAACTGCCGCAGCCGCTCGATGCGCGCAGGCAACGCGTCGGCCAGGCCCGCCAGTCGCACCCACAGGGCCGCGCCCTTGCCGGTGGGCGCCAGATCCACGCTGTCCAGGTCGAGCGGCGCGGCCGTGAGCCTGATGAGCGCCGTCACGCCTTCGGCAAGAGATGACAGGTCGAACCGTAACGTCGCGTGGGCTTCGGGCCGGGGAAATACCTTGAAGGTCAGCTCGACCAGCACGCCGAACTGTCCCAAGCTGCCGACCATGAGCTTGGGGATGTCGAAGCCGGCCGCGTTCTTCACTACCTTGCCGCCGGCCGCGATCAGCCGACCTTCCGCGTCCACATAGCGCACACCCAGGATGAAGTCGCGCAGGCCGCCGTGGCGATAGCGGCCCGGCCCGTTGGCGCCCGCGGCCACAGTGCCGCCCAGCGTCGCGCCGGCTTCGACCAACAGCGGATCGCAGGGCAGATATTGGCCGTGTTCGGCCAGGACGCCGGCCACCTCGCTCGCGCGCGTGCCGGCCAGGGCCGTAAAGGTGAACTCGGCCGGCTGATATTCGACGATGCCGGAGAGGCCGGTCAGGTCGAGCGGCATGAAGCCGTCGGAGGCCGAGGAGAGCGCGCTCTTGGTGCCGGCCCCCCGCGGCAAGACGTGCACGCAATCGCGCACGGCCGCCTGCAGATCAGCGACCGTGGTGGGTTTCAGGATGACGTCTGGCATAGGTTCCCTTTATGATCTTCGCAACGGGCCAGGCTCCGCGTTATGCCGTTACAGCATCGGCCAGCGCTTCATCCCAGAACAACCGCTGGCCGTCCTGGAGCAACATGACGTTCTCGCGCTGGGCAAGCTGACGGGCGCCTTCGGTGACCTCTTCGCCGGCCGCGACGGGGATGGTCGTCAGGCCCGCTTTGCGCAAGAGGCCGGCGCGACGTCGCGCCCGTTCCACATCGCTGCGATCTACGACCGCAGAGACTTCGATGGCCAGCCACACTTCGGGCTTCTGGGCCAATTGCTGCACCTGGCCGCGCACCAGGACATCGAGCGGCAACAGATCGTTGAGCTCCGCCTCGGTCAGGCGATCCTCTATGTCGGCGACCACATCTTGCAGCGATACGACCCGGATGCGACGCATGATCGGCCCGAAATAGGCGAAGGCGCGCTCGCGATAGCGTCGTTCCAGGCTCTCGCCGACCAGCCGCCCCAGCTTCTCGTCCATGCGGTCGACGCGGCCGATGAGCCCCTGAAGGATCTGTTCGGTGCGCTTCTGGGCCTCGGCCAGCTCCGCGACGCGCTGTTCGGTGCGCTTCTGGGCTTCGATCAACTCCGCGACGATGGCCTCCAGGCGGTCGACGCGCTGCTCAGTGCGCTTCTGGGCCTCGGCCAGCTCCGCGACGCGCTGCTCCGTGCGCTTCTGGGCTTCGATCAACTCCGCGACGACGGCCTCCAGGCGGTCGAGGCGCTGCTCGGTGCGCTTCTGGGCCTCGATCAGCTCCGCGACGACGGCCTCCAGACGATCCAGCCGTTCTTCGGTGCGCTTCTGGGCCTCGGCCAGCTCCGCGACGCGCTGCTCGGTGCGCTTCTGGGCTTCGATCAGCTCCGCGACGACGGCCTCCAGGCGGTCGAGGCGCTGCTCGGTGCGCTTCTGAGCCTCGGCCAGCTCCACAACGGCATCGCTCAAGCGATCGAAGTCTTCGCGGCGCACGGCCAGCTCGGCATGGAGCGACTGCCGGAACGATTCGATCAGCCGGATCATGGGCCGTTGCAGTTCCGGCGGCAGATCCAGGATATCCAATGTGTAGCTCATACCGTCTTCTCTCTTCTATTCTCGCGAAATCACTCCGGCGGCCTCCAGCGGATGCATTCCCACCTGCCGGGGCGCAGCGCTGCCATCGCCGGGGAACATCTTGCCGCGATTGGCGATCTCTTGCGGGTCACAGGCGCGGCGCAGACGGCGCATCGTCTCGATGTCGTCCGCGCCGAACATGACCGGCAGATACTCCCGCTTCTCGATGCCGATGCCGTGTTCGCCCGTGATCGAGCCGCCGAACGCGACGCACAGTCGCACGATTTCGCCGGCCAGCCGCTCGGCCTTCTGATACGCGCCCGGCTCGCGGCCGTTGTAGAGGATGAGCGGGTGCAGGTTGCCGTCGCCGGCATGGAAGACGTTGGCCACGCGCAGGCCATATGCCGCGCTCAGCCGCTCGATCTCGATCAGCGCCTCGCCCAGCCGGCCGCGCGGGACGACGCCGTCGTTCACCAGGTAGTCCGGGCTGAGCCGGCCCACGGCCGAAAACGCGCTCTTGCGTCCCTTCCAGATGCGCAACCGATCGGCGTCATCCTGGGCCACCCGGATCTCGTACGCGCCCGATGCCTCGATGATCGGCCTCAGCCGCTTGAACTCCTCTTCGACTTGCTGCGCCTCGCCATCCAGCTCAACGATGAGCAGCGCGGCCGCGGCCTTCGGATAGTTCGCCTGGACGGCCGCCTCGGCCGCCTGGATGGCCAGCCGATCCATGATCTCGATGGCGCCCGGCAACAGCCCCGACGCCACGACCGCGGTCACGGCATCGCCGGCCTTGCTCAGACTATCGTAGGCGGCCAGGATCGTGCGATAGCGCTCCGGCTTGGGCAACAGGCGCAACGTGATCTCCAGCGCGATGCCGAAGAGCCCCTCTGACCCGACGAACAGCCCCACCAGGTCGGGGCCGACGCCTTCCAGGCTATCGCCGCCCAGGGTTACGACCTCGCCATCGGCCAGGACGGCCTTCATGCCGAGCACGTGGTTGCTGGTCATGCCGTACTTCAGGCAATGGGCGCCGCCGGAATTGAAGGCGACATTGCCGCCGATGGTGCAAACCGGCTGCGAGGAAGGGTCGGGCGCAAAGTACATGCCGTAAGGACTGGCGGCCTTGGTGACGTTCAGGTTGATCACGCCCGGCTCGACGACCGCGATCCGTTCTTCGGGATCGAGCTTGAGGATGCGGTTCAGCCGATTGAGCGTGATCAGCACGCCGTCCTGGATCGGCAGAGACGCGCCGGAAAGGCTGGTGCCGCTGCCGCGCGCCACGAACGGCACGCCATGCCGATGACAGATGCGCACCGTCCTGATCACCTCGTCCTGCGTCTCCGGGATGACGACCGCGGCGGGCCGCGTGCGATAGGCGGTCAGTGCATCCGACTCGTACGGTACGAGCTGAGCAGGCTGCACAAGCAACCGATCGGCGGGATAGAGCTGGGCCAGTTCGTCCTGCCAGATTGGGGGCATGGGAAAACTCCTCGCTTTTCTATGGGCCGGCCGCAACGGACATGATCGGGGCCGGACTTTCTTGCTCCACCGGTTTGGGCCTGGCGCTATCGTGCATTGCGCCAGAGGAAACTGGCTGCCTGCAATTATACTGCAACCTGATCCATTCTGGCAACACCGGTTCTCGCCCAATGGAATCGGCGGGGGCGAAGTTTGTCCCTCTTCGCCGCGCATGATATAATTTTCGTCTGTCAGGCCGGCGCCGACGCGCCGGCACGCTATAAACGGAGGCCGATTATCCTGTGAAGATCTATCTCTACCTGGCGCAAGTCGTTCTTGCCGTGGCGTTGATCGTGCTGGTGACCCTGCAGGCCAAAGACGCGGGCCTGAGCCAGATGTTCGGCGGCGGCGATATGGGCGTGGCGCGCACCCGCCGCGGGGTCGAAAAGACCATGTATCAGGCCACGATCGTCTTGGGCGTGCTCTTCGTCCTGCTGGCGATCGTCACGGTGCGCATTGCGGGCTGAACTTGGGCAGACACCTTCGTTGGCAGGCGCTGATCGCCCTGTTGGGCATCGTTCTGCTGGTGGCGCTGTTGCGCTACGCCGCCTACAACTTCACCACGGTCACCGTCCCCGACCAGGGCGGCACCTACGTTGAAGGGGTGGCCGGCAGCGCCCAGTACATCAACCCTCTTCTCAGCCAGTACAATCAGATAGATGCGCTCCTGGTTTCCCTGCTCTTCAACGGCCTCACGCAGTTGGACGAGCAGGGAAACGTGGTTCCCGACCTGGCCGAAAGCTGGACGATCGGCGCGGACGGCCTGACCTACGACTTCCGCCTGCGCAGCGGCCTTTTCTGGCACGATGGCGCTCCGGTCACCGCGGCCGACGTGCTCTACACGGTGCGCGCGCTGCAGGCCGATGATTTCCCCGGCGTGCCGTGGCTTCATGCCCTCTGGAAGGCGGTCAAAGTCGAGGCGCCCGATGGCCCCGAAGGCGTGACGGTTCGCTTTACCCTCGAGCAGCGGCTCCCTTCTTTTCTGGATTACACGACGATCGGCCTCTTGCCGGCCCATCTGTGGGAGCGGGTGCCGGTGGCCGAGATGATGAACTCGCAGCTCAACACCCGGCCCGTGGGCACCGGCATGTGGCAGATGGCCCGGCTCAGCGCCACGCGGGCCGATCTGATCGCCAATCCGCGCTTCGCCGGCAAGGCGCCCTATCTGGCGGGCCTCTCGTTCCGCTTCTATCCCGATCATCAGAGCCTGATGCCGGCCTACGACCGGAAGGAGATAGATGGCATCAGCGTCATCTGGCCGGAAGAGATCGCGGCCGCGACGCAACGCCAGGACCTGCAGCTCTTCTCCGCGCCGCTTTCCGGCTATACGGTGATCTATCTGAACCAGAACAATCCCAACGTGGCCTTCTTTCAGGATACGGCCGTGCGCCAGGCGCTGCTCTATGCGCTCGACCGACAGGCGCTGATTGATGCGGTCCTTTACGGCCAGGGGATCGTCGCCCATTCGCCGCTGTTGCCGGCCACCTGGGCCTACGATCCCGACGTGCCGAAGTACGCGGCCGATCCGGCCAGGGCGGCCGCGTTGCTCGACGAAGCGGGTTGGGTCCTGGCCGAAGGGGAAACCGTGCGGAAGAAGGATGGCCGGCCGCTGGCGTTCATCCTGGTCGGCGACGACCGCCGCCTGCTCGAGGCCATCGCCGAGGCCTGGGCGAAGATCGGCGTGGACGCGAAGCCCCAACCGGTCACGCTGGCGGGCCTCACGGCCGACTTCCTGACCCCGCGCAGCTTCGATGCGGCGGTCGTCCATTGGGAGCTGGCCGGCGATCCCGATCCCTATCCGTTGTGGCATTCGACGCAGAGCAAGGACGGCCAGAACTACAGCGGGTGGAACAACCAGGCCGCCGATGAGGCCATCGAACAGGCCCGCTCGACCGTTGACCCGGCCGCGCGGCGCAAGCACTACGTGGAGTTCCAGCGCATCTTCGCCCGCGAAGTGCCCGCCCTCCTGCTCTACTATCCGGTCTACTCGTTCGGCGTGCGCGACAAGATCCACGGCGTACAGGTAGGGCCGTTGAACGAGCCGGCCGATCGCTTCCGCAACGTCGCCGATTGGTACATCGTCACCCGCCGCATCACGGTGGGCGGCAAGTAGGGAACACGCGATCCTGTCCCTACCGGCGCATTCCGCTCCACCGGCGCAACCAGATGCGCCGGCCGTCGCTGATCGCCTCCACGACGCCCTCTTCTGCCACGCGAACGGCCCCCCGGCCGGCGAGCCATGCCGCCACGTCGGCCGGATAGGTCGTGCCCTCCGGCCAGAGCACGATCTGAGGTGCCGCGCGCTCCAGGAATGCCACCTGCGGCCAGGCGGCCGTGTCGGGGCCGGCCGTCTTGAGCAGCGCCAACGGCCCGATGTCCGGCCCCGCATCCCTCAGCCAGGATTGGCCGGCCGGGGAGATCGTGGCCGGCAGGATGGTGCTGAAATCTCCATAGCGCAACAACCAGGCTTCCCCCGGCGCCACGCAGAGCAGCTCGACCCCGCCGCCCAGGCGGATGCGCGTGCCGGCGGCCGGCCGATCCGCGTCGGCCGAACGGGCGCCCGGCCAAAAGGCGGTTGCGTTCGGGCCGAGCGCCAGGCTCACGCTGCTCTCGCCGGCCGCCAACAGGGGCCGGGCGGCCATCGCCAGGCGCGCGCCATCGCCCCGGCCATCCCAGATCCATGCCCGCCGGCCCGCGGGCGTGGTCACCAGGGCCGCTTCGCCCCCTTCCATGGAGATGAAGATCACATGCAACCGGCCGTCGGGCAACAGGTTGGCCGTCGAGACCACCAGCCAGGTCGCGGCGAGGGCCGCCAGCGTCCAGCGGCCGGCGTGCGCCGGCAAGGGCAAGCGCCGATAGAGCGCCGGCCAACTGCGGCGGACGAACCAGGCGACCAGGATCAGTCCGTAGACCACCGCAAACGCCCGGCCGAGCGCGCCCGTTTCGACCGACGCCAGCGGCGCGGCCGCCAGGGTCCGCACCACCGCCACGGTGTAGGTGAGGAACAGCCACGGCACGGCCGCCGCAATCCGTCCCAACCCTTCCCAGATCAGGCCGACGACCAGGGTGATCATGCCGCCGAGCATGATGGCCGGCTGCACGGGCAAGATGAGGAAGTTGGCCAGGAGCGAGACGACTGAGAGCCGGCCGAAATAGTAGACGATCAACGGCAGCGTCAGGATCTGCGCCGCCATCGTGACGATCAACGCGTCGTTCAGGAAGCCCATCGCCTGGCGGACCCGCTCCGGCGGGAGGCGGCGCGCCAGGAAGCGTTCGACGCGCGACTGGAGCGCCGGCGTGAAGAGGATCAGGCCCAGGGTAGCCCCAAAGCTGAGCTGAAAGCCCACATCCCACAGGCTCAGCGGGTTGATGAGGGTCATGAGGAGCGCGGAGAAGAAGAGCGATACGTAGGCGGTGCTCGTGCGGCCCAACGCGGCGGCGATCACGTAGAGGATGCCCATGATGCCGGCGCGCAGCGCGGGCGGATCCGCGCCGACCAGGAGCACGTAGCACACGACGGCCAGCGCCACCGGCAACGCCGCGCGGGTCTTGCCCACGCGGCGGCCGAGCAGCCCCATGAGCACGCCGGTGAAGAGGGCGATGTTGCTGCCGGAGATCACGATCACATGCGCGGTGCCGGTGGCCTTGAATGCCTCATCCACCGCCGGCGGGATGCCGCTTTCGATGCCGAGCAACATGCCGTTGGCCAGCGCGGCGGCCGGCTCGGGCAAGGCGCGGTTCAACAGGTCAGAGCCGGCCGCGCGCAGCCGATAGAGCGCGGCCCAAAACGGATGGCCCCGGCCGGCCGCGATCAGCTCGAGGCGGCCGCGACGCATCAGGCTATGGATGCCGCGCGCGCTGAGATACGCGGCGTAGTCGAAATCGTCGAAGACAGGGGGCGTGATGAGCTGGCCGCCGGCGCGGACGCGGTCGCCGTAGGCGAAGGCCGGAAAGCGGGCGGCCTGCACCAGGAGGTCGCCCTGCACGGGCCGCGCGCGGCCGGCGAGGATGAGCGTATCGGCCCGCACGCGATAGAAGGTGCGCGTATCCCGTACATCGGGATAGCCGACGATCACCCCTTCGACCGTCGCGTAGGCCGGCGCGTCGGCCGTGCCATTATAGGCGGCCAGCCGATCGGCCGCCGGGCAGACGGCAAAGGGCCGGGCCTGGTAGCGCCAGGCGCCCAGGAGCGCCGCGCAGATCAGGATGGCCGCCAGGCGACCGGCCGTGCGCGGGCGGAAGCGGCCGGCCGCCAGCGCCGCGGCCAGGGCCGAGCCGATGAACGCCCAGGCGGGCGTCGTACAGCCGATCGCACCCAGGCCCCAAAGCTGGTGCGCCAGCCAGATGCCGGCGCACCAGCCCATCGCAAGGTAGACCAGGGTCATCCTGCGCGCTGTCCTCTATCGGGTCGGCTCCTCCTGGTCTGCGGGCCAGCTCAGCCGCCAGCGGCCATCGGCCCGCGCTTCCATCTCCACCGTCGCGCCGGCGCGCAGCACCAGCGGATCCTCCATGTGGCCGAACGGCAGCCGACAGATGGCCGGCACGGCCAGGCGGTCGGCCCAATCCGCCAGGATCTCGTCCACGGTCGGCCCACCGTAATCGGCCGCCACCTGGTGATGGAACGCGCCGCCGAGCAATCCCACCACTCCCTCCAGCTTGCCGGCCAGGTACATCTGGTTCAGGGCGAAGTCAATGGCATAGGGTCGCTCGTCGATGTCCTCGATCGCCAGGATGTGGCCGCGCAGGTCGGGGAAGGCGGAGGTGCCGCACAGGCTGGCCAACACCACCAGGCACGCAGCAAAGAGCGGCGCGCGGACCGCGCCCGGCCGCAACACGCGGGCCGCCGGCTCGACTTCGGAAGTGCACTCGAATGCCTGGCCGCGCAGGAACGCCAGGAGGCTGGCGGCCTGTCGCGAGTCGGTCGTGGTCTCGCTCAAGGTGCCGTACAGGGCCGGCCCCCAGCCGCGCACCTGCCAGCACGCGTGCAGGACGGTGATGTCGCTGTAGCCGATCAGCCACGGCCGGCCGACGGCCGGCGCGCGCAGGAGCGTCGGCACCAGGTGCACCGCGGCATAGCCGCCGCGGAAGGCCCAGATGATCTCGTGTTGCAGCGCAACCTCCAGGTCTGCGGCGCGCGCCTCCACCGGCAGCCATACGCCATACTGTTGATAGCGGTCGAGCAACGGCGACGGCACGACCTCCCATCCCAGCGCGTCGGCCCAGGTCTGGGCCGTTTTCAATGTCTTCGCCTTTTCGGCCGGGTTCCGCATCGCATACGATGGTGCTGTTATGTAAAGTCGCGGCTTCACTGTCAGGGCCTTTCTGTGATGAAGTGACTCAAAGACGAATCGAGCAAATTATACCGCCGCGCCATTTTGTCCGCAACCCTCCTTCGGGGTATACTTGAAAGAAACGGTCGGTGCAAGGAATCGTATGGCTTTGCGCAACGGATTGGCTCTGGTCGTGATCGTGGTCACGTTGATCGGCGTGGCGGTGGGCCGCTACCCTCGCCTGCGCATGAACCGCGCGACGATCTCGCTGGTGGGCGCCACCGCGCTGATCGTCATGGGCGCCATCCCGTTGGAGCGGGCTTACGCGAGCCTGGACATGAACACGCTGGTGCTCCTGTTCGCGATGATGGTCATCAACGTGAACCTGCGCCTGTCGGGCTTCTTTCGCCTGATCGGCAGCGAGGTGATCCGCCTGGCCCGCACACCGCGGCAGTTGCTCGCGTTGATCATCGCGTCCTCGGGCATCCTGTCGGCGCTCTTTCTCAACGATACGATCGTGCTCATGTTGACTCCGCTGGTGCTGGAGCTCACCCTGGCGCTGAAGCGCAATCCGATTCCCTACCTGATCGGCCTGGTGACCGCGGCCAACATCGGGTCGGCGGCCACCATTGTGGGCAATCCGCAGAACATGATCATCGGCGTGGCATCGCAGATCCCGTTCGTGGCGTTCACGGCCCGGCTGTTGCCCGTGTCGTTGGCCGGGCTGGCGGTCGTGTGGGGCGTGTTGGTGGCCATCTACCCTCGCGAGCTCGGCCGGCAGCGCTTCGGCGATGATGTATATCTGCCGTGGGAGCCGGTCTATCGGCCGCTGTTGCGCAAGAGCTTGGTGGCCGTGGGCCTGATGTTGATCGCGTTCCTGGCCGGCGCGCCGGTGGCATTGGCCGCGCTGGCGGCCGCTTCCCTCTTGCTCATCACGCGGCGCATCAAGCCGCAGCGCGTGTTCAACGAGGTGGATGTCTCGCTGCTGGTCTTCTTTTCCGGCCTGTTCATCGTGACGGGCGCCATCGAGGAGATCGGCCTGAGCGAACAACTTTTCGCCGTCGGCCGGCCCATCGCCGGCCAGGGGACGCCGGCGCTGTCGCTGGTGGCAGTGATCCTCAGCAACCTGGTCTCGAACGTGCCGGCCGTGCTCCTCTTCCGGCCGCTTATCCCGCAACTGGCCGATCCGCACCGCGCCTGGTTGACCCTGGCCATGGCAACCACCTTTGCCGGCAACCTGACGTTGCTCGGCTCGGTGGCCAACCTGATCGTGGCCGAGATCGCCAAGGGCCGCGAAGTCCATCTCGGCTTCGTCGAATACTTGAAGGCCGGTGTGCCGATCACCCTGTTGAGCCTGGCCTTGGGGGTCGCGTGGCTGAGCTTGATTTGATGATGGGTTTGCGGGTATACTCATGGGAGCAGGAGGAGTGGAAAATGGCTGATGAATCGCGAGAAATGGGAAAGGTATGGCGCATTTACCTGCGCATCAGCCGCTTTCCGATCCTGGCCAGCACCATTCGCGAGCGGATGCGCCAGGAGCTCTTCAAGCGCGGCATCGTAGATCCCAAGCGTTTCGAGGAAGAAGTCAAAGAAGAGGCGATCGAATCGCAGAAGCGGGAAGGGATCTTGAATCCCTACACGGACGAGCCGTCGGACGTGTGGGAACGGCGACTGGCCATCATTCGGGATCAGCGCACCGACTATTACTTCGCCTACAACTTTCCCTTGAGCCGCTTCGACGAGATCGCGCGCGAGGTGCTGAAGCAACGCAAATCGCGCGAAGAGATCCTGACGCTGAACCCGGAGCTGGCACCGTGGGAGTGGCTGTTCCAGCAGGCCGAGGAATTCGAGGCGCTGCCGGCCGAGCAGCGCGCCAGGGTTCAACATCACCTGCAAGAGATCAAGGTGGTGCTGATCCGCGCCATGATCAGCGAGCAACTGCAGTTCGTGCGGATCGCCAAGGAGTATCTGGACATCGCCGATCTGCGCTGGATCCGCAGCCACCGCATCGGCACGGGCAAGATCGGCGGCAAGGCCGCGGGCCTGGTGTTGGCCTGGAAGATCTTGCAGAAAACCCTCGCCGGCCAGGATAAGGGCCGCGAATCGCTGCAGCTCGTGCTTCCCGAGACCTTCTTCCTCGGCGCCGACGTCTTCTACGAGCACCAGGCCCTGAACAACCTGTCCGACTTCATGAACCAGAAGTACAAGCCGCTGGATCAGATCACGGCCGAGTATCCGATCCTCCAAGAGGCCTATCTGAACAGCCGCTTCCCGGAATACGTGGTCAAACAACTGGAAGAGGTGTTGAAGCTGGTCGGCCCCAGGCCGCTCATCGTGCGCTCCTCCAGTCTGTTGGAGGACAACTTCGACGTCTCGTTCGCCGGCATCTACGAGAGCGTCTTCTGCCCCAATCAGGGCACGCCCGCGGAGAACCTGGACGCGCTCACGCGGGCGATTGCGCGCGTCTACGCCAGCTTTGCCAATCCGAACGCGCTCTTCTACCGCAAGCAGAAGGGGCTGCTGGATTACGACGAGCGCATGGCGGTGATGATCCAGCCGGTGCAAGGGGAAACGTATCGCGATTACTTCTTCCCGATGGTGGCCGGCATGGCCTACAGTCGCAATCCCTTCATCTGGAGCCCCAAGCTGCGCCGCGAAGAAGGCTTCGTGCGCATGGTGGCGGGCATGGGCACGCGCGCGGTCGAGCGGGTCGGCGAGGATTATCCGCGCATGGTCGCGTTGAGCCATCCACAACTGCGGCCCGAAGGCAGTCCGGAGCAGATCCGCCACTATTCGCAGTACTACATGGACGTGATCAACCTGAAGCAGAACCGCTTCGAGACGTTACGCGTCGGCCAGGTGCTGGGGGCCGACTATCCGCATCTGCGGCTGCTGGCCTCGGTGGATCACGGCGATTACATCGCGCAGATGGTCTTCAACGACCATACCCTCGATCCTAACCGGCTGATCCTGACGTTCGACGGCCTGTTGACCCAAACCAGCTTCGTGGATCACCTGAAATGGGTGTTGAAGGCGTTGGAGTTCGGCTACGGCCGGCCGGTGGACATCGAGTTCACGCTGGGGTTGAGCCACGACTACCCGCGGCCCAAAGTGGAGCTGCATCTGCTCCAGTGTCGGCCGCTGAGCACGCACTATCTGGCCGAAGAGGTCTGCTTCCCGGCCTCGCTTCCCGAAGATGCGATCCTCTTCGGCACGGTCAAGCTGGTGCCCACCGGCTGCGTCCACGATATCGCCTACATCGTATATGTGGATCCGGAAAAGTACCTTCAGCTCGGCGATCCTTCGCAACGGCTCGAGATCGGCCGGCTGATCGGCCGGATCAACCAGCGGCTGGAGGGCAAGACGTTCATCCTGATGGGGCCGGGCCGCTGGGGAAGCAACAATCCGGAGCTGGGCGTCAAGGTGGGCTATGCGGATATCTACAAT
>Ga0272448_1005257_pt1 | contig 14378 bp, 6 predicted proteins | sample YNPCB0191_FD_202220 | JGI IMG/M metagenome (GOLD analysis project Ga0272448, IMG submission 202220) | Hot spring sediment microbial communities from Yellowstone National Park, WY, United States - YNP-CB-019-1 | ecosystem: Environmental > Aquatic > Thermal springs > Hot (42-90C) > Sediment...
TATCGGAACAAGTTTGGGTTGAAGCGGAAGAGCGGGGCGAGGCGGATACCTGGGATGTTGTTGGGGGAGGTATATGCGTTGCGCGACCTCAAAGTGAACGCGATCGAGTAAGGGGTAGAAGGGCGAAAGCGCAACGAGGGCGTAGAGAAATTTCCAGGAATCAGAGATTGAGCAGGCCGAAAGACTGGCGATGGAGTTCGGCGATGGGGGATTGTTGTTGTGTGACGTCGTTGATCGTGTCGGCAGTGTGGTGATTGGGGATAAATCCGGGGTTTCAGGGGCGTTGAACGGGGCTGAAGACGCCTTGCTGGATCAAATCTGAGGTTTCCGATGGTTGTTTGGTGCGGTTGGGGGCTGTTTCGTGCCGGCGGCGCAAATAGAGGGACAGACACAACATGTGGCCTGGCTGATCGGCGCCGGGGGTGACCGAGGCAAATAGAGGGACAGACACGATATTCACAATATTTGGCCAGGGCGGCTGGACGGTTGAGGCCGGCGGGGCGCCAAGATTGGTGAACAGACACGGTTTTATGGTGACACCTATGACTGGGCTTTTCATAAACGTACTGTGGCGTCGCTATTGGCAGTGTCAGTATTTTTTCAGGGGGCTTGAGGCGGGAGGTTCTTGCCGGGGACGGAGTCGCCTCAGATATTTCCCAGCCCGACGGCGCAGAGCTTTCTTACCAAAGGGGGCAAGCGCCGCTTCTTTGGGCATCATGCAACTTTGGTTGCGGCTGCGCCGGGCTGAGAAATATGCTGGCTCAGTTCAGCGCAACCACGATCTGTGGTCTTTGGCCAGCCGGGCAATGGTCACAGGACTCCGTGCGACCTGTGCGGCTTCCGATTCATCGACTGCAATCCAGTAGGTGTGCCCTTCCTGGTCTGCATGGTCGTGTCGCAAGAATACAAATCGCGCATTCTCTCCCAGCTCGCGCGCAACCAACGGAGCCGATATGGCCCAATGCCCCGAGACGCGGTCGAGCCGCGCTTCCCATGTGTTGAGCCGCGCAGCAAAGTCAGGTTCAATTCCGAGATCGCGGAGGTGCCTGAGCAACAAACAGTGTTCCGCCACATCGGACAGCACATGGTCAGGCGCAGGGTTGCCCAGAAGGATTATGAGCTCACGCAGATCTCGGGCGCGGATGCTGCGGAAGGTGGTCGCACGCGCGATTGCCGGTGCAAGCCATGCAAGCGGCGGCGGGAGTTGTTCGAGGATGAAAGTCGTGCCCGTCGAAAGAAGAATCTCGTCTCGCTGCTCTGATGGGAGGGATTCCCAATCGGGCATTTTGGAAGCGAGGTAAGCCTTGAGCAAATGCCATGCTTCCGAAAACAGAAGGTTTCGCTCGACCAGTTGAGTGTGGACCAGCGGCATGTCCTTCTTCAGATGCGGGAAGGCGCGCCAGAGGTCTGTAATCTGGGTGTCACGAAACCTGTATATTTCAGGCATTGCAAGCATTTCATCGGCCGTTGCCGGGCTGAGCGCAAGCCTGGTTTTGCCCGTGGCCATTTCGAAGAGGGCGACACCGGCGCTGAACACGTCCGAAGCGACGGTTGGAGCGATACCGGCCTGGAGGTTCGAAGCATCAATCAGGACTTCTGCATGATCCGGGGTCGCCGTGTAAAGGAAACTCGCAACGTTTGACCTGTGGCGCGGCGTGAAAAACGCGCCCAGATCAACAAGCTTCACGTTCCCATTTGACAACCTGATCACGTTGTCAGGCTTGAAATCGATCATTATCAGTCCATGCCGATGGAAACTGTCGAGAATTGCCAAAACCTCATGAGTCGCACGGCGGAGGTTGTCCAGCGCTTCAGGATCATAACCGGTTGCAGCCGCTTCTTCGGCCCAATGCCGGAGATTCTGCCCCTCGAGATACTCCATCGCAATGAATGCGTACTTGGCTTCGTAATCAATGTTCGCCCCAAAATACGCAGGAACAAAATCACGCAGTGATTCGAGGTGAATGATCTCTTCGAAATTGGCCAACTCAGCCTGAAAACTCATGAACGGACCGTACCCGATCTCACCGACTTTTTCGCAGCCGAGGTCGAACAGCTTGACAATCACCCCGGGATGATCCGTCTGGTAAATGGCTGTTTCGGGATTGCTGGCTATGGCTTGAATCAACCGCACGCCGCCAAGTCCACCGACGTTGACGACCACCCCGGCATGCTTGTTGGAAACGACTGAGCCGGCCATGGCACGATCAGAACAACCATCAACGCCGCACGCATCGTACCCGCATGAAAGGCAAACCCTGCATTCCAAGCATCTCAGGTCGCGGCGTTTCCGGTCACAACTTCTTGGATTCTGACCAACTTCCTACCGCATGACAAGCACTCGGTAATAGCAAGATGCCCCATCTTCAGTTGGAATTACCAAGACCGTTTCTCTGTCAGCGGCATCCATCGTCCGCATCGTTTCCCACTGCGGAGTGGCAAGCGACCGCGTCGATTGAACCTGGAACTTCTGGCCCGGAACTGAATTCCACCGGAGCATCACTTCACCGGACTTCAGCAGGTACAAGACAAGGTTCGGCCCCGATACGGGACTGTTTCTCCAACCGGGCGTCGGGTTGAGACCGAAAGACATAATTGACCCGGAACCGTCAGGAAATCTTCCCTCAGACACTCCCTCTTGCTGTGCACCAAAAACAATCGAGTCGATAAAACGCCCTGCACCATCCGCAAGTCCAATCGACTCTCCCCCGGCGGACAGTTTGAAGTTAACGTGGTTGGCACCTGCAGTCTCGTTGCCATCGGCCACAAACAACTGGAATGCCGAAAGCCCAACGCCGATGAACGACAATGGCCGTATCGGAAACTTGAACGGGTCTGCAAGGTTGTCGGTAAGATAAAGCCCGCCAATGGCAACAGGCAACGCAGACGAATTGTATATCTCGATCCAATCTTCATCGCCCGGGAGGGGGTTCGCCATCCATTCGTTAATACGAAGGTCTTCCGCACTGCCCATAACAGCAGTCTTGTTGGGTGTTCCGGGTGTCGGCTGGTTGAGCCCCCATTCGCCCGCCCCGTCCGGAACACGGCCAACGGTATAATCGCCCGCTTGCACTCCGAATTCGACCGCGTCCAGAACGCGTGTCGGTCCTGAGCCAGGCCTGTCGAACATGTACACCGCATCGCCGTTCGCAGAAAGCCCGAATCCGGTGTTCGTTGCCGATGGCGCAGACTGCGAATCAAAATAGACCACCAAATAGCCGTTTGGCTGGATGCTTGCTCCGGGCGGAAACACCCAACGATACGGCTGGTCAAGACGGTCTGTCAGACCAAGCCCGGCAAGGTCAACGGCCTGCGCGGACTTGTTGTAGAGTTCAACCCAATCCCGCAAAGCACCTGATGCATCGAAATGCGACCGGTTGTTTGCCATGATTTCGTTAATAACAACCGCATCAGAGTTGGCAACAGGCGGCGAATCGCTCCCCGGCGTTGGGACTGCAAAAGGAGCGATGTTGTCAGCTCCGCTTGGGCTGCGTCCTTCTGAATTACCCGGAGCTTGCGGTCCGTAGAACACAACGTCAATCAACTCGGCACGATCAGTGAACAAAGCTATCAGGCCCTGTCTCGAGTTGAGTTTGAAACCCAAGTGATCAGCCGGCCCGTTTGTTTTCCCATCTGCGATAAACACCGCAAACCCCATGGCCGAAACAAAACTCAGCGGCTGTATCGTGTGGCGACAGGGCGCTCCAATCGGTTCATCTGTAAAACAGAACCCGCCGATCGCCACCGGCAACGAATCAGGATTGAACAACTCAACAAAGTCGTCGGGCTGATACGCGCCGGGGTTTGCCAACCATTCGTTTATCCGTAGCCGGCGCGCGTCGCCCATTGGTCGAGCAATATTCGGGCCGCCAAACGTTGGCAGTGTCAGGCCCCAGCTCCCGTCATCCAACCTTCCAATCGACAAATCCGCAATCTGCAGCCCAAAGACAACACTGTCCAACAGGCGGCCTCCATTCTCGGGCCGATCATACAAGTAAAGTGCGTCCCCGCTCGTATCGAGTCCAAACCCGAGGTGGTATCCCTGATCGCTGCTGCGGCTGTCTGCCGCTAAAACAAGATAACCCCCGGGCGCAATCACAGCCCCCGGTGGAAACACAAACTTCCGCGGCGCAATCGGATCATCCGTCAAACTCATCCCGGCCAGATCGCAGGACTCGGGACTGTCATTGTAGAGCTCGACAAGGTCAGGGAACCGATCGTACATGGAGCTGACACCGTAATTCTGAGCAAGGACTTCGTTGATTCGGACGCGGCGTAACAGCCTGTTTACCGTCCATGCAACCGAACCCGCCTGCCGGGCCTCCTCCTCCCAAACGCCAGCCGAGTTCTTGCCAATCACCTCGACAACATGACGACCGTTGGCCAAGCCGGTCAACTGTACTGGTTGGCTCACGAGCCGTTCTTCGCTCCACGCACTCCCATCGATTCGGTACTTGTACGCCACCATGCCCGGACCACCCACGATGAAACTTGCATTTGTACGCCACGTTTCAGCCGCGACATCACTCACAACCTTTGTTCCGGCGGGAACGTACGCGCCCATATCAAGACCGAGAGGTCCCGTGCCCCACGCCGGAGACCCCGGCAACAAATGAAAATCACCTTTTTCATCCACAAACCTCGGGTTTGCGTTGACATTGCCCGCGCCGCTCCAGGGGCCTGGTTGTGGGAGAATCGACCTGATTACAGAAACCTGCATCGCGCCTGTCGCCATAAGGTTCGTGTCCAGATAAGTCATCACCAACGGCATACCCCACCATATACAACCATCCGCCAGTACCGACGCAGGTGGATTGTCGAATGGACGGAGCGGTTCTTTGAAACAGAGCGAGCCATACTTGCTTCCCACGAAGGTGTTGTTTTCGGCGACGAGCCGCGCCCAATCTTTCAAGATGATGTCATGGTCGTTGTCGAAAAACACGTTCCGCACCACTGTGATTGAACTTGTCTCACCATTGTAAATGCCGGTGCTGATGGCGCTCGATTCGCTCGAAGTATCGTTGTTCTTGTGAAAGTGCATGAACACATTGCCTTCGACGTGTGCATCCGTCCCGTCAAGGTCAAGGCCGTCATCACCGCCACCTGCAAATGTGTTGCCCAAAACCTGCAGAATCGGGCCCGGGCGATGTCCGCCAGTGAAATCAATCACGTCCGCGTAGCCTGTTGGGGCGGCAAAATAATTGCCCTCGAATATCACCTGTCCGTCCGCGGGAATGCCCAATCCACTGACGGTCTCTGTCCACGCAACAGCGGGGAATTTTGAACGGCGAACAACAAGCGAGGAGTCGTACGTAACAATGGTTGTCGCGGTGATTGCGTCCCATGACGAATCCTCGACAAGCAGACTCGAGTTCGTCAGCGTAATCGCCGGCTTCGACAGAAACGCCATCTCAACATACTTGAGACGGCTCTGATTGGTCGCGTTCTCGAAAACAATTCCGCCCCAGTTGTAACTCGCCGCTGGCGGACGTGTCATCCTTATCAGCTTGTCAGCACTCCCCTCGGCCAACAAACGGCCGCGAACAATGAGGCGTTTGTCTTGTTCAACAAACACCGATGTTCCCGGCCCGATCCTAAGCGTTACTCCGGCCGGAACAACGACATCGCCAGTGACCAAATACGGTCCTTTTGCTGCTTCCCACAGTGTGCTTGAAGCAAGCTGGCCGGAGACCGTCGTGCTGCGACCGGTGTCGTACCAGATGGCGGCAAGCTGTCTCCCCACCTCGGCACCGGCACTGTCAAACGCACATACCAACACCCTGTTGACGCCGGGCAGCAATTCAACGCCATCGATCGACCAAATACCGGTTAACGCGTTTAGCCTCGCTTCACGACCGCCAACGAGCACCTTCGATGTCCGACTGGCATCCACAGCGCCATACAGCGTCACTGAAGGGACCGTCGTGTACATGTGCCAGTTCCTAATGGGCAGGCTCGAGGAAACCCACATCGAAGATTGGATCTGGCTTGCGACATAAGCGCGGCGCGCTGCGCCGAACTCTTTCATTGCATCCACCACCGTACCTGGCAGGTAACCGGCAAGAACACGGTCGATAATTAACCCGAGCCTGCCGGGTTCGAAAAGTGTGTCGCTCAACCGCCTGAGTTCAGCGTTGTATCTCGGGCCAAACTCGGGACAGGTCAGGAACCTGTTCACGGCTGCATTGTTGGTCGCACGATAGATTTCGGCATACAAACCGCCTTCCATCCCGAAGGTCGAATCGAGGTCCCGCGCGACCAGCTTGAAACGCGGATCAGCTCTGCCGCTGTAAAGGCTGAAGTCGCCGTTGCTCCCGGTCGCAATCGAGGTCTCCGTGCTGGCGAGCATTGTAAAAATGGCGAAATACCGGAGCCATTCATCGACATCGACAGCGCTTTGCACAGCCTGCGCGTATTCCGAAGCAGGCGTCGTATTCAAAACGCGCGTCAGGAGTATCAAGTCGGACCAGTCATCCTCGCTTACATTTGTTTGTTTTGAATAGTTGGGATAACGCGCCCCTGTGGACGTCACGATATACACGTAATTGCTCGGGTTCTCCCCGAGGTACTCGAGGTTACCCCCGTCGGCCCGATACAGATTGCCGTTCGGGTCGAGTGGAAATTGGCGCGATACAAACTCGTTGTTAATGACTTCCACCTCCGCATGCCAACCGTACGGCAATGCATCACCAGGTGTGATTTGGCGGTTGTTTTCGCGGACTCGCACAAACCGCGCTTCTGCCGCAGGTACTCCCGCCAGCCTGCATAATGTGCCTGCCAACACTTGTGAATGCGGATTCAATCCGTTCAAACTTATGGCAAAACGCCCTCGCCACGGACGGTCGTTCGGAAAATTAACACGGCGGCTCTTGGCGGGGATTGACGGGTCACGCGACGTCGTACCGCGCATACGCAAACCAGCAAGATAGCGAACCTCGGTCTCACCAAACTCGGTGCTGATGAACGTGGCGTTCATCTGGGCGTCGCTGCTCCAGTACCATGGCATTTGACCGATCTCGGCCAACTCGAGTCGCTCGGCTTCGGTCATCACCAACCGGTAAAACGGTCGGCCGTCTGGCTCGAGCTCATCCGAAACCTGATAGAGACAATTCGCGGATTGTGTTCCCTCCGGCTGGATCGGTGCGGGCCACGTGCGCCTGTTGCCGAACGAATCTGCTGCGCTGACGTAAAACTCGACCACCGTGTCTGCGGGCCGCGGCGGCAAAACAATCCCGTACACACCATCGCCCGGCGCGCCATCGCCGTGTTTGCCGTCATCCCACATGCGCTCCTGCTCGAACTGTGGCGAACCGTCCGCGCGATGGAACAGGTACACTTCGATGCCAATCGGCGATTCATCGAGCACTTGCGCTGTTATGGTAACCGGCTGGGTTGACCTGGGAACGGCCGGCGCATGCGCGACATTTCGCACGATCGGCGCAATGTTCGTCCGCGCAATGGAATTGGGCCTGCCCGGTGTGCCCCCCGCAACAAGGCTCGCCCCCCAGTTCTGTCCCTCTTGATTTGTGAGCTGCACATTGATCAACTCGAGTGAAGACCCGCCACCGTCGTGCGCGGCGTACCAGATCCAACCCCGATGCCCCTTGTCCTCTGGACCACGCCGTCGCTGCGCCCAATCCCCCTGGTTGGCATAGGTCAAAGACTCCTGTTTCTTCCCAAATGCATCGACAATGGTAATCGTCTCGCGATTGTTCCCCAAACGGCCTTCCCACCCGCCGACAACATTGGTCACGCCAGGATGAACCGCCCGAAACCTGTCGAGGTCCGCTGCCACTGCAAGGTATTGGCCCGGCATCAAAACTACATTCGGAAATGCAAACCGAACGCCCGACGTTATCTTCCACCCGTTAAGATTGTAACCAATAGCTCCTCGATTATACAGCTCGATGTATTCCTCGCGCGCATCAAAAGATGCCGGTTGATACATTATCTCACTGATAACAATGTCACCACCGCTTGCGTCAGCGCACCCACCGGCCAAAACAATGCCCCAAATCGCTCCGGCAATTCTATTTCCTAACAGCCGCATCCGACAGGGTCCGCGGCTTGAACCAGCCTCTGTTGCATCTAATTCCATGTCAATCTTCGCAGTTGGTAAAACCGATGCGTCGCTGCAGGTGAGATCGTATCCTCGAACTCGATTCTCCCAGCCGCATCCGCCTTCAAAACACGGATTGGAGTCCATTCTTTCAGGTCGCTGCACGTCAACACCTCGACCGTCTCGCCAGACATGGCAAGATAACTCGCCCAAAACCGCTGGTTCGGTCTTGTGCCGCACGACAAAAGAACAATCGAGCGCCGCCCCGCCCCGGGCCGCACCTGAATGTCATCGACCCTCAACTCCGCACGCGCTCCGCTTGCACCCGTGGGAATGAAGTAGTATTTCCACCGCAGTTGAACAACGGGGCAATTGTCCGCATCAGGCGGCAATGTCACGGGCCCAATCTCTCGGAAATCGCCAATTATATCACTCCGCACATACTCAACCGGCTGGCCTCGTTCATCAAACACGTCCCTGAAATCCCCGAGAACTCCCGGCCGGTACTGCAGCCGGATCGCGTAAACACGGCTGTTCGGATTTACCGTCCCTCCCACCCATGAAACCTGAATGTTTGTCAGCCCTGTAGTCCGAAGCGAAAGAACCGACGCACCCAGAAAACCCGAACCCGGCTCCGGTTGAGGATCACTCGTGTTCACAAACGAAAACCCCATCTCGCCAAGGCCCCGGATGCGGCTGCGCGAATCGCGATTGTAAGGCAAGGTCCATTCGGATTCCATTGGCGCGTCAAGTCCGGGATCAATTCGGGATGTCTGGTAAAACAACATGCTCGGGGGATACGTCCCCGCCGGAGTCGTTGCCGAAAAACCGGTCAACAGATAGTCAGACCAGCGCAAGTCGTGCGGTTTGGGACGCACATTGTTCAGGTCGTATTCTTCATCGGTTTCAAATTCGGCCGCAACGAAAGCGTCACTTTCAACCAGCAACCCCACAGTTTCATTCCTATTCTCGAGTCCCAACCACCGAACAAACCGATACCCGGGTTGCGCCATCGCTTGAAGCGTTAGCGGCTGTTTCCGAAAAAATAACCCTGACCATGGAAACTGTCCCTCAGCCAATTGCAATCTGTCGATTCGAACCGTTCCCGCTCCTTTCGGCACGACATCCAAAGTCAGCGACACCGTCCCGCCCAACTCCAACAAGGAATCAAGATGGTTCCGCACATATGCAGGACGCGCCCGGGCAAACGCGCGCATATGCTCGACGTTTTCCCGCCACTGCGCGACACTCTGGATCGCCGGCCAGTTGTTGTCGCCACTGTCCTTCCACCGCTCGATGTGCCGTTCCACGTCATACGTCAACCCGGCTACGACATCGTCGATTCTTGCGATCACATTCTCTGGGAGAAATCGCGTGTTCAACAGTTCCGTGAATCGGCTTACAAACCTCATGCGAAAGTCCGCGCTATTCATGAGCGACCTGAACACCAGCGCCGATTGCGCCGCAGTGGTAAAAGGTTGTCCCCACAACGCAACTGAAAGCGTATTCCGAGCAGGACCGAGGTCGCGTTCGTCGAAACACGCGTCCAGATCATCCACAATCCATCGCCATCGGCTGTCCCCTGTGCGTGGCCGCCAGCACAAGACGTTGTTCCCGGGCCAGTCCCGGTTGTCGCAGAAAATCTGAGTGATTTCGTAATCGATGTAGTTGTCTATATCGATCCAATTGGTCGCGACAGCGTATTTGGCCGGATCCGCAAGGTCGTTAACCCTCGTAAACCAGACCATGCTGTTGTAGTCCACCATGTCTCCCGCAACAACCTCGCGTTCGCCGAATATCATGTCGATGTTGTCTCGGGACACACCAAAATGCGCCGTTAGGTGGTTCTCATCGGCAAATTCACGCAGGTTCAGTATGCCATAGTACTCCCCATTGAGAAAGACGTGCACCGGCCTGCCCGCTTGTGTCCCAAGATTCAAACCCGAAACCAACCCCTGCAGAGCGTAGTCCCGCATGATCCCCCTGTTCCAATCATTCCCTCCATTCCTGAGCATCAAAGTCTCGAATTCATCCACTGCGAGTCCGGGGAAAACCGGACATCTGATTTTTCCAACCCCATATCTCTTTCGCGCATGAAGTTCCAGGGACTTCTGGGGTGCCGATCTCGAGTAGCTGCCATGAACCTGCAATCCAAGCACATGATTGAAGGTGTTGGTCGAGCCCGGATCAATGAACTCTGCGTTGACCGCTTTCTCCCATCGTTTCCAAAAGTTCGCCCCGTAGTACGGAGTCATCGACGAGGCACCAGCCCCAGCAACAAGAATGCCGCTCTGCTCGCTCACAAAATCTGCTGGCGCAGCCGCTATCGACACCACAGGCAAACTACCACCAAAATCAACCAGATAAGTCCGCGTCACAACCTGACTGGGAATGTATCCCGGCGCAACCGCACGAAAGCGCACCACAGCCGTGTTGGTCAAAACCAGCGGTTCTGAATAAAGCATGGCGCGGCTGATGTTCGTGCTCGATCTTCCAGCCGCATCCCACCATGCTGCGCCGTCATAAAGACAAAACGCCATCCCATCTATCGCGACTTCTTCAAGTCCCAACGCCGCAGCCGGCACTTCCAGGCGCGCCCACATGCCCGCCGCAGGAATCGAGCCGACACGGTAGTTCTCAACACTGTCCGTCGGACCATAACACAGCTTGTCTTCCCCCCAAAACGCGCGCCGCCATGACCCACCCGCGTACCATTGCACCATCACCTCTGAGGGCGGCGCTTCAGGGTCAATAAACACGTTTACGAAAAGCCTGTCGCCCTTGACAGTTCGGAGCGGATAGCTCGCGCCTGAGAATCCGTGCACATGGACCCCACCCGCCCTGCGAGACCTGTGCACTTTCGATCCCGAAATCGGATTCGGGCTTTTCACCCAACCCCAGTCATCGCCCCCGTCAAAAAATCCGCTCGCACCTGTAGGCACCGTATCATCCATCCAAATCTCATCCTTCCACTCCCCTCCGGGTTCCAAAGGCTCGCTGCCATCCAAGGTGTAGTAATAACGACACCCTGGCTCGTTCGATTCAACGACAACTGCCACACTCTTCTGGAAGAATCCGGCGTTCGGCGTAACGATCGGTTCTGGACAAATTCCGACATAACCCCGCGTGGGATTCGCAAGGCCGGGTGTTGGCGTGTCAAAAAACGCCGTGGCCCGACCTCTCCCAATCGAAGGTTTCCCAAACGAACATGTGCCAGTGATACGAGGAAAAGTCAGTTCGTCGGTGACTGTTGCATCAGGCGAGGTCAGATATACGCTGCCGCCCTCAGAACTCAGAGAAAAACTGGCGTGCAACGCGCACACCGGAAGCATCCATTTTTGCTCCAAGTACGCCTCGATGCCGTTCACCTCCGCTTCGCTCAGTTCCCGATCGTATATGATCACCTCTGCAAAACCGCCGGCAAAACACCGATCCGTCATCTCCCTGTCCCATGCCAACGTGTTCGCCCGGCAATCAGCGCCGGTAACCAGAGACAACACCGACCAGTTTGACGGCAACCGCGTCGCATCAGGTCTGGTCGTTTCCCCATTCAATCTCAGCCGTCCATAGATCACAGCTTGACTCGCATTGAAAACGCCAAACAACAATCGGGCCTCACCGGGATGAAAATCATGGAAAACAGTGTCGCCAAGTATCGGGCGATAGTGCGACAACGCAGTCCGATCCGCCTTTGCCACCCAAAACACGGTCCGAATATTCTCGAGTCGTGGAAACTGCAAACCGTCGTCCTCGCCATCAAACCATACGTGCGGCAAACCCGTGAAAGCATCCGTCCTGTATTCCGGACGTCGCCCTGCGGATGTCTGGAAAGCATCGTATGACTCATACACTGGCGGACGCGCAACCCGCCACTTGCCCTGCAAATAGGTTTCTATGCTCCGCCGCTCTTCATCCGAAAGAACCCGGTCGAACCCAATCACCTCCGCAATATCACCCCACCAATATCGACCGGCAATGTACCTGTCCGTGGACAATGTGCTGGCACGAAGTGGCGTTGACGTCAGCGTCGTCACCAGGTTCATCCCCGAAGGCAATGCCACCATCGTCGGCGCCACCTCCTCGCCGTTCAACCATGTCCGAGCTTCGCCAGTCGCAGCTCTGATAGCAGCGTAAGACCAATAGATTCGACCAAAATCGCCCCTGTGAAAATCATACGCGATCTCGTCCCCGAGCAACGGTCGGTATCCTTCCGGCGCTTCAGGTGATTCGCGCCCAACCCAGAAAACAGTGCGCAGTTCCTCCAAACGCGGAAAACTCAAATACTGGTCCTGCCCGTCAAAGTAAACCACAGACAGACCGCTTGCAGAATCGGTTCTCAGGACCGGTCGCGCGCCACCTTTGTCTTGAACCGCGTGATTGCCCGCCCCGCTTTTGTCGTCCCACCGTGCCACCTGCCCATCGATAACCGTTAGCGTTTTCGCATCCGCTGCATCGAACCAGAGACACAGCCCCTCCAGTGCGTTGGGCTTCTTGGGTTCCACCTGCGCTCGCGGCGGGACACGCCCGCTCCGGTCCCGCCACACAGCCACCTTGCCGTCCTGCAAAACAACGCTTTCCTTTTCCGCGGCATCGAACCACAGCGCAAGCCCCGGAACTTCGTCGGGCGCAATCGGCAAGTTGGTAAGGCAATTTGACGCGCCGGGTGGGACACGACGGTTCTTGCCTGAAGTGAACACGATCAAAGTGCTCCCAGGTTCGAGTTTCACGGACGGGAAAACCCATTTGAACAGATCGCGCGGATCGTCAGACAGTCCGTAACCAGCGAGGTCGATGCTCTCGGAACCCGTGTTAACCAATTCAACCCAGCCAGGATAGTCTCCGTCCTGGTCCATCAGCACGCTGTTGTCAACCGGCATCACCTCGTTCAGTTCAACACCTCCGTGACCGGGTACTGCTACAAGCAGCAGAAGTACAACACACACAACACCGCGAACCTGATCTGTAGTCAACAATCTCATCGTGCTACCGCATCAAAAAAGAAAACCACAGTCCCCTGCCCTAAAGTGAGCAATGTTCAAGCCATGTTCTCAAAAAGCATCGATCACGCGATGCTCGATTTTCCGGTCATTGTATCGAATTCCGCAATGCATCCCAAAGCAAATTCAGTCGGAATTCAACTAATGCCGCAAGGCAGACCATCTTTCCAACACGAGAGTTAATTACAGTGATAAATCGATCATGTTTGCGAAGACTTTCAGACTGCCAGTTTGCTCAATTTGTCAGTATCTGATTCTCTGGTACCGAGTATTGCACTCACGACAGGTGCGGCCTTCGAAGTATTACATTGGGTAATCCGCCCGGGACCAAATATGGGGACAGACTCAATGTTTGAACGACCGGACTCTTGGCCCAGTGGACCTGACCCAGCGCCGGCCGGGTGGTCCAAGCCGGCTGTGGCGCCCAGATATGGGGACAGACACGATGTCCGGTATGCCGATCAGGAACGTTCAACGTCAAACGTTCAACTCTCAACTTTTAACGGGGTGACCGGCAGGGCGCATGATAGCCGGGATATGGGGACAGACACGGAATTTGGGCGGCCGGACTCTTGGCCCGGCGGACCTGACCAAGCGTCCGTCGGACCGTTCAGGCCGGCTATGGCGCCCAGATATGGGGACAGACACGATGTCCAGTATGCCGATCAGGAACGTTTAACGTCCAACGTTCAACTCTCAACGTTCAACGGGCTGACCGAAAAGGGCGCATGGTAGGCGGGATATGGGGACAGACACGGAATTTGGACGACCGGACTTTTGACCCGGTGGACCTGACCCGGCGCCGGTCGGACGATCCAAGGCGGCTGTGGTGCCCAGATATGGGGACAGACACGATGTCCGGTATACCGATCAGGAACGCTCAACGTGGAACGTTCAACTCGCAACTTTCAATGGGGTGACCGAAAGGGCGCATGCTAGGCCGGATATGGGGACAGACACGAAATTTGGACGACCGGACTTTTGGCACGGTGGACCTGACCCGGCGCCGGTCGGACGGTCCAAGGCGGCTGTGGCGCCCAGATATGGGGACAGACACGATGTCCGGTATGCCGATCAGGAACGCTCAACGTGAAACGTTCAACTCGCAACTTTCAATGGGGTGACCGAAAGGGCGCATGGTGGCCGGGATATGGGGACAGGCACGAAATTTGGGCGACCGGACTCTTGGCCCGGCGGACCTGGACCCAGCGCCGGCCTGACGGTCCAAGCCGGCTGTGGTGCCCAGATATGGGGACAGACACGATGTCCGATATACCAATCAGGAACGTTCAACGTGAAACGTTCAACTCGCAACTTTCAAT
>Ga0272448_1005258_pt1 | contig 14377 bp, 7 predicted proteins | sample YNPCB0191_FD_202220 | JGI IMG/M metagenome (GOLD analysis project Ga0272448, IMG submission 202220) | Hot spring sediment microbial communities from Yellowstone National Park, WY, United States - YNP-CB-019-1 | ecosystem: Environmental > Aquatic > Thermal springs > Hot (42-90C) > Sediment...
CTTTGCTACGCTGTTTAAGCTTACGATTAGTGTTCTCCAGGAGGTTCGTCGTGCGTATCTTTGTCCAATGAGCCTTGGGGAAGGCCATGAAGTTGAACAAGTCCTGGTAGTGCTGGTCAATCATCCCAGCGGCCTCCGGAAAGCCCATGCCTTCGAGCTGTCTGGCCAGGCTCATCATGGCCACTGGGTCCTCCCTATGCTCCCGGAGCATCTCTGCGATCTCCTTCCTCCGCTTCTGGGGCAACTTTTTCAAGACGTTCCTCACGAAGTGCACCTTTGGCTGATGCCAATTCGAGCGGCAGTACTGCCAGGAACAGCCGAGGAAACAGTTCATGACGGCCTTCCTGATCCCCCCCTTGTGGCCATCGCTTATCACCAATAAAACGCCATACAATCCCCTAGTTTTCAAGTCCTCGAACAAACTGGTCCAGAACTCCTCGCTCTCCGACTCGCAGATCCTGGCCCCGAGCACATGCCTGTACCCGTCCTCGCCAACGCCCACAACTATCAACAACGCCTTGGTAACCTATTTGGCGCCATCCCTTACTCGGAAATAGGTGGCGTCAACGTACATGTAAACCATCCTGCCAAGACGCCGGTTAAGGAACTCGTGGACCTGCTCGTCCAATTCCTTGTTGATCTTCGTCACGCTGGCGGCGGAGAACCCATCTATGCCCAACGTGCTGAGGACCGTCTCGATGTTCCTCGTGCTCACTCCGTTCAAACACGCCTCGCCCACAAGGCTCAACACCGCCTTCTCCACCCTGCTATACGATTCGAACACCACGGTCTTGAAGCCTTCTTCCCTGAACCGGGGCTTCCTCAACGTCAAATCACCGCCACAGGTGGTCAAACCGCGAGGCTTGTACCCGTTACGGTGCAACCGGCGAGCGTCACTCCTCTCATAACGCCCGCAACCAGCCTGAGCTTCCGCCTCCACCTCCATGATGGCATTAAAAACCCAGGTTAGAATATTCTTAACGCCGTCATCATCCTGCCTAAAATACTTAAGAAACAAAAGCAGAATATCCATTAGCTCTGTATTCATCTATTGTTTCACCCCTAACACAATATATCCTAAGTTCTCGGGTTTTAGGCACATAAAAATTAATATTATGCTCCTCATACGACGAATTCTTCTTTTTATACAAAAATATTATGTGCCTAATTAGGCATATATAACATGATATTTATCAAAAATAGATGCATGTCATTATCGTGTCGAAATTAGTCGATATTGACCTGAATAGTATAAATTAAAATATGTTATGTGCCTAAAAACCCGAGAACTTAGGATATATGAATACAGAGCAATAATATAATTAACAGCAAATAAATTACACTACCTTATATATTATATTATTTTAAATTTTTCACTATTTTTTCTTTAACTTATACCATATAATAATCGCTTCATAGCAATTATAAATGCAATACGTTTACTAACTTTCTTTGCTATCTCTAAATCTTTCACATTTTTCATATTAAATTCTTTCATTATTTCTAATACAGTTGGTTGAGAACCTGAATCAAACTTTCTTGTAAGAAGTTTATTAATATTAACTATATATTCATCTGTTTTATTAACTAGTATTGAAGGTACATAATAGATTGACCCTTTAATCTTTCTGTAGAAAGGTGATAGATAAGATTTAAGTATGTATTCTGGAGAAGAAAAATCAGCGAGGATATATCGGAAATCGTTTAACGGTTTTAATGATCTAAAGATATCTTTGAATAGGTGAGTATAATCCTCATATTCAATTACACATAGATCTTTCGATTCGAGATAAGTACGGTATAAAAGAAATGATATAATGTGTGCATATACTTCACCCATTGTAATTTTTTCAACTGCCGCTATTCGAATTTTACCATCTATATGCCTATACATTAAAAAGGTAATAATATCATCTATATCTATAGATGTCATACCTTCCGCGTGGTAATCCTGTTCCATTTTTACTAGAGAATATCGAGCTGGCGGCACATGACAACGATGTTCAAACAAATTATTATCAATACAAGGCATGCTTACCGTCAATATATTTCCCTCTCTAGCAGATAAACGGCCTACACCTACACTGACATCTATATATTTACTATATCTTGAAATTTGAGCATTTTCTAATAGGACTTTACGGTAATTTACCGGGCTATGAATATTGTTAACAGTATTTCCAATTTCCTTAATAAAGGGTACATATTGCCATTCGAACTTATATACGTCTTTTTTGATTGCAGAAATATAGCTTGCACAATATGGTCGAAGCTCATTAGGTACTTGAAGTCTGAAATTACCTGATAATGAAATAACATAATCATTTTTCTTCTTAAGTGATGAAATCTTCTCATAGATTTCCATGAATGTTTTATGTGAACTTCCATTTTGATGGTCAGGCCATAAAACTATAGATACAAAGTTTTCCAGATCGGGGCAAATACCGAAATATATAACCAAGATAAAACCGATACCGTTACTATAAATTATCCTTGCTGGCAACCATGTGGTATTTAAAATTTGTACATATACTGGAAATAAATGGTCGCCACTAATGCCTAAATGGTCTGAATTAAATCCATAATCTCGTGCGATATTTGAAAGTTGAACTATGTCCTGTTGGAGTTGGCGTAATACTGGATGTTCAATTCTCATATATTCGTGCAGTTCAGGATCTTCATAAATTAAATCTATATATCTATCCAACTCATACATCACTCATAGACCTCTCTCTTACAATTTGGTGGTAATTTAATAAATAAATTTTCAAAATAATGCTTGAAATTATTTCGAAATACTTGTACTACATTATTATCATTTATAAATTCTAATAACACATTACTTCTTAAATAGTTATGTTCCATTTCATAAATTTCGTCAATACCTTTGCCAAGAGATATTACCGTCTGATTATCAATAATAATATATCGATCATGTAATAATGATTTATTACCGAGTCTATTAATATTAAAAGCAGAGTATGTAACCATCTTAAACTTTGCTACCTTACGTTTTAATTCATTAAATTGTATTTTAAACTCTTTATCTGGTTTGGTTATCACAAGATTCAAAGTTATATTACGGCCGATTTGATATTTATCAAATAAGTATTGTAAGTAATCTAACTTTAAGTATGGATCCATTATGTCGATCTCATTTTTAGCCCCTTGAAGCGTAGTAATAATTTTGTCGAAGTTCACTTTTTCCTGCCCTGGTTCTACAAAGATTATTTCACGATACGACGAACTGCTAAGATCTTTAATTGTGACTTTCTGGCATTTTTTCATCATCACTTTTAAATTAGCCAGTTTTTCGCTTATCTCATTTAAATCTTCGGAGATTTCTATCGTAGTTCTACCCCTAAACATATCAATGTTTAGACTAGAGGAGATTTTAAAAAGCTTACGTCGAGTTGGTAAATCTGGGTCAACGATGATATATGTAGGATACGTTTTATCAGAAGTATCATCTAAATCACACGCATACAAATCGATGTCGGAAGGTATAAGCTTCATAGCTATTAGCATATAACTATTAAGTCCAATTTTTTTATTAATGTTATACAATAAAATATTAACTTTTAAATCTCCCATATTACTCTGCTTTTTACCAAGTAAAATGTCTGCCCAACTCTTTGATATCATATCAGGCCAATTTAGCTTTTCATCATCCATTCTATCAGATATGATTATAATTTCTTTTTCCGCATTGTATATTGCGTCTCGAACCAATATTAGCCCATCAAAGCTATATTCGGATGATTTTATGATTTCTGTAGATTTTAGAGGAATAACAACAACAGGAATAGCCAACTCTGGAAGAGATCTCAGAACAGGGTCTATTGCCACTTTATCAATATTTGGAATGTCCCTTTTTCGACGATATGACCATAGGCAGTCGAGACATCCATGCTCACAAGTACAATTAAGCACGATATCTTTGGATATTTTTAAAATTTCCATTAGATGGTTATAGATTACTGTAACGTAACCAGCACCACCATCTACGTTATCATATAGGAATATCTCATTACCCTTTACTTCACCACCAATCTCACCATCTTCAGCATTAGTATATGATAGTGCTGCATTTATAATTGCATTTTTTAAGGTTGTTAATAGTAGAGGCATGCGAGGCCCAATAAATTCTGTAATTTCAACACCAAAAAGAGTGGTAGTGTCTGGCTCTAGCTGTATTGAAATCACATTGGTCGGCATAATGTGTACGAGAGCAAGTTTTTCAAATTTGCCATTACATATATCATGACTATCTGTAGCTCCTAATCGTCTATGCTTTTCTCTGTCTTTTTCTAGTATGCGACCGCATTCCTGACAAAGTTCAATGTCATAAATGCGGTTCTCAATTACGATTCTATCCACAATCTGAATAAGATCTAAGTTACCATAATTAGATAATTTAATGTTAGGCTCTTCTTTTAGCCATTTTTGCTCAATCGGTTTATTTTGAATATATATACTTGATATCGGTTCCTGGTATGTCCTAGCATTACTAATTGACTTTTCAGTCTTTTTTAAGTATATAACATTTGGTTCTATACAATCATAAGCAATTGGTTTCATTAGTTGATTGCATATTGGACAGAGCCCCCTTGATTGTTCAGCCACTGATGTTGCATATTTATTACAATTACTACAAACAAATATTTTTTTTCTAGTCGGCGCTAAAATCTTATTATCGATCCCTACTGACCGATATATTTTCTTTTTCTGATATACCTCAAGATTTGGTGTATATTCTGAAATGGCTATACCGCGCGCCCGGGTTCCAAAATCGTAATAATCATGTTCCTCTTTAATGTTCACAATACTACCTGGGAACGCATATCTGGGTAAGATATTTTTATCCATCAAATAATTGATAAAGGGCATTTCTGAAAATTTTTCGATTTGATTTTGCATTCTTTTTACAGCTTCCCAATTGCGGTTTCTCTTAAGTTCCTCGTAATAGTTTTTGTAATTTTTATATTCACTACGGTATACCTCTATAATATTCTTAATTGAATTTATAAATATATTTATCATATTATCTATTGTGTTAGGATCAACTTCTTGATAGATGTCATTAAACGCTATCTCAATTCGTTTTTTTAGATAGTCACGACGCATTTCAATATCAGAAATCATTTTATTTACATATTGTTGAGACATCTCCCTTATCTTTGTTGGATATGAGATCGATGCATTAGTGAGAAGATCTTCAAGAATTGTTGAGTTAATATGTCTCTGAAGTATGTAAGTGTTCTTTAGGTCGAGAATTGGAGCATCAATACTTCCACGAATAAGTTTTTCAGGTTTAGTATAATAATATTTATCTATGGGTGTTGCAAAAAGGAATGTGTTATTGAATGATACGCGCTCTTTACGACCTGCGCGGCCAACCCTTTGAAGGTAATGGGCAGGTGATGGCGGCGCTTTAAATAAACCTACTGATAATAGGTCTCCGATATCAACACCTAATTCTAGTGTCGGGGTCGCAATGATTGTGTCGACTAAACGACCTTCAAGTTGAGGTTTTTTAAATTCATTTTCAATCTTTCTCCTATCATCGGTAGAAATTGCACCTGTGTCTTCATCAATATTCATCTTAAAAGGTTTGTGGTTAGTATATAGATTAATGTAATAATTACTCCTATTTTCATGTAAAAAAGACTCGAAATCGATCGATTCTAAATTACCACTACAAGAGGAGGCTAAGCATAATCCATTAGTGTGATTTGCATACACACGTTTACATTTGTTACAGCGAGAGATTCGTGTAGGGATTTTAACAACTAGAGACGAATTACTTACCATATAACCACTAACAGTATATCCAAATCTATTAACATTAATAAAAACAATAAAATTTTGTTTACTAAGGAATTCGAAAATAATGCTTAGAATTTCATCAATAGAATTATTCTTAATGCTTGGTAAACTTGTTTTAATAATCTTCTTCAAGTTGCGAGATTTAACAAATGACTTTATTTCTATATAAGGAATTGAAATTTTTTCTGCATTAGAATAAAGGACAATTTTATCATATTTACTTAAATGTAGTCCTTGTATTGCACCATTAGTTCGCATTTCGTCTAGAATTGCAATTAATATATTACGCCAGAGTGATAGATTTTTAGATTCTGGTAATTTTGATGCCGCTACCGATTTCACCCATTTTTCTTCAAAATCATTATTATTTTCGAGTCCAACATAATTAATTTCAATTAGACCTAAGTTCTCAAGTGAGCGTTGTGCACCAGTTAGCGACGATAGTTCCAAAAGAATTTTTTTCTTTATCTCTTCTGGTTTAAAAGTAGATATATCCCAATTGCCCTGGAACCACTCATTCATTGTATTAATGCAAGCTTCCTCTAGTTGGAATAACCGTATACGCTTATTCTCATGCTGACTTGTCATCAAATATATTAGATTCCTTAGACTATGAATTGAATGCTCTTCCTCTAATTGGCCAGCTAGATAGGAAGCCCCCTGGCGAGAGTCTGTGAAGATTAACATCTTTTTGTATGCATCTGGTAATAGGCTATACACAAGATCAAATAATGCAACGCTTGCTGTATTTGAGCTTATAGAAATTTTACTCAGAGCTGAGTAGTTACCATAGTATCTTCCGCAGAATGGACATGTAATAGGTTTAGTATCATTATTGAATTCTTTACGCAAATGGATGCAAATATCCAATAATTCCTTAGAGTGACAGAAAGAACAATTATCATCAACTGTATCGAGTATAGATCCGCATGATAGGCATTTTTTTGCCATTATTGTTGTATCATCCATCTCATCAGGAAAATCAAGGCTCTGCCATATAGGCATGATTTTTATTGAATATTCGTCATTATACTTTACCTTCTGTAGGCGAATCTCTCTATTACGGCCTATTCCTAACCTTTTTCTAATATAATCATCATTACTATAATCACGGTATGCAAGTAACTCTCTTTCGTTGACTAGTGTTATAAGAAATTCATGACCACAAAATCGACAAACACCTAATTCATCTACTGCGTATCCACATATCTCACAATGGTCCCTTGGTTTTATATATATTTGTCCGCATTTTACGCAACGGTAGAGTTGCTCCACTGATTTAAAGAAATTATGCACATTTACATTTATGAGGTTCAACTTTCTGTCCGGATCTGAAATATGGGGATTTGATGCTAAACTTGCAAGCTTAAGGTATGTCCATATGATTTCATATAACTGTTCATCTTTTACATTTTTAACTAGATCATTTAGATGAGTATCTGTTTTTAGGAATGTTGCTATTTCAGTTATATTTCTAGGTAATTTAAGGTAAGTAAAAATAGATTCAAATATAGGATTTTCAAGTAGCGCTTTACCTACTGCGATAGAATAAGGTTTTGTAGGAGGCAAACATGCGCCAAGTTCATTAAAAATATTTTTAATTGTATCAATGGATATATTTTCATCATCTAAGTTATTAATTTGATATACTTCTTTTATAGGTATTACTTGCTTTAAATTTGAACCATTATTACCGAAATAAATAGGCTCAAATGACCCCTCAATGATATCATTACTATCAAATTTGGCCCCAAATAATGTTCTACCAAAAGAAGCAATTTGGTCCTTACGTATATCTTCATCAATAGTAGAAAGAGTGGCACTTAAGCCAATACATATTGGATCATCTTTAATCTTATGACCATGCACATCTAAGGTTAATTTGTTATGTAATCGGCGTATGAGTAGTGCAACATCAATTCCTCTAGCACCACTATAAGTATGTATCTCATCAAATACTAAAAATTTTACACGACTTGAGCTAAATATTCGGTCATCAATTTTTCGAAGCATGAGATGTTCGAGCTGTACATAGTTTGTAATCAGTATATCTGGGGGATTTTCTCGTATTCTTTTACGTGTTAAAAGTTGAAAGTCTATCCATATATTATGATTTTTTTCACACGACAAACGCTCATGGTCTGGATCATAGGAGATACCTTGTAAATCGCAATCCTTGCTACATCCAAGAATTACACGAGATGTGTCATCAATATAACAATTTTCTTTTGAACTTGCCATTTTCTTAGCCATATCTATATTATTTTCAGGCGTATCACTAGTGTATATAGCAAAAGTTATTTGTTCGTCTCTTGGTAAGTCTTTATTGAGTCGCCATAGAATTTTACGTAAACGATCTACCTGATCATTAGCTAATGCATTCATTGGGTATACAATAATAGCTTTTACACCAGGTTCACTACGGTGTTCGTAACAATAATTGATAATAGGTATAAGAAAAATTTCGGTCTTACCACTACCGGTATTAACTGAAACAATGATATTTTTTCCATCCAAGATATGGGTGATTCCTTTCTCTTGGTGACGATAGAGCCTGTTAATATATTTAAACGCTTTCTTTACCGCTATATGTATGCGCTCTGGTTCATATTCTGCAAAATCCGAGCCAGGCTCATATTGTCCAGAGATGGAGATATATGGTCCTTTGTGAAGATATTCATAATTTAACTGACTTTTAAGCTGTTGCTGTAATGCATTATTGTTTGGGGCAAATGATGCTAGAAAGAAATTAAAATATTCTTCGTCTAACTTTTCAGTTGCGACGATTGGATTCCAATCGATATTATTTATTAATGAACCCATGCTCGTACCCACCTATTAATAATAGTTGTCTTTGTAAATTCTAATAAATATTAAACATCATAGAAATATAATTTTTGGTACGTCCAATAGTTATTATGGTGTATTGGTGGTTATGTTTTAGGGGGTTATAGTAATTTAAAAGAGATTGGCTTATAATTTTTGGGCTACGTGGGTCGCGTCCCAGATTTTTTTATAATATTATATAAATTATTTAATATTTTAGCCTTATTCCTATAATTCTATCTTTGGCAAAATAGTCCTCTCAAAGCCACAGCTATGGCATGGCGAGTTCGAGACCTGTGTTACTGATAGTTACACTTGTGCCGAGAAGGCGCTAGTTGCCACATGTGCTGAATCCTACCGGGTGGTTAGTACCAGGGACTTATTGGCCATCATGCAACACCTCGGGGTTGAGATAAGCAGGAGTAGTGTGAGCAGGATGGCAGGCGAACTGGACGAGTAACTCGCCTCTTTCCAGTCCAGGTTAATCGAAAAAGAATACTCTATGTTTATATGGATGTACGTGGACGCCGCCTACCATAAGATACGAGAGCACGGGTATGTGACAAGGGCGTTGTTCATAGCCGTCGGAGTGAATGAGGACGGGTACAAAGTGGGTCCTCGGATTAAGGCTGACCGACAATGAGGGGGAATAGTTCTGGCAGGAGTTCTTCTAAAGTCTAAAAGAAAGAGGCCTCCATGGAGTGGAGTTGGTGATTAGTGACGGTCATGAGGGGATTAAGAACGCTGTAAAAGTGTGTTTCAACGGTGCGAGCCGGCAGATGTGCAACGTACACTTTGCAGGTTGGCTTTGAAGAGCGTGCCAATGAAAGACCGCAAAACAGTGAACGAGCTATTAAAAAAGGTGATGGGGTCGCCCGAAGACCTAAAACGCATGGGTAATGAATTAGAATCGAGACACCCCCGTGTGACCCGGTTGATCGATAAATACTACTATGACTTGCCTACTACCAGGCTTATCCCAGGTACATGTGGAAGAAGCTCAGGACTACTAACATGCTCGGACGTACCGTAGAGGAGATCAAGCGGCGTAGCAAGGCTTATCGGGGCCTTCCCTAATCCTGAAAGTGCCATGAGAGTCGCTACAACCATCCCCATGCACCGAGGAGGAGTGGATAAAAGACAAAAGGCATATACTCATAAAAACAGACCAGGAAACAGAAAAAGAAACAAAGATAGAGCTAGAAGTACAAGGCTAAACCAATTTACAAAAAAATGATACATTATCAACTAACTTAGATTATGCGCCTAAAACCTCGGAATCAATGCTTAAGCTTAACCATATATTATTTTTGAAAGTAAATCTTTTGCAATTTCATTTTCTGGGTTTAATTCTAAAGCTTTTTCTATGTAAATCTTGCTTTCAACTAAATTACCTATTTCATAATAAATAGATGCTATCATAAGAAATGCATCAAAATTAAATTGGTCAATGATCGATACATTTTTAAACTCCTTAATAGCCTCATTATACATTGATTTTTTTAAAAAACATAACCCTAAAGCATTATGATACAAAACAGATGTACTATCCTTCTTTATTAATTCTTTATATTCTAAAATTGCATCATCTAATAATCCCATATCTTCATAGTTTTGGGCGATATTAAATAGTAAGTTTTCATCATTAGAATATAGTTTTTCAAATATTATTAATTCTTGCTTTTGACCGCTTAAATTTCCACTATCACGATAAATATTAGCTATTATTTTATGTAATAATGGATTATCAGGATGCCTATCAATCGCCTTTTTTAATATATTAATAGCTTCAACATATTTACCAATTTTTTTATTAATTAATGCAATGTTTATATAAGCTTCATCGTAATATTCATCTAATGTAAGTAAGTTTGAAAACTCGTTGATACTTTTTTCATATTCACCTAATCTACAATAAATTAGGCCAAGTTTAAAATATGCGATTGCATAATCTTTATTTAAACTAATAACTTTTTTATATGAGGCAATGGCATCATTGATAAGCCCACGTTTATCATATATTAATGCCTTATAATAATGTGCTTCGATCAAGTTAGGTGAAAGACTAATTGCTATATTAAATTCATCAAGAGCTTTATCAACCTCTCCATCCTGAAAATATATAATACCAAGTTCATATGGATATAACGCATTTTCTGGATCATTTTTTATTACTTTTTTCATCTCAAATTCAGCTTCTTTAACTAATCCATTTTTATTAAGTGCAAGAGCTTTTAAATAATATAAATAGTTATCATCGGGATTAAAATGGATAGCTTTATCATACTCCTTAATAGCATTATCTATCATATTTAGTTCTTCGAATATATGTCCAAGTAAAATATATGGTTCTCGATAAATTGGATATAATTTTTCGGCCTCCAATAATTCATCTATACTTTCCTTTATTTTCCCAGAACGATAATATACTTTGCCTAGATGATAATGTGGGAAATAGAATGTCGAATCTATTCTCAAAGACTCTCGAAGATGATATATAGCTTCATTATACATTTCTTTAGCAGCATATGCACGGCCTATTTCACAATGTGCTTCTGCACTTTTAGGATTAAGTTTAATTGTCTCATTATACTCTTTAATAGCATCATCTAATAGATTTTCAGCCAGATAAAGGTTAGCTAAAGCGAGGTGTGCATCAATAAAATCTGGTTTTAAATCAATTGCAATTTTATAATTTTTAATAGCTTGCTCTATGTCATTTAGAAGTGAATAACCCTCACCTAAGCCATAATAAGCAAAGTAACAATTCGGATTTAATTCGATAGATAAAGATAATTCTTTTATTCCGCTTTTAATTTCATTATTATTTAATAATGTAAATCCTAATTTACAATGAGCTTCATAATAGTCAGGATTTCTTTCTACCTCTCGTTTTAAAGTCGATATATTATTATCATATTTCATAGATTATTAACCTCAATTAAGATTTCATATTTTCAAGTACCCCTGAAAGCAGTACTTCTAAAAACCTCCAGGATTGCAAATTACCATTATTTTTGTTTTGTAAGATCTTACGTACAAACTCTAGATCATAAACATTTGCTTTTTCGAGCGACTTGCACCAATAAAATTTATATTCAAAAATATAACTATCTTTCTCAGGAGTGCTGGGGCTTATATAATTAGTATTAAAACCTAAGAATGTGGTTCCATCTTCAGATATATTTATAAATGACGTTTTTCTTCCCGGAGCTTCAAGCTTACATATCATTTGCCCATTTAAAAGATTCCATAAGATAATTTTTTTATAATACTTATCGGCTGTTATTAAAATATTATTATCTGGTGTTATATCCAAAGACTCTATCCAATCGTTATGCCCTTTTAAGGTATAGATTAATTTTTTATTAATAAGATTCCAAATATCGATAGTACCCGTGGCACTGCCTGTAACTATCAATTTTCCATCAGATGTAACCTTTATAACTTCTATAGTCCCTATATGTTTTTTCATCTTTTTTATGAGACTACCGTCAGCCATATTCCATAAGTATATTTCAGGGCCTGTTGTAGTTATCAATACCTTTTCATCAGGAGATAATAAAATGTTTAATACCCTATTTTCACTTCCTAAGTTATAAGGACCCTCAAATATGTGTATTATTTCACCTGTAGACAGATTATATTGTATAATTTTATTATCAGCATATCCCGCGAATAATAATTTTTTATCTTTTGAGACATATATACTAGTAACGGATACCGCCGGACCATCATACACCCGAATTAATTTTCCATCCATTAGATAAAAAGAACTTAAAGACCCTTCTTCAGTACCAAGTATCAATAACTCCCCATCTTCAGATATCTCAAAAACATTTATATTTATGTCTTTTGAGTATAATGGTTCTATATCATAATTATTATTTAATATTCTATATACATCTAAGTAATAAGTTACTTTATATGTCCCTGATAAACTATAATAAAAATTTTGTATTAGACTAAAAGCATCATTGTTTTTTGATTCCTTGACTAACTTAAAAAGTAGTATATTATTTTTAATTGATATCTTACATTTATCGGCTTTTCCAACATTTAAATTTACCATTTTTATTAATGATGGTATAGGCTCTAAAAAGAATCCATTGTTAGGATATGCTGTTATGAGTTTATTCCATAATTGAGCACTATTACCACTTGGTGACCAACCACTATTTTTTAATATATCGATAATTTTTGCAGCATCATGCGGAGTCGATTTGAAAATTAAATCCCATAATTTTTCCCATTTTTGTTGCTCTTTTAAAGTTTCGATGAAATTTTCCACATCCACTCTACTCAAGGAAAACCCCTCTATAAACTAATGTAATTTTTTCTTAATAAAGATTATGTTTTATTGTTTATATAATATTATATTTTCTTATAGAAATTTCTAGAAAGATAAGTATTTTTATATGAAATTCTACACGAATAATTACAATATTTTAGGTATTATAAACTAACTTAGAAATTATATTATCAAAATAACTAAAAAAATACAAAATATGGTTAATTGTATTACTTTTTTAACTTTTTATTCAAAAGTTTTTTGATCCAGTTTATGGCGAAGCTAATGCTTTTTGATAGTATTGTGAATGTTTCGCGTATGAGTTCTGTTAATTCGTCTCTTGTCTGCACGAATTTGATGGAGACTCTTCTTTTTATGGTTTTCCAGATGTATTCTATGGGATTGAGGTTTGGCGAATAGGGTGGAAGGTACACTAGTGTTATGCCCAGTTCTTCCGCTGTTTTTTGGACTGTTCTGGCTTTATAAGAACTGAAATTGTCGAGAATGATAAGGATGTTTCTTTCGGGGTTCTTTTCTCGTATTTCCTGGAAGAATTCGCAGAATGACCTGGCACTTGAATCGTCTTTAAAATTGATATGGGATTCTCCGTTCAAGGCATAAAACCCGAACGTGTTTGCCCTCAACCTCCTCGTGTTCTTGACAAGTCTCGGATGGTTGAAACATAGCCTGACAGTGTTACTCGTCGTCTGGGGACTGGTCTCGTCCAGGAACCCCACGATCCACGTCTCGCCAAGGTTTAACTCGTCGAGGTTTTTTTAAAATATCAGGGGCGTCCAACGGCTGGCGATAATCATTCTGGTACGGCTTGCCACACTTCATGCCCAGCCCATGCAAAATCCGGGAGACCTGGCTCACATGATAATCAACGCCAAACTCCTCAAGGATGAGGTCCTTGATCTCCCCAAGCGTCCAATCATCCCTCTCCCTCAACAATGAACACAGGCTATCCAAATCCTCTTTAGAGAGCTTCGAGGGACGGCCGCCGCCAAAACGCGGCACCAGGCCCTCATAGCCACCCTCATTCCAACGTCGAAGCCACTCATAGCCGACAGCTTTGACCATGCCAACCCTCCCAGACGCCTCCTCCACGCCCAGACCATCATACAAGTACAAAATGAAATACAAACGATTCAAAACCCGGATATCCTTCTCCAAACGACGAACACGATCCCGCAAGACCTCCTCAGACTCATGCACAACAACCCTAAACTCACCAATACGAGCCATACATAAAAAAATACAAAATATTAGTTTAAATAATATTACAAAACACTATATTCTAGATATTATTATAATAATTTTATTAAATTATAAAGTATTATTTTCACTAAACAATAATTTAATCTATATACTTTATACTGTATAAGGACTGTCTAGTGAGTAATATGCTATAATATTGGGCAGTGTCCG
>Ga0272448_1005259_pt1 | contig 14377 bp, 10 predicted proteins | sample YNPCB0191_FD_202220 | JGI IMG/M metagenome (GOLD analysis project Ga0272448, IMG submission 202220) | Hot spring sediment microbial communities from Yellowstone National Park, WY, United States - YNP-CB-019-1 | ecosystem: Environmental > Aquatic > Thermal springs > Hot (42-90C) > Sediment...
AGGGCAAAACCAATAGTAATACAAACAGGAATCTCTGCTAAACCTCCCTGGGATCGTAAATAAGGGACAATAAAAGCGGCTAATACAAGTGCTATGGAATGAAAGATTATAATATTCTCAATTTTATGTCTTAAATTATTATTTTTAATCCATTCAAATACTAAAAATCCGAGAGTTATTAACCAGATAAATCTCCACATCTGCCAGGAAAAGATTATAACGATTGTAAAAAGTAAAGATGCAAAGAGAGATTTCAGACTATTCTTTTTTAAATAAAAAACAAGTAATCCGAGATGGAAAAATATAAGAGGCAAAGCAAGAATCTCTCTTATAAACATTCCATTTACTGTTCTTAATAAAGAAGCAACGGAGACAGCATAGGACAAAAAAGAAACCAGTGAGATCCACACAGACCCTGTTACAAGATAACTTAGAAAATACGCAGCAAAACCACAAAGACTTGAAAAAAACCAAGAGGTATATTCTGTAAAACGATGAATTGGAATTTTATTAAAAAAAGGCAAACGATGAAGATATCCCACTATATATTCCTGAAATGTATCTGAACGAGAATGAATCTTATAGCCATGAGGGTATTCTGCGTTATAATCAATTAAAGGCAACTTTCCATACTTACTTATCATTGAAGCATATCTTAAATGGATAGCTGCTTCTGTAATATATATAGGAGAGAATTCATCTTTTCTATCACGGATACTAAAAATTTTATAACGAAAATAAATAGAAAGGCACCATATAATAAATAATAGTACAATTATCAAAAATTTTTTTAAAGTATTCATCACCATCTCAGATAGATATGATATGATAGAGTTTATTTATTGTCAAGAAAAAACTATAAAAAAATAGAAAATATTAGTTTTTTATATTATTCTCAATAAAATATGACAGAAAAAGAAAACTTATCACTGTGGGATATTTCTCTTACTTTTATTGATGGCAGGGATACTACTATGAGAATGTATAAAGGCAATCTTCTTTTAGTAGTAAATACTGCAGGAGATTGCAAATTCTCATACCAGTATGAGAGTCTGGAGAAATTATTCAAAAGATATAACAAAAAAAGATTTTTTGTTCTTGCGTTTCCTTCTGATGATTTTGGTAAAGAACCTGATGATAATGAAACAATCCAGAAAAAACTTATTCAGAAAAAGATAACATATCCTGTATTTTCCAAGACATCAGTAAAAGGAGCTTTAAAACATCCATTATTTTTATGGCTTACAGACAGAACAATTCAACCTGAATTAGGAGGAAAAGTATCCTGGAACTTTAACAAATTTTTAATTTCTCCAAAAGGAAGACTTGTTGCAAGATTTATTTCAAGTGATGAACCTTTAAGTAAAAATTTTATTGAAACAATAGAATCTTTTTTACCAGAGGAATCTTTATGAATCTTATATTCAACTTTCCTGAACTTTTAAAACAATCTATGACTGTTGTTCGTTTTTTAACTCTGCTACAGATTTTTTGCGGTTTAATAATCTTTGTCATATTATTTTTCATCTCTGCTCCATACGGAAGATACTTCAAAAAAGATTTAACATTCTCTATAAATGCACCTACAGCATGGTTTATTATGGAATTTCCTTCTTTATTAATAATGTTAGTAATGACAATCTATAATTTAAATAAAGCATCAGATTGTGGAACGATGATACTTGCGATATTATGGATTACACATTATTTCTATCGTTCAATTATATATCCATTTATAATAAAGAGAAGCAACCCTTTTCCTTTTTTTATTATACTATTTGGATTTATTTTTAATATAAACAATTCATTTATAAATTCAGTTTATCTTTTTTTTTCTTCAAGAGAGATTGATTTAATTTTCATTATAGGGATCATTCTTTTTATTTCAGGATTTTTAATTCACTTTACATCTGATTTAAAATTAAAAAGATTAAGAGATGAAAAAGAGGGATACTTTATACCTGAAGGACTTTTATTTAAATTTGTTTCTTCTCCAAATTATTTTGGAGAGATAATAGAATGGATTGGTTTTGCGATTGCAAGCAGAACTCTTGCAGGTTTTGCATTTGCGTTATTCACATTTGCAAATCTTGCACCGCGTGCTTTAGCAAATCACAGATGGTATAGAAAAAATTTTGCTAATTATCCTTTAAATCGGAAAGCATTAATTCCGTTTATTTTTTAAAATTAAATTGGGCAGGGATGGATTCGAACCACCGTAGACCGAAAGGTCGCCGGGTTTACAGCCCGGTGCAATTGACCGCTCTGCCACCTACCCTAATAATTTTTAGACTGAGCTAGCAGAGGGACTTGAACCCCCGACCAGCCGCTTACAAGGCGGCTGCTCTACCGACTGAGCTATGCTAGCATCCTTTATAATAAAAATATATTATCTTTTAAAGACTTCGTCAATTATATATTGATTTTTTTTTAAATAACCTTATTTACACAATAAAAGATTTTCTTTATCAAAAGATACAGTATATATTCCATTCTCGGAACTAAGTTGTAAATTATTTTGAAACACTTTAAAATTTTCATCAGTTTTTATTTTTAGATTAACACCTGAAGGAAAAGGTTTAGGCTTTTTCCATTTCAAAACAATTTTATTTTTACCTGAAAGATTAGTTTTATTCAATGCTTTTTTAACAATCTTTGCTGCCTTCATATATGCAGAGACTTCACCAAAGGTTGCAATCCAAATCTCTTTTTCAAGACTTTTTAATATCTCAAGAATTTCAACAAAAGTCTTTTTTGGTATAGGTTCCCATCCCCAGGGAGTGCCTTCAATACCATGAATCATAAAAACAGTCCATGCTCTATTAGAGATTGCTGTTGTTATCCATCTTTTATAAGTGTCTATATCAAGATGTGTTAAAGTAGTTTGACTCGGGATGTTAAAAAAATCAAGTTCTGAATCAAAAGAGATATAAAAATCACCACCTCCTCCACGACTTGCAATATGAAATTTAGGTAAAATCTTTCTATAAAAATCTGTTATTTCTCCAAAAGGATATGCAAATGAAAAAGGATAAACTTTAAATTCTTTTAGAATATCATCTTTTGCATTTTTTATCATATTTAAACTTTCAGCATAACTCAAATTTTGAGGATGAGGATGTGTTACAGTATGGCTTCCTATTTCATGTCCGTTCTTTAAAATACTGCACCATTTTTCTTTTTCTTCTTTACTCCATTTTTGTATAGCAGAAGTGATAATAAAAAAAGTTCCTTTAAAACTATATTGATCAAGCAAAGGAATAGCAGAATCAATATGAGAAGGGTCTCCATCATCAAAAGTTAAAGATAAAGCAGCAACATATCCATTCCATGGTAAGATTTCACAATTCATAGCATTTAAAATCCTTAAATTTAATAAAAATATTATCAAAATTATTCTTTTCATTCTTTAATTATTATATAGAATCAAAATTTATAAGTCAAAAAATGTAGGAAATAAAAAGTGAAGGGACAGACTCTCTAAAAAATCTTCTACATTCTCTTTCATAGGTGGATTATTTTATGCATTAATCTTAACTTAACCAGGATTGAAATAGTGAATTTAGGACTATTTACTCAGACTAATCTCACAATTATCTAACTATAAACCATATTCAGACAGATTAACAAATTCACTCCACTTTTTGTGTTCCTCAGAGATGAACTGACTTTCATTCGTAGGTGCAGATTTAAGATCTTCTTCTATACGATCAAGCCATTCAATCTCCAGTTCGTTCAAAAAGAGTTCTCTTTTTTCTATACCTTTTTTTAATATTTCCACAGTTTTTATGGCTGTCTGTAAAGCTCTGGTATAATAATTTTCAGTTGAAATTATTACCTTAGATATTTCTATGATAGAATCAGGAGTAAAAATGTATGCCTGTGGATCCCGAAATGCATCTGTTTTCACAAACCAATCGCGCAGAATATTTTGACATCCATCTTTCAAGGAGATATCAAAGAGACGGCAATCATATATGAGTTGTTCCATCGATACTACTGGAGCCATTCCAGAGAGAAGTTTGATGTTCTGGACGGATTCATTACTCCAGAGATCTGCATAAGCTCCGGCAATATTTCCAAGGCTACTAAAGTGTGCACATGCTGAGGCCCGACCTTCTATTGACATAGGAATTCCAGTAATAGCCTTAATGAACGGATTCTCATAACCACAATCTTTACCTGGGCCTAAAGATCCTACTTCATAAGATACTAAAGATCGACAAGCACAGATTGTCCTAACTATTGCAGCAAAAACTTTGGGAATGTATTTGCGGTCTGCCAGGACCATTGCAGTGTTTGCTATTCCACACGCTGTATCACCTGAAGGTACTGTTTTAGTCGTATTAGCCAGAGAACAAATATTAGTCCAAAGATATTCCATATCCCTTGCAGCAAGAGAACCTGCACCAAACAAAACTCCACGTATATCTGCCTGGATAATAGCTTTATCTGTAACTTCTTTTCCACCAGTTGACTCAATCGCAAGAAGATCTGCTCCAGATTTAGCACAGATACTAAAACTCTCCATCAGAAGGTCCATCTCTTTTCCACTCCGTTTCTGTGGAGGGGAAGTAAACTCACGGATATCTACTGGAGTTACTCGGATCAGCGCTTTTAATCCTCTTTTTTCTCAAAAATCATCCAATGTTTCGCGAAGGATTGAGGTGATCCAACCTCCCCATTTTGGATCAATGGTCATTTGAGGAAGAAGTTCGAATTCTACAACTAACTGATCCTGTTCTAACTCAACACAGCGTTCGCAGATTCCGGCGATCATTTCCTTATACTGAGACAGGATGTTAAGTCTATTGATTTCAGAGACTTCAATAGGTGGTAATGTAAAATTGATCTCTGGCAGAACACGCCCGGCACCAATAATTACTCCATTCCGACTCAATGGATGTACTGCTTTGCCAAAAACAAGACTATCGCAATTAGACGCAAGTGAAGTAAATTTTTTCATTTTTCTTCCTCCTTGAAATATATTTACATAAATTTTAATATTATATTAAAATGATATAAAGAAAATTTCTTGGATGAATTTCATATGCTTTTGTATAATTATGCTTTTTTTTGAGTAATAACTTTTTCAGTCCGAAAAAACTTTTAATGGAGAAAAACAGGTATTCAAATAAATTCATAGATCTAAAAGTTCAACAGCATTGATCAATCAAATTTTAATAATAGTCCTTTAATTATCTTTGTATCTTAAAAATCTCTTTTTAAAGTTTTTTCACCAAGAAATATTTTTATTATAAAATTTGTGTTAGAAGTATTTGCTGTCTCAATAGGTGAAAATGATCACCTGTAAATATAGTAACACATTTATTTCTTAAGTTATTAACTTATTATTCCTCACTTCATTTTATTGTAACTTATTAAAGTTGATATACTACAATTTCTTTATTCTGGTAATATTTTTCAATAAATTCTCATAACAAGTTGTATATATGATTTTTAGTTTAGTTAACAATTTACCCTAATTTCATAGATTTATGTATGTAACACTTTCTACAATCTTTTTATTAAAAAAATATAAAAAAATTTGACATTAAAAATTTTTTATTATTAAATTATTTTATTATCACAGGGGAAGCCGGTGAAAATCCGGCACAGTCCCGCTACTGTGGACAGACTACAATCGTCCAGAATGCCACTGGTTATAAAACCGGGAAGGCGGACGAAAGGTTGTAAAGTCTGGAGTCAGGATACCCTGAGATAATACATAGATCTTTTCCTTCGAGTGAAAGGATAAAAGATCAAAAAAACCTGAAGTGTGACAGACGGGTAAGCCTTCGGTATATACTATTTCTGCCGGAGGCTATAGTTGATCTTCTTTATCTTATCTTTTATCTTTTTTTCTTCAACATTAGAAGCTATTCAATTTGAAGAGACTGTTGTAAGATCTCATAAAGAAGAAGAAGAGTCTGTATATAATAATATCTTTTTAAACACAAAAGATTACTTTATTCCAGGTTACAGTTTGCAACATATACTTTCAATTGGGGACACTCTGATAACAGGAGGTCAAACTCCAGGGAGTCTTGCAACAGTATCAATAAGAGGTGCAGGTTCAGTTAATTCTTTAGTTACAATAATGGGAGTTCCTGTAAATTCAGCGCAGAATGGAGTCTTTGATCTTTCACTTTTACCTTTAAATTTTTTTAATACTGTCGGAATAATAAAAGGCGGCTGTTCTTCAATAAAAGGAGCAAACGCATCTTCAGGCACTGCAACATTGTTCCTGTTTCCAAAACAAGAAAAAAACAGTCTCTCTTTAAATCTAACTAAAGGAATAGAAGACAGAACAGAATTTTTATTAAACAGTTTTATAAAGATATCTCCTTTATTCGGGTTTTCTTTAAATGGATTCTATCATACAAGTCGTAATGCATTCTTTTATAAATTTGAAGATGTTCCTATGATCAGAACAAATGCTGGGAATACAAACATTGCTTTAAGTAGTTCTTTATTTTTTAAAAAAGGGATCTTCTCTTCAGATCTTCATTTAATCTTTTCAGTTAAAAGAACAGGGATTCCAGGTCCTGCTTATCCTCAAAATAAAACAGCACATGAAAATGATAAGATGTTTTTTATTCTTTCTCATAACACTTTTTCTTTTCCATTATTTACAGAACTGGATCTTTCTTTTATTTCTACACTTACAGGTTATACAGATATCGCTGTATTTTCTCTTCATCAAACAGAACAGTTCTGGTCAAAATTAGCTCAAACAGCATGTTTTGAAAATTTTTCTATTTATTATGGAATTGAAAACAGATGGAATATTATAAAATCTACACAGATAGGTAATAAAGAAAGATTTCTATTTTCACCTTTCTTTTCTTTTGAAATATATAAAAATAGTTTAAAGATAATATTACGAACAAGGGTTGATATAAATTCTACATATGGGATTGTTCCTTCAGCAACAGGAGGTATTCGTTTAAAATTAAAAGATAAAGTTGTTTTTCGTTCTTCGTTATCTAAATCTTTCAGAGAACCTACTTTCAATGACCTTTACTGGCCAAAGGATTCTTTTGCAAAAGGAAATTTAAAACTTAAACCTGAACATTCTTATAATTTTGATACAGGATTAGAATTTTATTTTTTAAAGTGGCTATATGTTCAATCAACAGGATTTGTTTGCTGGTATAAAGATCTTATTGTATGGCAGGAAGGTAAAGATTCTATATGGTCACCGGAAAACTTTTCATCTGCTCTTTATACAGGTTTTGAAATTTCAGGTGATATTAACTTTTCTTTTTTTAAACTTTCAGGTTCTTTTTCACATATTTTACCTTACAACCTTACAGAAGGTTATTATTATGGGAAATTTATTCCGTATGTTCCCTTTGATAGGATAGGTGTAACATTTCTTACAAAGATAAGATATTTTAAACTGTTTTTACGATATTCTTGGACAGGGTTCAGTTATACAACAAAAGCAAACACTGTATCTTTTAATACATTAACAAATCCTTTTTCTTCTCTTGATTGTGGATGTGAATTTGAATGGAAAAATATAAAAATCTCAGCATCAGGACTTAATCTTCTTAAAAGATGGGATTTTACTCTATACAATCAACCTGTAATGGGAAGATATATAAACATCATGATAGGATATGAAATAAAATTTAACCAAAAGGAGGTTTCAAATGAGGTTAATTAAAATTTTATCTTTTTGTCTATTTATTATCTTTTTCTTGTTAAGTTGTTCAAAAGTTCCAACATCACCAGGTGGAGGAGCATTACCCTTTGAAGGACCTGGTTGGTATGTAATTGACGAGGCAAATGATTCTGTTACAGGTGTCTCTCTTATTACTTTTCAAATTTATCGAAACATTATGCCAGAGGCAAACAGTGCTGTAATGGCTGACATTGCTTTTTTACCAGATTCTAAAATTGCATATATTGCAGGTGGATATACTTCATGGAATTCTGAAGGCTCACATGATATAAAGGCATTTGATCTAAGTTCTGGTACAGTAAGATATACTTACAACATCGGACTTGGTAATACAATTCCTTCAGGTGGATTAAAAGAAGAAGCAAATAAAATTTATACTGTGTTCTATTCAGATTCAGGAAATGGAAAATTTATAAGACTATCTTCTTATCTTGGTTTAGAAAAGACTATTTCTATTGGTGGCATGCCTCAAGGATTAACTGTTAAAGATGGGAACATATTTATATCATGCATAAATGACTATTCTTATGCTACTAACTGGGTTTCTATTATACCTTCAGGGTATTCAACAGCAGAACGATTTTTTATAACAAATAAAAATCCTGTATCTTCATGTTTATCTTCAGATGGAAATACACTGTATCTACTCTGTGCAGGAGACTGGGGATTAAAATATGGTTCAATTGTTATGATAACAAATATTCTTTATCCCAATCGTGGTATAAAAAATGTATATCAACTGAATGATTTCATCTTAGGAAAGATTATAGAAATAAATGATAGAATCTTTTTTACAAGTTCAAATGGTTTATACGAATATGATCCATTATTGAACAATGCTTCTATTGTAGCATTAAATGGAAAAAATCTTAATGATATAGATTTTAAAGATGGATTAATTTACATAACATCAGGATGGGGAGGGACTGAATGTTATATTTTAAATTTTTCAACATTTGAGATAACAAAGACTCTTTCTGTAAATGGTGGAATGGGAGCACTCGCTGATTAGTCTTAATGATTTAATTTACATTGTCATTTAATAATGTAATTTATTATTTTAATTATATGCAAAAGATATGTTTCAATCGTAATCTTTTATATGGTTGTGGAGCACTTGAAGGTTTAAGTGACTTAATAAAAGGTAAAGGAGAAAGATGTCTTCTTGTTACAGGGAAAAGTTCTCTTAAAAGTTCTGGACTTTTTTCTTATATAACTAATCTTTTAAAAAAAGGCGGTGTAAAAGATATAAAGATTTTTGAAGTCCAGGGAGAACCTGATACTGTTATTGTTGAAAGATGTGTAGAATCTTCTAAAGATGTTAAATTTGTAGTTGCAGTTGGTGGAGGAAGTGTTATTGATACAGCAAAAGCATCATGTGGACTTCTTACAAACAAAGGTCCTGTAGAAAGATATATGGAACTTACTAACACTACTGAAAAATTTATAAACGATCCTCTTCCATTATTTGCGATACCTACAACTGCAGGAACAGGAAGTGAAGCTTCTCAAAATGCAGTTATACTTTCAAAAAAAGATTCAATCAAAGCAAGTATAAGAGACAGTCGTCTTCTTCCAGAAGGTGTAATTCTTGATCCTGAAATGATACTTAATGTTCCAGAAAATATTGCTGCATATTCTGGGATGGATGCACTTGTTCAGTTGATTGAAGCATATACAGGTAAAAAAACTGTAACTTTACTTGATAGTCTCATAGAAGATGCTATAAGAAGAATAAAAAATTCATTTTTTATTTATATTAAAGATCGTAAAAATAAAGATGCTGCATCTGATATGCTTCTTGCATCTTATATAAGTGGTCTTGCATTAGCAAACATTGGACTTGGTGCTATTCATGCACTTGCAAGACCTTTAGGTTCTGCAGGTATTCCTCATGGACTTATATGCGCTATTCTTTTGCCTTATGTTATTGAAAAAAATATTGAATATAACAGACCTCGTTTTGATAAAATTGCAGAAATCTTTGAAATAAAAGAACGCTCTAAAAGACTTGCTGATTTTTTTTATAATATGAATAGAAAGTTAGATATACCACAGAGTCTAAAAAATTTTTCTCAAATTATTCCTGATATAAATATCATAATAGAAAAATCAAAAGGAGGGAGTTTAAAGAATAATCCAAAAGAACTTTCAGATAATGATATTGAAGAAATTATTACAAACGCTTTAAAAGGTAAATAAAAAATTTATCAAAGGAGGGCTACAATGGAATATATCAATGAAAGGGACAGAGAATTTAGAAATAAAACAAGCGGACCTAAATATATTTTCAGAGGACCTAAACTTGAATGGGGAATACTTGTTTTAAATCCTTCTGAAAAGTTAGGTCATCATTTTCATGAAAAAGTCGAAGAGACTTTTTTTCTTGAAGAAGGTGAAGCAACAATGATTATAAATGGCAAAGAGATTCAAGCACAGAGAGGTGATGCTTTTAGATTAGACCCAGGTGATACTCATGATATAGAGAATAGAACAAAATATGCCTGCAGATTTATCTTTATAAAATGTCCTTATATTCCAGATGATAAAAAATCTTTAAATTAAATAGAATGTTTCAACATAATTTAACTGGATAATTTTAATATTTTATAATGGCAAGATTTAAAATAAGATCAAATTTCAAACCTGCAGGAGATCAAAAAGAGGCAATAAAAAAACTTGTAGAAAGCATAAAGAATCAGAACAAATATCAAACACTTCTTGGTGTAACAGGTTCAGGTAAAACTTTTACAATGGCAAAAGTTATAGAAGAACTTCAAATGCCTTCGCTTGTTATATCTCACAACAAAACACTTTCCGCACAACTTTACCGAGAGTTCAAAACTTTTTTTCCGGACAATGCTGTTGAATATTTTGTAAGTTATTATGATTACTATCAACCTGAATCATACATTCCACAGAAAGACCTATACATTGAAAAAGATGCTTCAATAAATGCTGAAATTGAGAGACTGCGTTTAAGAGCAACAACAGCACTTATGGAACGGCAAGATGTTATTATAGTCGCAACTGTCTCTTCCATATACGGACTTGGTTCTCCTGAACTGTTTAGAGAGCAGATTATAACTTTTGAAAAAGAAAAAGAGATAGACTTTGATGAGATTTTAAACAAACTTATATTTATGCAATATCAAAGAAACGATTTAGAATTTGAGCCAGGTGTTTTCAGACTTAAAGGAGAAAATCTTGATATATTTCCTGCATACGAAGAAGAGGCTGTAAGAATATCTTTTTTTGATAGAATCATTGAAAAGATATCAAAATTTAATCCAGTAACAGGCGAGTTAAAAGAAACCTTAGAAAAATTTACACTCTTTCCTGCAAAACATTTTATAACTCCTATTGAAAGACTTAAAAAAGGAATTGAAGATATAAAAAAAGAGATGGAAGAACAGGAAAAGATGTTTCTTTCTCAAGGCAGGGTTGTTGAAGCACAAAGAATAAGAACAAGAACGCTTTATGATATAGAACTGATACTTGAGACAGGGACATGTCCTGGGATTGAAAACTATTCAAGGCCACTTACAGGCAGACCTCCAGGGTCTGCTGCTGAAACTCTTATATCTTACTTTCCAGAGAATTTTATTACTTTCATTGACGAGAGTCATGTTACAGTTCCTCAACTTAAAGGGATGTATCGTGGTGACAGAGCACGAAAAGAAAATCTTATAAATTTTGGATTCAGACTGCCTTCTGCTTATGATAACAGACCTTTATATTATGAAGAGTTTGAAGCAAAGACAAAATATATTGTATTTGTCTCTGCAACACCATCTGAATTTGAACTTTCAGTATCAAAGGTTATAGCAGAACAACTTATACGACCAACAGGACTCGTAGATCCAGAAATGATCGTAAGGCCCTCCTCCTCACAGGTGCAGGATTTACTGGAAGAAGTAAAAAAAACAGTAAATAAAAATGAAAGAATACTTGTAACAACATTAACAAAAAAGATGGCAGAAGAATTAACTGATTATTTTATTCAGAAAGGAATAAAAGCGAGATTTCTTCATTCTGAGATTGAAACTCTTGACAGAGTTGAACTTATAAGAGATCTTAGAAAAGGAGTCTTTGATTGTCTTATTGGAGTAAATCTTCTTCGTGAAGGGCTTGATCTTCCTGAAGTATCTCTTGTTGCTGTTCTTGACGCAGACAAAGAAGGGTTTCTACGTTCTACAACTTCGTTGATACAAACAGCAGGAAGAGCAGCAAGAAATATCAACGGAAGAGTTATACTATATGCAGATGAAATTACAGACTCTATAAAAAAAGCAGTTGAAGAGACAGAAAGAAGAAGAAAAAAACAACAAGAATATAATAGACTCCACAACATTACTCCAAAATCTATTAAAAAAGAAGTTGTTGATATTATTGAAAGAGAACATGAAGAATCTCTTTCTGAAGTAGAAAAAGTTATAAAGGATGTTCATCTGACTATTACTAAGAGAATGAAACTTTCAGACAGTGAATTAAAAGAAGCCATAATTAAAGAACTTGAGCATAAAATGTTTGAATATGCAGATAAACTTGAATTTGAAAAAGCAGCACTCTTAAGAGATCACATTGCAGCAATTAAAAACGAAAAGATTGAATAATTATCTAAAAAACTTTATCGTTTCTTATCTATGAAAACAAGTTTTTTTGTTACTGGTTTTACTCCAGATGATGATAATACAATAATATACATTCCAGAAGAGATTTTAAAATCTTCTATTGATTTTTCATAAGTACCGGATGGAGTAATTATTTCATCAGATTCATAGATCAAATTTCCTGCTACACTGAATAGACGGAATTTTATTTTTTCTGTCAAATTTTCAAAATGCAAGACTTCATTTTTATATACCGGGACAGGATAAATCTTTACATTATCAAGATTCTCTGCTGCACCTTTTATCTGGGCTGAACCTTCATTGTTCCTTGTTTTATTCCCTATCTCATCTAATGCTTCAATTATGAAATAATGTTTACCAGCAGAAAGCCCTGAAATTTCATATGTCAACTGGTTTGTTACAACTGCAATTGGTATTGTACCATAACTACCCGATGTTGTTGAATGATAAATTCTATAAATAATAAAATTTGTTGAAATATTATCACTTGCTTTTTGCCATGATACTTTTAATCTATCTTTATTTACTTCTTCAATTTTTGTTTCAAAATTACTGAATATTGGAGGATTTGTATCTGCTGTAACAACAGGGCCTGTAATTGAAAATTTTAAATTATCACCAGAAGAACAATAAAGTCCATTTGTTGAAATATGAGCAATAAATGTCCTACCTGGAGTTAATGAAGAGGCTGTATCTAAAAGAACTATTATATCAGCATTATTTGTAATAGAAAGCGAATCATTTGTCCATTTGGATTGACTTGAAGAAAAGTATAAATTTGATACAGAATTCCCAAATTTTAATTTTAATTTAACAATATCCTCTATATTTTTCATTGAACCAAGATTTGTTATCTTTATTTTTTGTAGTGAATGATTACTTGCATCAGTGAACTTGAATGATAAGACAGGCTGTTCTGTTCTATTAACAGTTGTCTGATAAGGAGAAATAATATCAGGAATCAAAACTATATGAGCCGATATGTTAGTAATTTCTGCTGAATACCAGGACTCATTAGTGAAAGCATAATCATCACAGGCAGTTATATGGTAATAAGAAGTTCCAGCATGAGGAATGAAAGAATAATTTGTCTGTGTTATTTTTGCTATGATATTGGCATAAGAGAGATTTGCTGTTCCAGGGATTGCAGATTGATAGATATTATAATGGTGAGTACCAGGAGAAGCATTCCATGACAAATATAAAGTTGGTCCAGAGATATTTTTCATAATTCCTGTTACAACATTTGGTGATTCTGTATCAGCACCAGGTAGAATATTATAAGGACAAAATAGACGATATGGTGTGAAATTAGAATAAGAAGAAAGCCCTGAAATTTTAGATAAGATATCAGATGCAACAGTTGTGCCCCACCAGTTGTTTGTAAGTTTTATTAACTCTGCTGTTATAAGATTTGTTAAGTTATCATAAATGTTATTTTTAATATTTGTAATAATGACACCTGAATTTATTTTCAAACCATAAGTATTGCTAATTATACTATTTAATTGTAATTTTAAAGTAGAGTTGTTTGTAATTGAGATTCCATATTCTGAATTTTTTATTTTATTATACTGAATTTTTATATTTGATGAACTTCCAAAAAAATAGATTCCATAGTTACTGTTTTCTGTAATTATATTTTGTATAAGTATACAATCTTTGACATTATCAAGTGCAATTCCTGCATTATTGGCATAGAGAATATTTGTTCCGATAATATTATTTATAGAATTAGATCCCAGGACAATACCACAACCGTTCCAGTTTAGATTATTTGAATAAGAATTATTTCTGGAAATTAAATTTCCAGAGGCACCATTAACCAGTATTATTCCAAAAGAATTATTTTTAAACACATTATTTGCAGTAATGATATTATTATCACCATCTACTATAACAATACCTGCATTATTGGTTGTTGCACCATTATTATAGACATCGTTTCCTCTGATGATATTCATATCAGCATCATTACTGATAATTGCAATACCAACCCCTGAATTCCTGAAAACTTTATTTCCTGCAATAATATTTGTTTTACAGATAC